>Ga0326513_10003107_pt1 | contig 12090 bp, 23 predicted proteins | sample 2_2465_0518_D_FD_203654 | JGI IMG/M metagenome (GOLD analysis project Ga0326513, IMG submission 203654) | Bovine rumen microbial communities from UC Davis, California, United States - 2_2465_0518 | ecosystem: Host-associated > Mammals > Digestive system > Stomach > Rumen | place: USA... | reverse complement strand
GGGCAGGTGTAATTGTATATATGGGCGTCATGGTTGGCGCATGGATAAAAATTGGGAATATTTTAGAAGATGCGTATAGAGAATCTGATGAATTTAGGGAAAGAATTGATGGGTTTACTGTACCAGTAGATAGGCAAAGATATTGGGAACAAATGTCATGGAAGAACAGGTTGGAATGGGTGGCTATGGGGCTATGTCCAGTAGTGCATTGGATTGCGGCAGTTGGGTTAAGTATGCTGTTTGCGAATGATGAGCTATTGGACGAGTTAATCCGAGAAACTCTTGACAAAATTTTAAATTAATGTTATAATATAAATGTAAATAAAGAAAGGAGAAAATTATGGATAACCAAACACTGATGTTGATTATATTAGTTGTTGTTCTAATCTTTATTTACAAAGTAATGAGTTCTGTTGGCACAAAGATGGCTAACCAGGAGAGAAATGAAGAAGAGTATGTTGCGCAGAAGCTGTTGTTAAAGGTATTCTTTGATAGAGGAAAACGCAGCGCGATTGCGGATTTGGGCGAGTTCGATAAGACGGGCGTTATACGAATTGTGATGTTTGTCACTGAGCCGCCGAAGAATGAAATTGAGCGACAAGCCGAAGGAAAATGGGCGGATGCCGGTCCGGCGGTCGTAAAGATTAGAAAGAATACTAACGAAGTTATTTCGTGGAAATATATTAAATAACCTATTTCTTAGGGGGAGCCGTTTTCTTACCTTACCTTACACCTTTACCTTGGCGGCTCTCCCGTTTTTTTTATTTTCCCGAAACGTTCTTACGGAGTAGAACCGCAAAGGGGGTGGGAAATGCTCTGAGCGGGGGGATGTGTCAGGCAAAAGTTTTTTTACAAAAATAAAATTTTTTTCTCCCAAAATAGTGCCCCCCTGTAAAAGGCATGTTGCAGACGTAGCGAGAGGCGATCGCTCGCACACCCTGGGGAGGGGGCCTGGAAAACAATAAAATAAATAAGAATAAACACACACAAGCTCACGAGTTTTAACAATATAACAGACACAAACAACGTTTTCATCGCTGCGCTCACGACCACCAAGCAGCGAATTTTGGCTAATACAGACCTTTACAAAAAAATGCAAACGATCGATGTACAGCAAAAAAATTTTAAAAAAATCCTAAAAAGGTGTTGACAGAAAGGCACACTCATGCTATACTATAAGTGTAAAGAGAGGTACACAACATGTCATACACATTGATTAACTATAACAACAACACAACAACTACTAAATACGCAAAGAGCAAGGCTTACTTAATGTGGATGTATCACCACGTATACACACAGCAGGCCAAGCAGGGCGCTGCTTGCTACTACAGCACAGAGGCACAGACCTACGTTGTAGAGGTACACTAAGACACACACAGCAAGAGACACACAACAACAAAGATAAAAAGTTTGTAAAAAAGTGTTGACAACATACACAATACATAGTATAATAAAGGTGTAAAGAAAGAGAGGTACACACGATGAAGGCTTACAAGTTAACAGTATACAACACAGACATGGAAGGAAAGGCATGGTACAAGGTTAGTGAATACTACTACACCACAAGGGAAGCAGCAGAAGCAGTTGCTGACCTGTTCGATGAAAGATGGACCAGAGGAGAGGTCGAAGAAATCCTCATCAGAGAGGAAGACTAAGGAGCACGTAAGTGCTTCTTTCTGGCGCAAGAGCTAATGCTTGGCCGCTGCGTGGTGGGACCTCACGCAGCGCGTTGTCTATACATAGAGGCTTACAAAAAAGTGTTATTGACAAAGAAGCAACAGATCAAGCACAAAAAATCCTAAAAAAATAGTAAAAATTTTGTTAAAAAGTGTTGACAAGATAGTCAAGGTATGGTATTATAATAGTGTAAAGAGAGGTACAGAAAGATGAAAGCTTACATTGTAAAACACGACAACTACGATTACTACACAGGTTCTTACGAGAATACATACATCCATGGTTACTACGCAAACAAGGAAACCGCAGAAAAGGTCGCTAAAGGCTTAAGCGGTGACGAGTATGGTACAAAGGGCAACGCATACGTTGAAGAGATAACAATCAACGAAGACTAAAAAAAATAAAAAATTTTAGTAAAAAGTGTTGACAAAACTAATAGAAGATGATATTATAATAATGTAAAGAGAGGTAAATAAGATGATTACAATTACAAGAACAACAGTTACAGAAATTAAGATTAGAGAAGAATTACTCGCAGACTGGATGAAAGAAACAATTCATAACGTTGGCTATGATGAAGAAGGCATGTCAACAGTAGATGATGTTAAATTCTATTTAAAAGAAGATGATACCATTGAAGACTATGCCGAAGAATACTGCGGCGGTTGGCAGAACACCACAATTGAAGGTATTTCCAATGAAAAAATCGCTGAACTCTTGACCAAAGTAATTGCTGAAGTAAAAGCAGAAGAGGAAGAAGAAGAAGAGGAGTAAAAAATCTTCTTCTTTTTTAAAAAAGGGCTTGACAAAGTCCTTTTCTTGTGATGTAATAATACTGCAAAGGCCCTGGCCCGCGCGTCTCTGGCCCTGACGCGCGGAATTTGAATAGAGAGGATCCGACCAGATTTTTTGCGCGCGAAAAAAGTTGCAAAAAAAGTAAAAAATTTTTCCCAAAAGTGTTGACAAATATTCTAGATGTGATATAATGATAATGTAAAGAGAGGTACAAAGAAATGACAAAGATTGATAACAGAAAAAATTACTACATCGTATTAGATACAGAAACTTGCGGAAATATTGACAACGGTTTAGTCTATGACTTAGGGTTTGCTGTTGTTGACAAGAAAGGCAACGTTTACGAAACAAGAGATTTTGTGATTTACGAAATCTACGTTGGCGAAAAAGAGTTAATGAAAACTGCTTACTACGCAAACAAGTTGCCACAGTACGAAGAAGAATTAAAGAGTGGTATTCGTAAAATGGTTAAACTTGCTACTGCTAAAAAAGAACTTGCTAATCTTTGCAAGAAATACAACGTTAAAGCAATTGTTGCTCACAACGGAAGATTTGACTACAATTCATTAAAGAATACAGTTGCCCACGTTTCCAATGGTACAGAAAAATATTTCTACCCTTACGGAGTTGGAATGTATGATACAATGAAAATGGCTCAGGATACAATCTGCAAGCAGAAAACATACATTCGCTACTGTAATGAAAATGGCTACACTTACGGAAAAAATAATCATGTAAGAGCAACCGCTGAAATCATTTACAGATACATTACAGGAAACAACACTTTTGAAGAAAGACACACTGGCTTAAGTGATGTAATGATTGAAAAAGACATCTTCGCAAAGTGCTTGGCTCAGCACAAGAAAATGAGAAAACTTGTGTTCGCTAACTGAAAAAAATTAAAAAAGGGGTTGACAAAAAACTCCTTTTGTTGTATTATAATAGTGTAAAGAGAGGTGATTAAATGGTATTCATTACTCGCAAAGAGTTAAAAGAGATGGAGCGGATCGTCCTTGACGAAGAGACGGGCATGACCGCGCTCGATCTCTGGGAATGGCAACATTCCTACGATGACATCGAAGTCATCGAAGAGGACTAAGTCCTCTTTTTTTGGACCGCGCGTGATCGGTCCCCACGCGCGGTTTTTTGAATAAAGGCAGATCCCTCGAATTTTTGCGTACGCAAGAAAAAATTAAAAAAATTTAAAAAATTTTCCTAAAAAGTGTTGACAAACTGCACAGGTGTGCTATAATATAAGTGTAAAGAGGAGGAGGACAAAGACAACAAAAAAAAATTAAAAAAATTTTAAAAAAGGTATTGACAAGTAGAGAATATCTGCTATAATATAAGTGTAAAGAGATAGAGAGGTACAAAGTTATGACAAAGAAAATCAACGTTTACTTAGACATGGACGGAACAATCGCTGACCTGTACGGACAGGAAAATTGGTTAGAAATGCTCATTGAAGAAAAAGATGGTGCTTTCATCAATTGCGAACCATTGACCACAGAAAAGGTTCTGTTAGAACTCTTCCCAACAGATAAATACACAGTAAAGGTTCTGTCAATGACACCAAAGAACGCAACAAAAGAATATTGCGAAAAGGTAATTGCTGAAAAGAACGCTTGGCTTGATAAGTATTTCCCAAACATCACAAACAGACATTATCTCCCATACGGAAATAATAAAAACTTGAAAAATTCAAGCAAAGCAATTCTAATTGACGATAACGCAACAATTAGAAATAATTACAAAGGTCTTGCCTTAAATCCGGCAGACCTTTGGTAAAAAAATTTTTAAAAAAAAGTATTGACAAAAAATAAAAGTAATGTTATAATATAAATGTAAAAAGGATAAGGTAAAAATTATGAAAAGAAGAGTATTAAAACCAGTAGTTGAAAAAGTATTAACATTCGTTGTCGTCTTACAGTTAATAATGATTTGTAGTTTAGAAGATTTTGAACTTTCTGCCATTCCATTCATTCTTGCGTTTGTGGTGCTGCTCGTCTTCAACACAACAATTTTAGTAAAATATTCAAGAAACCCCTTGACAGATTAGGGGGCTTCTGTTATAATAATAATGTAAAGAGAGGTAAAGAAAAATGTTAAAAGATTATTGGTTCTGCTACGAAAGTGACGAAGGCGAAGTTGAGTTCTTCGTAGAATGCGAAACACACGAAGAAGCTTGGCGAATCGCCGAAGAAAACTTCCCTACGGGTGAAGACATTGGGATTTTAACCCTAATGGACGTAATCTCCACCGAAGAGGCGGACGCCATCGGGCTTGACACCTTCTAACCAGGGCGCAAGCCCTTTTATTTTGGGCGCGCCGGCGGCAGTCGCCTTGGCGCGAAATTTCCATTATACCACAGCCACCGAATTTTATCAAGCAAAAAATTATGTGATTTTTCACATAATTTTTTTCCCAAAATCGCTTGACAGATTTTTGGGGGGTGTGGTATTATAATAGTGTAAAGGGGAGATGGACAGCCCTCCCGCCAGGTGCGGATGTTAGGAAACACTCATCGAAAAAAAATCTAAAAACCCTTGACAAAATATAGCGAATCTGCTATAATGATAATGTAAGGAAGGGAAGGGGTCAAGCCTTCCACCCTTACAAAAAAAAAATAAAAAAAATTAAAAAAAGTACTTGACAAAATCTTAAATCTCTGTTAAAATTAAAGTGTAAGAAAGGTAAAGGTGATTAATTATGACAAAGAGAGAAAATTACGCAAGCATTAGAGAAATCGTTGAAAAGTTAGGTAGAACTGATTTAGTAGAGTTCGTTGACCATGAAGTAGAACTGTTAAACAAGAAAAACAATGCGCCAAAGAATCCTACTGCTAAGCAGTTAGAAAACGAAAAATTAAAGGATGTAATCCTTGCTGAAATGGGCGATAAGCCGTTAACCATCACTGAAATGCAGACAAAAATTTCCGCATTAAGTGAATTAAGCAATCAGCGAGTAAGCGCAATCGTTAAACAGTTAGTTGAAGACAATTCACTTGTTAGAACTGTTGAAAAGCGCAAAGCCTACTTCGCAAAGGCTTAAAAAATAAAAAAAATAGCAAAAAGGGGTTGACAACCTCAACCCCTTCTGCTATAATAACAATGTAAAGAGGTAGACGGGAAGACGAGGAAAAGAAAAAAGGCTCTCATCCCGGTAAACTCGAACAAGAGACGGCGCTAAATTCTAGACAATGCGCCTGACACGAAGACGGCCTCTGCCCTGCTCTGTCTGTCCTATCGCTCTCCTGTCTTCCCGTGTATCTCTTTACACCTGGCCAGGCCTGTACCTCCCTGGCCTTTTTTGAGCCTCGCGTGCCTGGGCGCCACGCGAGGATTTTTAGATTTTTGCCAAACCGCCAAAATTTTGCTTTGCATTGCGCAAGACAAAAATTTTTAAAAAATTTTCCCAAAAGTGCTTGACAACCCGAACCAATAGTGCTATACTAATAATGTAAAGAGAGGTAAGACCTATGAAGAAACAGATCACTAAAAAATCTTCTGTCCGTGATACTTGGATACCGGAAACTTGGCGCTACAATGGTAGTGGCTACCAAAAGGATAAGAAAAAACTTATCCCACGCAAGCAGAAATATAAAAATCTGCTTGCGGATTAAAAAAAATTAAAAAATTTTTCAAAAAAGTGTTGACAAGCCGAACGGCATTTGCTATAATAATAATGTAAAGAAAAGAGGTACTAAATATGAGAACACAGAACAACATCTTAACAACTGACACTGAAACAGTAGGAACATTCAGTAAGCCTATCGTCCATGACTTCGCTTGGATTACATTCAATAAAGAGTTTAACGCTCTTACAAAAAAGCATTATCTTGTAAAAGAACTTCACATTGACCAGCCTTGGATTTTAAAGACAAGCGACTTCTACGGAACTAAAAAAGCAATTTACGATAAGTGGATTAAGGAAGGCACTGTTGAAATCAAGCCTTGGCGTGAAATCATCGCTGAATTCATCGCTGACTTAAAAACTGTAAAGGTCTTGAGTGCTTACAATTTAGCATTTGATTACAAGGCTATCAATTACACAAACCAGTTTTTCAACAATGGTGATGAAAAGTTAATGAAACTCATTGACAAGAAAACATTGCTCTGCATTTGGAACTTGGCTTGTGATACTATCCTTGATACAGAAGATTATAAGGAATACGCAACAATGAAAAACTTCATCAGCGAAAAAGGAAACTACTTAACAAACGCTGAAAGTTGCTACGCATACCTTACACAAAATGAAGATTTTGAAGAAGAACACACGGCACTTGCTGATGTTGAAATTGAAATTGAAATCTTAAAGTACATTGTTGAAAATTGCAAGGGTAAAGTAAATTACGGTTTAGCATACGGATGTTGGAAAAAGGTTCAAAAGTGAACCTTCTTCCAACCCGTGAAAAAAATCGGGTATTGATTTTTTTAAAAAAAATGTTATAATAATATTGTAAAAAAAATAAAAAAGTTTTTAAAAAAGTGTTGACAACAAAACCAAAAGTGGTATAATAAAGGTAGAAAAGAGGTAAAGATATGACCGTTAAAGAATTATTAGAAATCTTAAAAAATGCCGAACCAACAGAAGAGGTTTTTGCAGAAATTATTATTGACGATACTGTAAAAGATTTTGCCACTATTGGCGTTGAAGATTTAACTCACTGTGTAATAATTACAGTAGAGCCGTTAACACTTAAAGGAAAGGGGAAATAGGAAAATGCCAAGAAAAGAGTCAAAAGAAGTTAGAGCAAAAAAGTATGCCGAAGTATTAAAAATCAGTTATGAAGAGGCGCTGAAAGTCGTTGAAGATGATGACATCATCGACGCAGGCGGGCGCTGTGATTGGGAAACCGAACCAACCGCCGAAGAAAAAAAGGCGATGCGCAAGGCAAGAATGGCCGACCGCACAGTGAGCGCTGAAAAGGCCAAGAGGACAAGAGCCGAGGACACCGACAAGCGCGAACTGATGGGCGCACTTGAAACCCTGGCGCGTGAGATGGGCGAGACCGTAGAGGTCACCAACCCCGAAAGAGAACTTGAACTCATCTACAACGGGCGCAAGTTCAAAATCACCCTCAGCGCTCCGAGGGGTAGCAAAAAGGCCGATTAAGGCCTTTTTTGGTCGGCCCGGGCGCGCCCGCGCGCGGGCCGAAATTTTATTATAACATGCTTGCCGGATTTTGTTAAGAGAAAAATTATGTGATTTTTCACACAATTTTTTTCCTAAAAAGTACTTGACACCGCTTTGCCTATGTGATATTATAATAATGTAAAGAGAGGTAACCAAATGGAAAACTTAGACAACGAAATCAAGGAATTAGAAAAACAGTTAGTACGCGCCAAGGAATTGCGCCAGTATCTTGACCGCGATTTACCGCAAAGTGCTATTGATGAGGCATTGGTTTGGTATTACCATACCGATTTAACCCCCGCGCAAATTTTTCAAAAAATTTGCTAAAAGGGGTTGACAAAATTCGTGTTCTATGATATTATAATAATGTAAAGAGAGGTAAGAAAAATGATAGCATTTAAAACAATCAACGTTCCTACGAAGAAACTCTGTGAAGTTCAGTATTACATTGTAGGGCATCCGCTCACAGACCGGCATTTCATACCCGAGCCCGACTTCATTTTTGAGAACCGCTACTTCGACACAGAAGAAGAGGCCAACAAAGTCAAAGAAGAATTGGATAAAAAGGGACATTGGGTCAACTATAAAGTTTGCGAAAAAATTGTTAAAGTTTTTGATTAAAAGGGGTTGACAACAATCCTTCACAATGCTATAATAATAATGTAAAGAGAGGTGAATCAAATGAAGTATTACTTGTTCGATAATGACGGGTTCCTGTGGGGGACATTCTCCACCTTCGCAGACGCCTACGAGGAGATGGCAACATACTCCTGGCAGGGCGACCTGTTCATCACCACCAAGGAAAACCCTTGGCGGTAAGTGTAAAAAGGCTTGACAAAAGCCTTTTTCTGTGGTATAATGGGCCTCGCGCGGGCGGACGTCGCGCGAGGAATTTTATATTATACCACACTCACGGATTTTTATCAAGTAAAAAATTATGTGAAATTATGTGAAAATTTTTCCTAAAATTCGGCACACGGAGATCCGTTGTCATGGGGTTTAATAATACTAAACAAAAGTTTAGTAATGGTAAACAAAAAAATTTTTTAAAAAGTTGCAAAAAAGTGTTGACAATACCACTCGGCTATGTTAGAATTATAGTGTAAAGAGAGGTATAGAAAAATGAACAAACAGGGGAAAATTGCACAGAATACAAAGTCAAAGCGTCAGGCTAAAAAGTACGCTGAAATGACTAACGAAGTTATTTACATGATGACTGAAAAATACACTCGTGTTGTTAAGGTTGGTTACGCAAAAAACTTTGCGGATAGACTTGCACAATACCGCACACACTCTGCTAGTTTTGAAATCTTAGACGTAAGATACGGAACAAAAGCAGATGAAAAAATGTATCAGGCTATGCTTGAAGAAATGGGCTTCATTCAGCACTATGACGGAGCAAAAACAGAATGGTATGATTTGCCCGACACAATGCCGAAGGCAACCATTAGAAAAGGTTTCGCTATGTTTGAGTGAAACCTTTTTCGTTTTCGGCCGACGGAGCCGAAAATTATACCACATTTTCCCCGCCATGTCAAGCGTTTTTTAAAAAAATTTTTTGAAAATTTTTACATTTTTCCCAAAATTATTTTCAAAAAGTTTTCAAAAAAAACTATTGAAATCTGCTTGCGGATTTGCTATAATAATAATGCGGGGAGGGGTAGAGATACCAAGAACCGCCACCTAAAAAAATTTGAAAAAATTTAAAAAAAGGTGTTGACAAGTTATAGCAAATCTGCTATAATAATAATGTAAAGAGGTAAGGAGTTCGGGCTGAACAATCCCTAATCGGCACCACCCTGAAACCTCCAAGGACGCTTGGAAATCGCAAAATAAAAAATAAAAAAAGTTTGCGAAACCTCTTGACAAAATATAGCAAATCTGCTATACTAATAATGTAAGGGGAGCTGAGGTGCTAACTCACACTAATTCCTCTTAAAGAACGCCTTACGAGTGAGCGTACAGGCAGGGCTCTCCTTACAAAAAACTTAAAAAAAAAATTAAAAAACCTATTGACAAAATCAAAAAAATCTGCTAAAATGTAAGTGTAAAAAGAAAGAAAGAGGTGTTAAACATTATGGCAAAAACTAAGAGAGAATATTTCACAGAATTAAAGGGTATCGTCGCAAACAATAGCGAACTGGTCGCATTCATTGACCACGAATTAGAGTTGTTAAATAAGAAGAACAACGCACCGAAAAATCCAACCGCTAAACAGGTTGAAAATGAAAAGTTCAAGGATATTATCCTTGCAAATATCGGTGAAAAGTCAATGACTGTTTCCGAAATTCAGAAAGAAATGTTCAATGATGAACTTTCAAATCAGAGAGTTTCCGCAATTGTTAAACAGTTAGTAGAGGATAACTCCCTTGTGAGAAAGGTTGAAAAGAGAAAAGCCTATTTCTCCAAGGCATAAGCCGAAAAGCCCGAAAGGGCTTTTTTATTTTCCGGGAAATGGCACACCCGGACCCGTGGACGAAAGTTTAGTAAAAGTAAACAAAAGTTTAGTAGGACTGAACACCAAGACAACGCCTCTTGGTGTGCCGAAAAAAAATACTTGACTTTTTGGGTCGGCCGTGGCCGGATGCCACGGCCGAAAATTTCATTATACCATACTTTGCGAATTTTGTCAAGTAAAATTTTATGAAAATTTTGTGAAAATTTTTTTCCCAAAAATGAAAAATTTTCAGAAAAAAAACTTTGTGATTTTCATAACTAATGAAAATTTTTCATACCTTGCTGAAAGCCCTTACATATGGTATAATTAGCAGTGTGGGGAGAGGAGTGCTAAATGGCACACGGACGCCGTGGACAGAGTGTCCACAGACCCAGGCGTGCCATGGTCTGACCATCGGTCCCGGTGACCCGATCGGGTTCCCTATATGCGAGATTTTTCACAGCCAGTGGAAGCCTTTTCAGATCGGATCGGCGCACTGAAAAAATTTTCATGCCTATGTAAAAAGTTTCCTATTGACAACTTTAAAAAACTATGATATAATATATATGTAAGGTAAGGAAAGGGGAGAAATCCAAAAAACCTTACAACCGATTGTCAAAACGGAAACAAAAAATTCCCTATTGACAAAAGCCAAAATCTATGTTATAATATATATGTAAAAAGGAAAAGGAAAGGTGATTAAATTTATGACTAAGAGAGAAAACTACACTGCTATCCGTGCTATCGTTGCTGACAATGCTGAACTGGTTGCTTTTATCGACCATGAACTGGAACTGCTGGACAAGAAAAACAGCAAGCGTTCTGACAAGCCGACTGCTAAGCAGACTGCTAACGCTGAACTGGCTGACAAGATCTATGGTGTTATTGCTTCTGCAACTGAACCGATGACTTGCACTGCCATCGCTGATATGTTCGGTATCTCTAATCAGAAGTGCTCTGCTCTGATTAAGACCCTGGTTGACGGAAACAGAGTCGTAAGAACCGTTGAAAAGCGTGTCGCTTACTTCTCAGTAGCCTAGTCGGAAGGGCGAAAGCCCTTCCCGACCGGGAAGATCCAAACTTAAAAATTCCTATTGACAACTTCTAAAAAATATGATATAATATATATGGAAAGATGGGGAAAGGATAAAGGTTTCCCTGGAAAGGTTCCAAAGGTTCGATAACCTCCAACCCCATCGATCCATTAGTCAAGATTAAAAAATTCTTCTTGACAACTCTTAAAATCTATGCTATAATATATATGTAAAGAAAAGGAAAGGTGATTATTAATGGCAAAGACAAAACGTGAATATTTTAACGAATTAAAGGCTATCGTATCTGGTGATGAGAACCTCGTCGCCTTCATCGATCATGAGATCGAATTACTGGACAAGAAAAACACTGCTCCAAGAAAACCAACCGAAAAGCAGATGGAAAATGAGAAAATCAAGGACTATATCCTTGCTCATCTGGACCACGCTATGACCGTATCCGAAATGCTCAAGGGTTTCCTTGCTGACTATCCAACTGAGTTATCTAACCAGCGTGTAACTGCCATCGTTAAGCAGTTAGTTGAAGACAACTCTGTTGTCCGTACTGTTGAAAAACGCAAGGCTTACTTCTCTGTAATCGCCTAGGTTTTCAATTCAATATACCCCGGATTCCTTCCGGGGTTTTCATTTGAAAATTTTCTATGATTCCCACCCGATTTTCATTTGATCTGAAAATTTTCAAATGAACCCGGAAAAGTTCCATTTGGTACCCCCGGTAAAAAAATCGGGGCTTGACAACAACCCTAAAATGTGTTATAATAAAGGGGGATTCTTTTTTTTTTTTTTATTTTGTGAATTTTTTCGCGATTTTTCCGATCTTTTCTCCCAGTTTTTTCGTTCTTCCCCTAAAAATAGGGTAATTTTGGGGGAAAAGATCGGTTTTTCAGATGAGTTTTTTGATATTTTCTTTGGTTTTTTGCGGTTTTTCCGTCCGGATTTCCTATATGCCCTCTTTAAAATGGGCCGGCCGCCCGCGGGCCACGCGGCCGG
>Ga0326513_10003106_pt1 | contig 12095 bp, 12 predicted proteins | sample 2_2465_0518_D_FD_203654 | JGI IMG/M metagenome (GOLD analysis project Ga0326513, IMG submission 203654) | Bovine rumen microbial communities from UC Davis, California, United States - 2_2465_0518 | ecosystem: Host-associated > Mammals > Digestive system > Stomach > Rumen | place: USA... | reverse complement strand
AATAAGGAACTATGATAGTAGATAGCATGACCCACGAAGAGGTCTACAAGGAACTGGAGCGCGATAGGGAGAATATTTCGAGATGGCTCTATCACCAAATGAATGCTCAGCGGCGAAGGATAATCAAGTGTAAGAGATTCCCGTTAAATATATGGTTCGACCACACCACGCCACGTAAGGTGCGCTATTTGGTTAATACTGTAGTTTATGAGAAAAAGATGGCCTTCATGATAGCTGTATATGCACTAAGAAACACTAAGGAAGGCATCGCTATTTATGTTTCATGGACGACAGGCACCAACGAGATAAAGCCAATGGTTCACCTTCCGCATCAGATACAACGATATGCCGAGCGTGCTGGTGTCAAAAAGAACGGAATTGAACTTATCAAGCATTTTCTTGAACGTTGCCCAGACGGTCAGGACAACGAGAATCAGGACATTGTAGGAAAGTCGGTGCGCTATAAAGGCACGACTCACCTGTCATGTTGCATACCAGAAGGCGTTCTGCTCGGTCAGATGGAAGACAACATCTACGTTGCGCATACGTTCATCACCTACGACATGTGTGGAGAGATACAGAAAGAATCGTTCGAAAAAAGCAGGAGTAAGATAGTTACGGGAAAGGATTATTACAAAATCGCCAAACCAACTTATTTTAACGTATAACGTATGACCAACAAGGAAGCAATCGACCGCTGGGCTGAGCAGATCATCCCAGCGGTATTCAAGGCAGAGGATGCCTTGCAGAAGGCAAAGCCTGAGTGGAAAGAACGGCTGAAGCATCTGGGCGAGCCAGGTGGCGAAGACCCGCACAAGGTGGCAGAGGAATATTGCCGCGAGATAGCCACCATCATCGTGAGGAACGCACGAGACTACGACACCACCGACTACTCTGACCACGATTCGTAAACAACGAATTAAAATGAATTTCATGAATTATGGAACTTTATACTTTATCAGAATGCTATACGCCTAATGAGAGAAACGCGGAGGGATTTATTTCTAATGTATTCCTTTACAAGTCGAAAGAAGAGGCTTTGGCGAAGATGAAAGAACAGATGGATTACAAAGCGGATAGCATAGACTTTTGTGAGGAAAACATTGTAATTCACGGCGGCGATCCTACGAATCCATCAGGAGTGACTATTGCAAGAGCAAAAGCAACAGATTACAACAATGACATTTATACTTGGAAAATTAACGAATATGAAGTAGAATTATGAAGAAATGTTTTTGGATTGTGGTGTCAATGCTGTTGGGACTCACAGACCTGGCACCGCTGAAACAGCTGACACCGCCTATTAAGGGTGCGCTCGGTGAAGCACTCGAAAGCAAGGTCACCGAAACATTCAAAGTAGGCGAGTAACACGAACATTAACCCAACGAAGGGAGCAACTGAGCGAATCGGTTGCTCTCTTTGTTTTATCAAGAATTTAAGAAAAAGGAACTATGAACGTAGAGTTAATTGTATGTATCCTTTTAGGGATATTGCTGGCATTTTCAACGTGGATGGCTGGCGAGTATTGGAAAGAGAAAGAGCACTACAGGTGCCGAGTGTTTGAATTGACGAACGGCGAAGAGGGCAGCAATCTTGTGAAGGTTGTGCCAGACACCCCACCGCCACCAGCACCAGAAGGACTATTCCCTACACGTCCGCTGCTTACTGAATGGTTGCACAATAATTGTGGCGAGTATTTCAGGCGCAAGGACGTTGTGGCACTCACGAAGAACCCGAACCGCACCATGAACGTAGTGCTGGGCAACGGCCACACCATCAACACCGGCTTGGAACTCGACGACCTCAAAGAGGTGCTCGGCATCAGCTTTTCATGTTCGGTTGACGAGGAACTGGCATACCGAAAGAAAATGTATAAGAAGGAGGACGACGTATGAACAAAGACGAAAACAAAGTGTTTGTCGTGACAAGCGGCGAATACTCAGACTACGAAATCAACCGCGTTTTCTCCACACGCAAGAAAGCGTTGGAATACCTCGACACGAAAGACGACAGTTATACGCTGGAGGTGTTCGACCTCGACGAGCCTATTGAGCGCGAGACGCAGATATACGAAATCAGCTTTGAACTCGACAAGAAGAAGGTGTGTAACGTAAGCATAGCGTATGACGAGCGATACAAGGATATGATTCACATCGGCGGTCGCTACTTCAACAACAGCGAGACGCTCGACATCTACGTGGAGAGCGACAGCCGCAAACGTGCGCTGAAGATTGCATCGGAACGCTATGGAGCCATCATCGCAGGCGAGCAAACCATGTACCCATATCTGCGTGTCGGAGTGCTCAGGCATTACAGCAGCATGTGCCCCGCCTTCTTTGATTTCAACACGGGCGAGTTAGTGCTGTTCGACCTCCAGGAGTTAGCCGTTGAACTACCTCCATTCATCAAGGTAAGGAAAGAAGAGTCAGAGTATCGCAAGCGTTAATGATGCCAGGGGACGGACCCTTGGCATACTCAATTATTATTAACTTAAAAGTAAAGGAAATATGATTATCGTAAAAACAACAAATGGCGACCGCTTCATCAATGATGCGGAAACGCTGCAAGTGAGCCATGTCAAAGACAAAGCACAAGTGGAAGTCTGGCCTTCGCGCTGGGGCAACCAACAACAGCAGCCGCAATACTTCGTTATCGAACATGTGGAAGCGGTCATCTATACCAATGCGGCACAAGCGACGCAATGGAAGGATGAAGGCTCGGAACTTGAGAAATTTAAATCCAAGTACTATGATCACATGGAATGGAGTGGCAAATTGCGCGACGAGTACATGAAGATTGAGCAAGAGCGCGACGAACTGAAAGAACGGCTTGCAAAGCTGGAACCACAGCAGAAAGACTACGAGAACGATCTGCTAAGGGATACCGTGTACAACGAAATGGAACGTATAGCCATCGCGGAAAGTAATAGACTTAAGAGAGAGACAGGATTTGGCCGTATAAAGAGTGGCCACGGCATACGATTCCTCAATATCGCCAAGACCAATAACATCGAGACCGTCGGCCAACTCCTATCCGTTGGTCGTGCAAGGTTCGAGAAGTTCAAGTATATGGGACCGAAGTGCATTACAGAATTATCACAGGCACTCGATAATCTATACGGAATTAAGCAATGGTAGCACGTCGGTACGTTTGCGCAGGATGTGCTGCGCATGACGAACAATGGGGTAGCGTGCGGCACTTCTGCCATCGCTACCTTTGCCTTTGTTACAAGGCGAAGTGTGAGCGGCGGTCGCGGATGATTCGCCTGTTACGCGACAGGAAGTAAACCCAAAGCGTGAAAACGCGATATAAATGCAGTAAAAACTAAAAACGAAATGACTATGATGGATTTTAACGACCCTAACGAGCCTTGGAGACAAACGGGGTTTGACCCATACAAGGGCATGAGCCTAAAGGAACGGCAACAGGCCGGTTGCATACATGGAGTGCTGTTCGTGGTGGCGGTGGTTGTGCTGATCATCATTGCGGCATTGTGCCACGGATGTACGACGACCAAAGAGGTCATCGTGGAGAAGGTGCGGACGGACACCGTGTATCAGAACCACATGCAGCACGACTCAATCCACATTCACGACTCTGTATGGGTGGAAAGATGGACGCAGGGCGATACGGTGTACGTCGTGAAGGACCGATGGAAGACCGAATGGCGGGAGAAGCTGCGAGTTGATACGGTGTATATCGCAAAGCATGACACGGTAAGGGTTGCTGTAACACAGCAACAAACTCGACAGATGACGTGGTTTGAGCGGCGGCGAGTGCGGATAGGAACGATATTTTTTATTGTGCTGGGGCTGTTCGCAATTTACTGCGGTTGGAGTTTTATGAAGAATGTAAGAAATAAGCTGCCGTGATGGTAGCCAGCGAGCCCGCGACGGGTGAGCATGAGGTAAAACAAAGGTTTTTATATCTAATCATAATTTTTACGAGTTTTAAATTAAACTTATTTTTTTTATTGCCATAGCCGACGTCCCAAGAGAGGAGCGCGTCGGCTATTTTTTATGCTTCGCAATTGCGAAGTAAACCCAAAGCCCATTTTTATCTGAATAGTAAAAGAGATAAAAATGGCATATTCCATAAGTTTTAAATCACTTCGCGCTGGAGCGAACGACAGCCCATACGTGGTCAACATCGGTGGCTCGAATGGCACGGCACTGACTGGCGGTGCGCAGCCGTTCGTCACGCAGGAAGACGACGCTGAGGATGTGTTCACTCCTGTGCGTACTCAGAGTGGCTACCTGCGTATTGTTGACAACGGCTCGTTCGATTGGAAGTCGCTATTGCCAGCGACGGACGTTGCGATGCCTGTCACGTTGACGAAGGGTGGTACGACGTTGTGGCAGGGCTTTATGCAGTCGCAGAACTTCGGCTCGAAGATTTTTGTCGGACGTCAGGAGCACGAATACCCAGTGCAATGCGCGTTGGCTTCCATCGAGGGCAAGGACATCGTTGACGCCACGGATTACGTGACGGAGATGCGAAACTTCGCCTTCTACCTGAAGCGCATACTCGATTACGTGTACACCGTATCGTCGCATATCCTGGACTTTGATAATATCTATATACAGGGCGGCACGTATGCGCAGGATGCACTGCTGAAGCTGATTGACCCGTTGGCGTTGGCAGAAATCGACGTTGACGAGAACACCATATCTGCACAATACAACATGCTGGAGGTGCTGGAGGACATCTGCCGCTATTGGGGTTGGACGGCACGCACCAGCGGGAGCAACCTCATTCTGACGGGAGTAGGATTCACCGACAGCCGGTTCCTGCGGTTGACGAGAGCACAGCTTACGACAATGGCAGGCGGTACGGCAGCAGGTACGTTGCCGTCACCTGACGCGCGCACCATCGGCAACGTCTTTGCGTCAATTGAAAACGAACTGACGCTGGTGCGCGGATATTCGAAGGCCACCGTACATGCCGACGCCGGCGACGCTGCGAATGACATCATCGACCTATTCCCAGAATACATCGTGGACCACATGAGCACGTCCAGCAGACAGCCTTGGGAATATTACGGTAAAAACATGATGTTCCTGAAGGAAGCCGCGAGCATCGACGGCATCGACCTTGCCGGTTCTACGTTGAGCACGAGCAAGTTTTACACCGCCAAGGCTTACGAGTTGCAAGTAGGCCTTGATATTACGAGTGTACAGGAGTCGTCCGTTATCTATATCGGTGCACAATACGACGGCACCAACCGCGCCACGCTGAACACCAAGTTCGAGCACAACTACGCTGCCTGCGTGATTGAGCTGGAGGCCGACACCTACGTTGGCGGCGAGAAGATGGTCAGCAATGAAGCCAACTTCGATTGGGGCAATAAATACATGTATATGAGAATCGGTATTGGCCCGACCAGAGCAAACGCAAAATGGTTTAACGGTTCCAGTTGGCAGGACACGGCTACGACGGTGAAGATGACCATCTGCAACCAGTCGAGCAAGCTGTTCTACAAGGTATCGGGCACGATCTACGACGTGCTTCATTCGTCGCGCATCGAGGTTCCCGACGCTGCCGGTTACTACGGCAAACTATGGATTGATTTCCTCGGCACCGAGGACGAAATATATTATAAACTCGCACCCTATTACGACTTCGCTCTGGTCAACTTCAAGGTCAGTTATGATTACGGATTGTCGTTCAGTAGTCTGAAGGCGTGGGATGAGTCATCGAAGGAGGCATCAGCCGTAACGCCCAATACCGTAGACGAACAATGGGAAACCGATTGCATCTATTGTTCGTATGGAGGCGTGAAATACGGTTATGGCGTCATTGCTGATCCGACCGGCAAACCGATGACGCTGACGCAGGAGCAGAACCTGGCTAATCGCGTGGCCGCATATTGGGGCACGTCGAAGCGACAGTACGACACCGACCTGCGTGCAGAGGATTCACAAGTGGCAGCCGTCAGCCCCACCAGCGAAACCTCTATCGACAACAACACCGCGTGCTACCCAATAGCGATAGGCCGTGATTGGCGTGACGACGTGGAAACAATCAAAATGATTCAAAAGTAAAGCGATATGATACTGACAAGAGATAAAGGTTCAAGAATGTGGGGCGGTGGTGGCACCGGCGGTTCTGGCGGTGGTGGCGGACTCGACCCGTCGGCACTCGCTGGCTATGCCACGATGGGTTTTGTAGAGGATAACTACGTCTCAAAGGCATTCTTTAACCAGTTGTTCGAACTCCAATACAACCACCGCGTGCTGACGAAGGACGGCGAGACTGTCGTCAGCGACGTGACGACTGCTATGGTGGCTGCTCCGAACGAGGTTGTCGATTTGGTGTCGCACACTGAGACCGACGAAGAGACTGGCTACACCATCATCACCACCAATACCATCACCGGCATCAAGGCCAAGGCAGGACTTTGGACGAACCAATACCTGTCCGCCCTCGGTCAGAACTCCAGCGGCGGTGGCGGTGGTGGTGCAACGCTGTTCGAACCACTTCTGAGTATCAATGAAAGCGGCCTTGCAGCACCAACCGACGCACAAGATGGCATGACGGTGGTATGGGATAAGAACACGCATAAATGGAAGTATGGTGCAACTGGCGGCGGAGGAATAACCGTAGACTCCGCTTTGTCTTTGACATCTGAAAACCCTGTCCAGAACAAAGTAATCACCGAAGACATCAAGGAGGCTTCGGCTCAGACGTGTCAGGATATTGTCGATGAGCTAATTGGCAGCGGTGGTGGCGGTGGTAGTCTGAATCAGCCATTGTCGGCCATCAACAGCGCAGATCTCGGCACACCCAGTCAGAGCGGTGTCGCTATTATGTGGAATGGCACTGCGTGGGTTTATCAGGTTCCTGGTGGAGGTACCGCACAATACACACAGAAAGTCTTCCTTGCTGAGAACGGCGGCGTGCTGACACAGGCAATGGTCAACACTGCGAACACGATTTACGTTATTCAGTATGACTATGACTTGAATGGTGGAACTATTCAGATTTTCAGTGGTTGCACATTGGAATTTGCTGGAGGAAGAATCAAAAACGGAACCATCAACAACCAGTCAGGACCAATTACTATTAACGGCTACGGGTGTCTTGTAAAATTCCAGCGAGGAGCTAATGTTACATTTGTAACTCCTTACCACGTCTCTACTATACACGGATTAAAAGAAAGTGGTCAGGCAGACGGCAGTCCTGAAAAGCCTTTTTATTACATTCAGGATGCCTTGAATATATGTAACAATATTGTACTTGAAAGAAATTCTATATTCTGGATTGATCAGGCAGTACAAAAGGGCAGCAGCAATAACTATTATATGGCAAAGCTGTACTACGATGGGACTTCCATTGGAGTGTATGGTAGTGGCAGGCCTCCCGTGTTTACAGGTTTGTGTGTATTGTATAACCAGACTATCACGGAGATAGAGGCTGTTGATGGTGTAAGACGTTATAGTCATGATTTCAGTTCTGCAGGACTACAATGTAATAGCGAAAAATATGGAGTGAGCTATTCTGCAGTTTATGTCAACAGCCATCCTGTACTCATGAACTTGGGTATTTTGACGGATGTCAGTAATGTTCTTTCAAGAAGTAGAGTATGCAGTACTTCCCCGCAGGAAGCTGCAGTAAATTTGTACAAGAACCGTGGTGTAAGAACAGCATATTTTCCGACAACAAACAATCCTGCTGTTCCAAACGGAAACGATTTCTTAACCTTGGTTTCTATTGATTACGAAAGGACATATCATAATTCAATTTCTGCTGGCGTTGGTGGTATAGATTGCAACCAATGTAGCATCAGTATTTCCGATTGTATTTTTGAATATGTTGGAAAACATGCCATCTGTAGTGCTGGTGGTAAGACAACGGTTGATAATTGCTTGTTTAGATATATCGGTGGAAGTATTCAGACGGATTTTTCTTGTTGGACAAGATATGGTAATGCTATTGAAACCTATGGGCCACTTACCAACAGCTCGTTTACGGTTAAGAACTGCTCGTTTGACACGATATTTGATGCTGCTATTACTATGCAAGGAGTAGCCAATCCTGCGAAATGTCATCATTATATCTATGGTAACAACATAAGCAATGCAAGATATGCTTTGGAGTTCTTTGGCGGTAAACTACCAAGTGAAGAAACAAAAAATGGCTCAAAACTTCATGCAGCAGTATTTAACAATACCATTAAGGGAAGTGATAACAGCGAACAGTATATATGGTATCAGTACGATGGAGTTGGTTCTAATGCTAATATTGCTAAGGACTGGACTGCTGCTGTTGTAACACAAAGTTGGCAGTTACCAAACTTGAAAGTCTACGATAATATCATAATAGACAGTGTTCTGTGGTTTAATACCGAGGCAAATCAAACAAAGCCAGTAGTATTTGTTCACAATGAGATATTTGTCATGAACAAATCCCTTGTCATACATATTATGGACGCACCTAACAATATTTTTACCAAGATGTATGCTGATATTTCAAAACCTAACGAAATAATAGACTTCTTAGAAAGCATACAGGATGGCAGCAGGGACGCGAGTCATAGCAATATTATCCGTATCAGCAATAAAGCTAATACAAGGGGCACATTTGCACAAAAGCCAAATGATGATGATATTAGTATAGGACATAAATATTTCTGTACGGACAGACAGACCGCAGAAGGTGCAACCGATGGTATAGAGATAATCTACAAAGGGAACAATGTTTGGGTAGATGCTCTTGGCAGAGTTGTTTCCTAATCAGCAAGAATAATAAATAAACAGGTAAGAAATATGGCAGCAGGAGCTACAATAACACCAGGATATAATCCGTCGACTTTTTCGCTGGGTTGCGGATTTACCAGGACGGACGACAGCGTGTCTACGTGGAATAATGAATAAATAGGAAAGAATATGTCAACGATAGGACATGAGCACGAGACCATAAGGGTTGAGCAAATGAAGACCACGCTGCAAGCCTACCTTGATAGGTTTGGCGGTGGTAGTGGCTATACAAAGTCGGAGGCTGACGCAAAGTTCCTGACCATAACGGCCTTCGAGAATCTGTTCAACGCAATCGGTAGTGATGGAACGACGAAAATCAGTCACCCGTATTCCTCTGGTGTAGCCAGCATCAAGGCGATGGTCGGAGTGTGGACCAACGAGTATTTGAGTGCTCTCGGTCAGAACGCCGGTGGCGGAGGCGGAGGTGGTGCAACGCTATTAGAACCCCTGCTGAGTATCAATGAGAGTGGCCTTGCAGCACCAGGTGCTTCGCAGGATGGAATGACGGTAGTCTGGGATAACACCACGCAAAAATGGAAATATGGCGCAGTAGGAGGTGGCGACTATTTGCCGCTGACTGGTGGCACGATGCGTGGTGTCATTACGCTGGGTCATAGCACGACGGAAGGCAGCAGTTATTCGTCAGCTATTAGCGTTGCGATACGGACTACCGGTGGAACGCGAGCTGACACCTATACCTACGGAAACTGGATTCATGGTGGCGAAGACCATGCCGACCAAGACGGAGCAAATATCCAGATTGGTACGTGGTTCGGTTTTGGCATCTATCCTACCATCAGCGGAATGACACGCACACAGGGTAAGAACTCCTTCTGGCACAATGCCCGTACTGGTAATACTTATACCTGGGGCAATTTCTATTGCTACGATGGCACCAATAATAACAAGGTTGCTACTGAGAATTGGGTAAATGGTGCCTATCTACCATTAGCAGGTGGTACGATGACGGGTACGCTTAGACTACTAACAGGTAGTAATGTCGGCATTGAGGCATCTGACAATGCGGGGCTATTGGTATATAAACCAGAGTCAGGATGGACCGGCGTATCAAACACGCAGTGGGCTGTCGGTGCATTGTCAGCGCAGGGTGTCATCCGTAGCAACGACAACAGCCTGTTGCATTATAACGGCACCAACAATTATAAGATATGGGATGAAGGTAACGACGGCAGTGGTAGCGGACTTGATGCCGACCTGCTGGACGGTATTCATGCCAAGGATATGCTGATACACTACCAATTGCCGCGTAACGTTACGGCCAGCACCTATTGGCACAAGTTGGGCGAATATATTACTGGCGGCGACAACAGCAACCTGATTCTGGAGGTGTACAGCGGTAGCGGTTACAATAGCACTGGTAATCAGAACTCATGGGCGAAGATAATAATAAAGGACGGTTGGCAAAGCCCGACCTCAGAGACGAACAGCGTAGGCGTTAGCGTCGAAGAGTACGGATACTATTCGACTGGTATCAAGGTTATCGTGGTAGCTACGGCGCACAACATGGGTGCAGTATGGGTGCAACTGCCTTGGCAATATGCTGTTGGCGACTATGTGGTATATGGCCGTTATACGTCATGGACGCATAATAATAGCATTGATAGTGATACTACGACGGCCCCGACAAGCAATCAGAACCCCGTGTATTATTACCGCAACCTGTCGTATCTGAATAAGAACGGGCAAGAGGCCGTAACGTTGCAGCACGATTTCAGCGTTAAAGCTGGTGTAGACGGAGCACAGTTGCGTATTGGTAATATATTGCTGAAGTATGACGCCACAAACAAAGCCCTGAAGATTGAGCACCAAGGCACTAACGGCGTCGAAGCCGGTAACATCTATGCCACTGGTGCAGTCAGTGCGTTGGGTGCAAACACAAGCGGTGGCGGTGGTGGCGGCGGTGCTTCTACGCTTTCCGGTCTGTTGGACGTTGCACTGAGTAGTCCATCAAACGGCCAGGTGCTGACGTATGACAATGCGACGGGAAAGTGGGTCAATGCCGCTGTTCCTACACCTTCTATGGCGGGATATGCCACGGAGATTTGGGTAGATCAAAACTACTTGAAAAGTGTCGCATTCTCTGATTTAACCAGCCACCCGACAACGCTGAGTGGTTACGGTATTACCGATGCGAAGATTCAGAATGGCACCATCACACTTGGTTCGAACACCATTACGCCATTAACCAGTGTTGCATTTAATGATTTAACGAGTCATCCGACGACACTGAGTGGCTACGGAATAACGGACGCGAAGATTGATAGTGGAACAATAACGCTTGGTTCGAGTACAATTACTCCATTAACCAGCGTTGCATTCAACGACCTGACAACACACCCGACCACGATAGCTGGGTACGGCATAACGGATGCGAAGATTCAGAACGGCACTATCACGCTGGGGAGTAACAGCATCACACCGCTGACAAGCCATCAGACGGTCAGCGGTACGTTCTGGGGACAGGCGTGGAGCAACGGCGGCACGGTGAAGGGCAGTCTTGTAGCCGGTTCGAATGGTGGCGCCATCGAGCAGTTCCATTGTATCGAGTTGAACAACGCCGGTAGTCTGAGCGGCTACGGTGGTTATATCGACTTCCACTACAACGGCTCGGCAGCAGACTACACCACGCGACTGATTGAGAGCGAGGCAGGCGTTATGCTTATCCAGGCGAAGAACAGCGTATCGCCATACGCTGACAAGGTGGTGGGGCTGAAGATTGGCAGCGACGTGACGGGCGAGAGCTATGTTCAGATAGGCAACGTGCGTCTGGTGTACGACACCTCGAACAACGCACTAAAGGTCATCAAGAGCGACGGTACGGCTGCGAACTTCTATGCCACAGGCGGGGTGAGTGCCTTGGGCATTAGTAGCGGTTCGGGAGGTAGTGTGGAGAATCTGACGATGACGGGGACGCTGAAGTTCAGAGTGAACGGCATGGACTCGACGATATACGCCGACAACGACGGATATTTACACATAGATGGAAACGAGAACATCACCATGGGCAACGACGTCCGCATGGATGGCTACAGCCTCTATACGAACGGCGGGGACGTGGATTGCGGTGGTGGCAAGATGTATGCCAGCAGGTTCTATCTCGACTCCACGCGCTATCTATATGTGTCAGGTGGCACGCTCTATTATTACAACGGTTCAACATCGAAACAAGTAGCATTTACAAACTAAGATTATGGGATACAATAACGGAATAATCACAGCACCTGTCAGCGTCTATGACGTGCAGCGAGCGTTGGGCGTCGGCAGCCAAGACGTCGGTACGCTGTGCAAACATGCGAACATCAACAAATGGGCGAA
>Ga0326513_10003105_pt1 | contig 12096 bp, 37 predicted proteins | sample 2_2465_0518_D_FD_203654 | JGI IMG/M metagenome (GOLD analysis project Ga0326513, IMG submission 203654) | Bovine rumen microbial communities from UC Davis, California, United States - 2_2465_0518 | ecosystem: Host-associated > Mammals > Digestive system > Stomach > Rumen | place: USA... | reverse complement strand
ATACCATAAAGGCGTAATACGCTCTGTCGCGAACCAATTTTATCGTGACCTTCCGCAAGCAATAAAACAACAAATTCAAATTGTACAATAACATGAAAAAAGTAATTGAATTTTTGATGTGGGCGTTCTTCGCCTTGTTTATCATGGGTGTATTTGTGAGTTTGTGTGGTGTGGGTGAATTTTGCGGCCCGTTGATGCTCATTGGTATGGGCATGGTGTGCGTTGGTTTTGTGCTGTCGGTGGTGTGCCTTGTGGCGTGGGACAGCATAGAGAGCGATAGTAGAAAATAACCCTTTAAAAACAACAATATTATGAAGTACTTTGTCACGCTCACCGCAAAAAGTGACCAAATCATGTATTTCAGCGCAGAAGCCTATCAAGAGGCGAACTATATCTGCGGTGGATTTCACTATATAGAACTGCACACAGAATGCCCGAATTGTCTGGTGAAAAGGGGGTGTGAATTAATTGGCTACGAACAAGAATTGTATCGTCGCCTTAAAAACAGAGATTATTCAACTTTAAACTAACCAACAAACAACAAACAATCATGAAAGATTTTAATGATTTTGTGCGTGCTTGCTACTTGAACAGCGAGCCGTCAGTAGACTTGACCGCCACGGAAGAGCCGGTGGATTGTTGCAAGCACAAACTGGCCAAGAGCGTGTTCACTCGGCTTGTAGATGAATTAAAGACCGCCTTGTGTGGCAAAGTGAACGAACAGGACGTGAATATGGCGTGCGCTATGTGGGTGCTGCAGTCGGGACCGCAACTTGTGGAGGGATAGAGCCATGCCGACGAATTACAATGATTACGAGGTATACCGCGACCTCGCCGAACTCGCGGACGTTGAAAATGAATTATATCTTGCAGAATTATGAAATACACAGAAGAACTAAAGGAACTTGCCCATGAACTCAAATCGGGCGTGCGTTACTGCGAATTGCTTCCGAAGGTGTGCGTGCAGGAGGATATATGGAGTCCCGTGTTGAGTTACGGCTACGGGAACAATGGCGGCGGCCCGTACTGGTTTTGGCGGCATTACGGCAGCAGTGCCGAAGATGCCACACTTGACGGACTGAAATTCATAATTGAGGACATCTTCAAAATGACGGTCGAGGAATTTAAGAAGAAATACAAACCTATAAAACAATAAACAACATGAAGAAACAAGTAAAGGTCACGGCCATATCCGTGAAAGGTGGTTCAATCATCAGTGGATGGTTCCAAGACATGAACAAGGGCGATGAATACGCCGCCGCGATGGCCGCACGCGGGTATGTTGTGGTCAAGCAATACAGATAGTGTTATGACAAAGAACGGAATAATTGCGTCGTCCTCATCTAAGGAGCGTCTGCAGGGAATGATAAACGAATACCTCTACTCGACGGCGTGGGTCATCATGGACGACTTGCGCTTGTTCAACAGCAAACTGAACAAGTTTTGCGAGAACTTCTTTGTGGAGAACAAACGCGGAAGATGGTATTTCAAAGCAAAAATAGAGAAAGGAGAATGACATGGAAACGATATGGGAGCCAGCGAAGTACCACGGCAAGTGGTCGGTATTCGACAGAGTGTCGAACACGTTCTCGCACATCGGCAAGGGCAAAAAGTTCTGCACCGAGAAAGCGAGGGAACTCAACAAGGAATATGCAGCCGAAATATTGTATGAAATCAAGAAAGGAGAATGAAATGGACAAATCCGAGATAATCAAGATGCTCCGTGAACTTCTCGAAGAGACTGAGAAGAGGCACGCGGAGGCAGTCAGAGAGCGTAACGACTTGATGCTTCACGGCATCATCGGCAACGTGGCTGGAACGCTGTCGGCAATACTGAACATCGACAGAATATATAATGAATGCAAGAAAGGAGAATGATATGAAAGGCGAATTAATAAAACACGGAGATGGAGGCATATTTGCTATGATAGAGTTCTGTTACAAAGCGAATCCTCGTTTATCAAAAGAGAACTCAATACTTGAATTTGATGTAAACACCGATGAATGGTGGATTTACAAAAAACTATAAAACATACAATCATGCAACACATTAGAATGAGACAAAGCAAGGAAGAAATGCTTGCCGACTTGAAAAAAGTCGTTAAAAAACGGAACGAACTGGAAAGATTCTACGAAACGAAATGGCAGGAACTGCTAACAGAGTGGGACGGGAAAGTCCTAAACAAGCGATTCAAAGATGCTGTACAAAAGGCAATGGAAGATGTTTCTCCGTTGATGCGAGCGTTTTTTTCGGAACTGAAACATACGGGCTGCATCGGAGAACAAAATCGAAAGCCTTATTTTGAAGTGCGGCTCCAAAACCAAAAGGAGCAGTACAACTACAACGACATAGAACAACTATGGACGATTGTAGGGTGTCAGTACGATGCAAACTTTAACGTCCGCATCAGCAAGGAAGAATCACAGAGCCACAATCTGACGATTGCTTGGAGAGAAAACTTCTCCAAAGATACCGAGGAAATGTCAACGATATTCGACAACTACGACCAGTATTTAGAGGTTGTTGAGAAAGCCGATGCTGCAATCGTTGCGTACAACGCCCTGCCATACCGCTTCCGTTGGGGTATTGACTCTCAGGGAGCAAGATTGTATTAATCCTTTTGGCGGTGTGGTTCAGCAACCTATCCGCCAGCAATGTTTAACCAACAAATATCACAACAATGAAAACAATAGAAGAACTGCTCAAGGAGGCAATTAACGAGAATCTCTTCAGAACAGAGGTCAGTGACGTAAAAGACCACGGTTCATACAACTTATATGAACTCGAACTCAATAATGACAACATCACCACGGGCGAACTTGCAGCAATCTCGGAAGTGGTCGGGGACTATGACCTGCAAGTCGAAGCGAAAGGCAATTGGCTGTACGTATTGGCGACAATCGACGACGATACGATAGAGGAAATACGAAGCAAATACGACGAATAAGGATAATTGGGGCGGTGTGGTTCAGCGACCTATCCGTCCGCGAAGTCAACAATAAACAACAAATAATTATGAGTAAGACAATCTATAAAGACGAACTTGGCAAAATAGTCAAGTATGCCCATGACAGATTTGGCGGCGAAGGACACTATGCCATATTCAACAACCATGGCGAATGTACCGGAGTAATACCTCAAAGAATATTCGGAGGAAACCTCTCCAGAATAGTAAGAAAATATGTTCAACCAACAAAATAAAAAAACAATAGTTATGACACCAATACTTATACCGGAAGAGAATAGGCACTTCTTCACAAAGAAAGAGCGCCTCAGCGACTTCGAGTGCTGGGCGCTGAAAAAGTTCGCCGAGGAATTCGGGTTCGCCAACGATGACCAATGGTGGTGGACTGACAGTGAGTTGTACGTCGACAGCGGCACTTCTTTATGGCTCACCGACAATGGAAACGTAATGTACGAGATTGTGTCAGACGATGTTGACGAATTGTACATATTGAGGTTCTAAAATAAATAGGAGGACAAACAATGAGTTACGAGATACTTAAAAATGTGAGAATAACGAAGGAAACAATATCCTTTGACTACGCATCCAACAATGTATTTCCGCAATATTTTAGACATCACGAAGAAGAAAACAATCCAGAGAACTGGGAACAGATGAGAAAGTACCTTGTTGGTAGAGTTTGGCAACCTATAAATGGTAAACGTCTGTACAAAGAGTTCGGAATAACACACTTCTATGACGGGGAGCCTGTCGAATAAAGAAAAACGTCACGCGCCGGAGTGACGGCCATGTTGTAAGTTTTAAGGTTTATTTAGGGGTGGCCGGCGACGCCCCTTTGTTATAACAATCAATGAAATGGAAACACGTTATATAGTCTACCACAAACCATTTAACTCTGAAATAACGTATATTAACGGTTTTGATACACTTGAAGAAGCGGAGAAATTCGCAGAAGAGACAAACGATGCGAGATACGAGCGCATCTACATCGAAATTGAAATCAATGGCATAATTCAAAATGTAAAATGATGGTACGGTACGAAGAAATCAACAATGAATGGCGAAAAGAGATTGCGACATTCGCAGACAGCCATTCGGTCATATACCTGTGGCGAGGAGCAGAGATGTTCGGAGCAATTCAATCGTTCTACACTCCTACATCGAAGCCTTTCTACTTCGAGACCGCTCCGAGCGGTTTCCGTGAGGGGATAACAAAAGACAAACTCAACAAATTAATAACACAAATAAAATAAACATTATGTCTATTTTCATGGATATTTACAGAGAAAACAAGGTAGTCTTCGAATCAATCAAGGACGAACTAACAGAAAAGGTCGTCGCGGATTTACGGAAATATGGAGCGACACGCATATACATTGCCAATAACAAGAAACCTCTTGAAATAAAAAGGTATCCTGACGGCGGTGATTATGCAGAAGTTCCGGTCGGAATTGTACCGCACGTAAACGATTTTTTCAAACGAGAAGATTTGGATGTTACTATTGAATATTGGCATAACGGAGGTGCCAAGGTCATAAAAATCAGATATTAAAAAAGACAACAATGGAACGATGGTACAGAGCCGACTACGATGTGGTCGGCATAGACGATATGCACGACGATTACTTTGTTTCCGACAGCGACGAGAAAGCAATCGAGATTGCAAAAGAAATAGCATCGGATGGCATTTGGTATGCCGATGCAGGGCACAAGGAGTTGGACCTCGTGCAAGTAGCCCTTGTGGATGAAAACACTGAATGTTTCGACGAAATCAAAACAATTTATTATTAAATATGAGAACATTTAGATTTGAACCAGCCTTCTACGAATGGCATCTTGTGGACGTCGACACGGAAGAAGTCTTGCATTGCACAGACGACCCTGCAGAAGAAATGTGCGAATATAACACAATAGAGGAACTGGAAGATGCGAGCAGAAACGCACTACTCGAAGCAGACTCTTTCTATGAGAACGGACTTGACTACGAAGGTGTATTTCTGGAAAGTGATAAACGCCTCTCCGTAGACGAAATTTACGCTGCCGCCAAAGTGATGGCGGAGGCATTGTATAACTATTATATCAAGTAAATATGTACACAGCAGACGACTTCAATACAGAGAACGCACCGAAAGAAATGGTGCAGTATATCATCGACAATATCGAGAATTTTGAACATCGATACCAACACGCATTGGAGATTATCGGACGTGACCGATGCCCAATATGGCAGGCGGACCAGTCTTTATACATGGAAATGCAAGACAATCTCGATGATTGGTGTAACGACAACGAGGATAATTCTGACCTCTACGATGTAAATGAAATATTTGGTTAAACCTTAAAAACATAAACAACATGAAAAAATACAGCGTAACCCTTTATTATCACACCAATATTGTGACCGAAGTATTTGCCAACAACGAAAAAGAGGCAATAGAAAATGCAAGAAACATCGCATCACGGGACGACCAAGAAATCATCGACATCCTGCTGGGTGGGATGTACGAGGACGACCAACCCGATGTTGATGAAATAAAATAGAAACCTTAAAAAACAATTAGCAATGCACAGCAGTATTTTTCAATTATCAGACAGACCCATCAGCGAGGGAAATATCCTTTGTTCGGGATATTTTTATGATAATAGTAGCGATTTCGCCGATTATATCGGTGACGAGTATGAAGGAGAAGACCGCGCCGTCAAAATCAAATGGTTGGCAGAAGAGTTCCCCGACATCTTTGACATTGACGGCGAAGTGTTAATCTACAAAGGACTTGGAAACTTCCTCAAGGAGTGGGTGGAAAAAATCCAAGAGATTGCCAACGGTTTGACCGAAGGGAACATTCTAAATGACATGAACCTATACCGCATGAAAAGCATCACCGAGAGAACACACCACAGCCTCAATTCGCGCTTCTTCATTGAGGACTGGAACGGATACGCCGGTGATTGCGCCGACTTCATCAGTTGGCTCGCCACATTAGGGGTTGGCACTCGTATCTATGTCGGTGCTGTAATAGATTATCACTTTTAAAAACAATACTTATTATGAAAAACACAATTTACGCAGTCGTCCGCATTGAGTACGACTTCATGTTAAATTGCACGGCAATGGAAGAGAAAGACATCGCCGCGATTGACCTTGCAGTCAATCCAAACTTCCACACTGTGGAGAACGGAGTGTCGTTGAAAAGCGTACACATCGAGCAAGTTGAGCCGAACAAACTTGTTGATTGGGACAAGTTGGAGCACAACCCAGACCAAGTATATATCGAACAATAAAAGAAAAATGGAATTAGCAATCAGAATATTAAACTTCGTTGCTCCGTATTTGCCAAGGCATATATACGACGAAGCATTATCAATTGTCAAAAACAGCAAACGATGAAAAGATTTAAATACAGCGAAATTAAAGTAGATGAACTGACTTGGTACAAAGGCATAGTAATCTATACAGACGGATGGCTGTGCGGATTCTATGACGATAACGACGACCTACTTATGTTCCGCACGCTGTCGGCATGTAAACGCTTCATTACAATCAATGGGCTGCACGCTTAATAATTAACCAATAAAACACACAACAATGACGGAAAACGAAAAAATCATTTATGCAAACGCTCTTGATGAAATCGAGCGTTATTCGGAACGAATGAAAAAGATGGTAAAAAATGCTTTGGAACACAAAGTCATTGACACCACTAACCGCAATCCAATGTATGTTGGACTTTCCAACGATTTTGTGGCAGCGTCTTTACGATGGGCTCTTATGGATATTCGGCAATGGGTCGGGAACGAAGAAGATGCTATTAAGATAAGCAATGCTATGAAAAACAATTTCCTATCCCAAGAAAATGAAGATAGGTTTATTGACGAAGTAATTAAAAGCACAAAACAATGAAACTTACAAGTGAAAACGTTGCGGACGTACTCCGCGAGAAACTCCATCAGGGAGAAGTGAACTTCGTCTTCAAGAAAAAGGACAGCAGCCGACGTGCAGCAGTCGGAACGACAAACCTCGACCTTGTACCGCAGGACTTGTGGCCGAAAGACATGACGAGTGTCGAAGAGAGCAACGACAAGCAAAAAGATATGGGTGTCGTGCGGTTCTTCGACTGCGAGAAAGGCGCATGGCGGTCATGCAAGGTGGAGAACATTCTCGAGGTCTGCGGGGAGGAGGTAAACGAATTATGAAACTTCAAGAAATCGAATCGAACATCCAGCGCGACTTGAATGTCGGTTGGAGGGTCGCGAAAAACATCCGCGAAAGACTTTTCAAACACTGGCTCGGTTACAAAGAAGCCATCCAAGACTTGTCCGTCCGCTACGACGACGACGGACGTATTGAGTTCACACTGACAATCAACAACAAACAAAAAAACATAACAATATGAACAAGAACGACAGAAAGCAAATCGGCGAGTGGATTGACCAACTCGAAGAAATCAAGTGCGGCATCGAGGATATGCAGGAAACCGAGCAAGAAAAACTTGAGAGTCTCCCAGAAGGTATCCAATTTGGGGAGATGGGCGACAAAATGTCTGCCGCGATTGAAAACCTTGAGTATGCCGCATCGAGCATCGGTGAGGCAATCGACTACCTTAACGATTCAATGGAATGAAAGCAAACGCATGGGACAAAGGTACACCTATCGATGTCGAACGTCTCGGCAGGTGTACCGCCTACCGAAGGACAATCAACGGTGAGTTCTACCAATGGAAGATAAAGCATGGCTTCACAGAGGTTGTCGGCGACTATGCGATAAGCTATGTGGATGCCTTGAAAAACGCCTTGGCTGAACTCAGAAAAAAATTCAAAACAATCTTAAATTAAAATAAAAATGACACAAAATCAAGAACAACAAGTCACTATGACTATGCAGTGGAACTCACCTATATCGGAAGTTCTTTCCAATCCACTTTATGCAAGGTTTCTTGCGCCACCTAAACTCGAAAGTACACCCATCGTCAGCATCGCCGAGCAAGATGGAGAGAAAGGCGTCCGTCTGTGTGTGGGCGACATTGACATCTTCATCGAGGCACACGACCTTGATGACGGAAAGGAATACGAATGGCCAGATGCCATGAAACGGCTCAAAAAGGTCGGTAAGAAGACATTCAACAAGCATCAGTCGTATTTAATAGCCGCATTCAAGTATGAAATCAACGAGAAAATGCGCGAGATTGGCGGCAAGGAACTTAACTGTGCCTACTGGAGTTCCACCGAGCTCAATAGCTACTCCGCATGGAACGTGAACTTCTCCAATGGTGACATCGACTACTACCTCAAGACCGGCGCATTTACAGTTCGTCCCGTTGCCGCATTTAAAAAAAAATTAAGAAATTAAACCTTTAGGTGGCGGACTTTGATGTCCGCCACCATCAAACAAAATATGACTGAAACGAAATTCACCGCCCGCTTCTTCAACGAGGACGGCGGGCGGTCTAACCAAACGATAGCACCTTACAAGGACTTGCTTATCAACACGATGAAACACCTTCTCCTAATCTTCGACGATTGGGACGGGTTTGAGATTGAAACGGAAGGAAAAACAATTTATAAATACCTTAAAAATTACAATTATGACAGTAAAAGAAATAATCAATGACGCCTCTTACGATGATGTAAAAGACGGATTCTACAACCTTATCAATGCGACGGAATGCTTCTTCGATTTCGTTGGGTATCTTGAAGATAATGGATGCGCAGAATATGTCCGCGAGTATATGACACAGAAGATGCTAAAAGACTGCTCGAAAGAAGACATTAAAGAAGAGTTTAATTTTTAAATACAAACAATTATGACACAGAAAGAAATTAAGATTATCTCCGCGATACAAATGAACGAGGTCGACTATAATTCATGGGGCACATGGTGTGCAACGAGAAGCAGCAAGGTTACCCACGGAACGGTTGAGGATGTGGAGATACCATACCCTCACTTCTATGTGTACCGAGAAACACAGGATGACGAAAACCCGTGGCTAAACTACGGTCAGAACTCGGACTTCCCCGACCCAGACCTTACGATGGAGACAGAGGATGGCCAGACAATCGACTTCTACTACATCAAAATGGAGGACTGAAATGATAGTATTGGCAATCTTGCTCGCCGTGCTTGCCGACGGCGGCAGTTACAACTTCGGAAAGGGCAAAGGTCTTTTCAAATAATCAACTTAAAACAAAGCAACATGATTAACATGGGAAATGTCCGCTTCGAGAACACGACTGCGGCAATGGATGAGTGCATAGATGCACTCTATAATTATGGACTGTCCGAGTTGTCGGACAGTGAGCGTTGCTACGCTGAAAAATTGTATGAGCGTGCAAAAGAATACATTGAAAAATACGAAAACGAGAAAAAGTTATGATACAGATTCAAAGTAAATCCGACTTGTTCGGCAATGAAGAAAACAAAAAGAAAGCAAGAGAAGTGTTCGGAAAGTTCCTTTATGAAGGGGAACTTTCCATCCTCTTCGGCGGAAGCGGCACGGGAAAGTCAATCCTCGCAAACGACATCGCGTTCTTCGCGGGCGGCGGCGGACATGACTGGGGCGACATTGAATGCCCAAATATCCCGTCGCTGTATATCGACTTGGAAATGTCAACACGGCAATTCGCGAGCAGATACGCCACGGCTGAGGAGTACATTCCGAACACATACCGCAGGGCGATGATTGACACTTCGGAGATGGATGACGAAGACATCCTGCCAGAGGTCAAGAAACTCATCACCGCCATGCAGGCGGAGGCAAACGCACCGAAACTCATCATCATAGACAACATCACCAACGGTTTCGGCTCCATTATGAACGCCAACAAGATGAAGAAGTTGGTCTTCGAGTTCAAGAAACTGAAGGAGAAGTTCGGACTGACAATCCTTCTCATCGCCCACTGCCCGAAACTGAGACCGTGGTCGCCGCTGACGCTCGACAGCCTTGGCGGCTCGAAGATGATTGCCAACTTCATCGACAGTGCTTTTGCAATCGGACAGTCGCGGTGCGGAAAGCCGTACAGGTACATCAAGCAGGTCAAGACGAGGGAGAGCCACTCGCTGCCAGACGTCATGTCGGTAAAACTCACCAACGACCCGTTCCTGCACTATCAGTTCTTGGGTTATAACGGCGAGTTGGCGCACCTCGACGGCTCGATTGAGTTTGAGAAGATTGAACTCACGCCGGAGCAGGAGGCAATCCTCACCAATATGCTGATGAAAGGCGAACATACCTATGTCGAGATTGCCGACTTCCTCGACTTAACAGAGGACTTCGTCATCGACTTCGCATTAGAGAACAAACTTTAATGTAAATTTTCTACCTCAATCTCAGCGAGTTGCGAAAAAGTTTGAAAAAATATTTTGCCAGTTCGGGAAATGTGCGTATCTTTGCAGCGTCATTCAAGAGATTAAGAAGACCAACAAATGCGACTTGGGAAGGTCACGCAGAGTTCGAGATATAAGGTGATAGCCCTTTCAACTATCAAGAAAACAACCTTTGCCGACCTTCCACCATGCAAAGGTTGATTTTTTTTGGTACACTTGGAGGGCTATTTGCCGTAAGTTAGTAGGTGTTCTTTTCTTCCCACACACGGCACTCTGACCTATCACGAAAAGGAGAAAAAGGAAGCAAAGAGGTTGAACCAAGCGTTCTCTCGAAATTGTCCGCTCTGACCTCGCCCTGTCAACGGACGACTGCATCCCCATCGAAAGATGAAGTAGAGAACGAGAAAGATTGTCCGCAGGTGCAACTTGGTAATAGAACTCATAGAGTATATAGGAACTCTTAATCAAATTCTGACTTCCACCACGCGCAAAGAATAGGGGATGCAGGATAAAGAGGGCTAATGGTACAAACTCAACAAAAAAAGAGAATAGAAACAGAATTACAACAACTAAAACTTTTCTGATATGGCATACCTTGCAGTAAACAAAGACGGAAAAGAAGTTATTCTTAAAAGAAAAGAAGAGCCCTTTAGGTTTGGTGGTAGATGGATTCAAATTGATAAAAAACCACAATCATGCGAAGGCAGAGTATTCCATTTTACATACTTCGGTGAAACACTCCCTTTCGGCTCCATCATCGCCATGACCGGACAGAAATTAACTTGGGAAGACGAACCAATTAAAATATGACAATATGAACAACATTGACAAAGCGAAGGAAATAGCGAAAAATGCAAAAGACTACTTCTACCATGACGAATACGAGTGTGGGCTTGCTTGCGCCTTGAGAATGGCTAAGTGGAAGGATGAGCAGTTTGAGGACATAAAAGATGAAATCAAAGTTGCTGCAAAGAAAGAACTCGCTTTGGAAATCCACAAGAAAATTGCTAACGGAGCAACTCTTTCCGAGTTGGACAACTACGTATGTGGCATCTGTAATTTTTAATAATAAAACAGTAAATTATGGAAAAAATCGACATAAGAGACCTGCGGGTCGGAAATTGGATATATCATAAAGATTGCCCTATTCCTTTACAAGTAAGTGGGGTAAAAAATAATGAAGTATATCTAAAGCATTCATTCGAACATAACAGAACTATTGGTTTTATAAGACAAGACAGGCCTTCTGCTTGTAACATTGATGAGATTAAGCCAATACCTCTCACAAAAGAAGTCTTGGAGAAAAACGGTTTTAAATTCAAAGAGGGGCGTTTTGGACTTTATTCCTACAGGCTTGTAGATGGTAATGATGAAGTGTACTTAAACAGTACTTTCACAGAACTAGAATACCAAAACGTTTGTCATAATTATGATGACCCAGACGAAGTTAATTACAGCTCCAATATGGAGTTTCCCAAGCCTCTTGAATTGTACCAACTCCAGAACCTCCTGCGAGATTTTGGAATTGAAAAAGAAATAATTATCTAAAACACAATATTATGATACAAGAAGAAAAAGACTTATTACTTAAAGTCCTTTGTGCAATGTTGCCTCAAGAAGAATGGAGGATTATACCAGATTATCCTGAATATGCAGTAAGTAATAAAGGCAATATCGCAACCATTAGAACGGGTAAACTAAGGAAGTTTTCAGACCATAAAGGATACAAACAATGTATGCTAAGAAAAGACGGCAAAGCATATAATAGATTTGTGCATAGACTTGTTGCAAGTGCATTTCTTCCCACAC
>Ga0326513_10003104_pt1 | contig 12099 bp, 10 predicted proteins | sample 2_2465_0518_D_FD_203654 | JGI IMG/M metagenome (GOLD analysis project Ga0326513, IMG submission 203654) | Bovine rumen microbial communities from UC Davis, California, United States - 2_2465_0518 | ecosystem: Host-associated > Mammals > Digestive system > Stomach > Rumen | place: USA... | reverse complement strand
ATCAGCACCATTGTTTGCAGCAGATACATTATCAATAATACCATCAAAGTTGTCCTTTGAAGCGGCACTCAAAGTACCATTACCAACAAACAAGTTAGAAGTTGAAGGAAGTTTAGATGCTACATTATCAATCTGTGAGCATACTTCCTCTTGAATCTGAGCCTCAAATGACTTAGCAATAGCCTCAATAAGTTTAGTCCAATTGACCTGATTGACTATGTAGCGATTGATGTCGGCTCCGACCTTGACAACGTAAAGTGAAGTAGGGATAGTCTCAGTCTTACCACCCTTAATTGTCTGGATGATGTGGTCGTGATGAGATACACCAGCCTTAGAGATAGAAAGAAGAGCATCATCTTCAATATAGAAATCTTGTCTGTCTCCATACTTAATACTCTTAGTCTCACTTACCATATTGAACCAATCAGAACCTTGAAAACCAACCTCGATTGCTACATCTACAGTATCAGCAATAATGTCGAACCAAGTCTGTCCGTTATCACGGATTGCACGATTAACCTGCTTCTTATTCTTAATATCAGTAATGCCAAGAACATCAAGTGAAAACTGATAAATCTTATCCTCAGCCTCAGCCTTAGTAATCTCTCTGCCAGCCTCAGCATCGAACATTTCTCTACCAAGAGCAAGGTCAGTCATAAGCTGATTCATAGCCTCGTAATCTGTATTATGTTTGTCAAAAATTGCATTAATTCTCTCATTAAATACCTTCATTACATTATCCTCCTTTCTTTAATTATGATGCAACTACATACTTATTAGTTGTTGCATTGTAAGTTACAGTCTTATCCTCAACAGGTGTTGAAGAAAATGCGTTAGCAGAAAGTTCAATGATGTCACCCTTAATAAGTGAAAGTCCTTGAACAACATCTCCCTCAGCATTGTAGAAAAGAGACTCATCTTGAAGGTCTTTCTCTGAATATGGTGAAACAGGTGCGTTATATACCATAACTACGTCTGCACCAGCAGAAACAACCTCTACATAAAATACACCCTTATCTTCACGGATGATACCGCTGAATGTAAGAGTTCCAGTTCCCTCATCATAGTTATCAAATGAGTTCCAACTTGCAGTATCTCTAATAACGAGATCGCCATTATCATGATCTGCATCAAGTGTAATGTTATAAACGTGAGGCGAGCCACTCTGAGCGGATGCTACCTTTGAAGGAAAAGCAACCTTGTGACTACCCTTTGTAATATCTATAGCCATTTTATATTCCTCCTTAAAATAATTTAGTAGTTATATATTTATTGTTTTACAAACATCTTTCCATACTTCCCTTTTTTACCAGAAGTCTTCTTGGTGTCTGTTCCAAAATGCTTAGAAGCATTATTATTAACTTTTACTTCGTCTGTATTATCTACAGCCTTTGTAATCTTTCCAGCCTTTGCAAAACTCAAAAGCATAGTATCAGCCTTTTCTTTAAGTTCGTCAAATGATAGACCGTCTGCCTTTTCTTCAACGCTCTTAGCCAACTCGCTAAATTCAATCTCTGATTTAATGCAAGCATAATCATCAGAAGATACAAGTTCGCATTTCTCTTTATATAAATCCTCAGCGTGATACTTTTCAAGTTCCTCAGACATAGAAGAGTAGTTAGATTTCATATTTTCTAACTGCTTTCTCTCATCATCAGTAACATACATAGTATAAACTTGTACTCTGTCACCAGTAAGAGAGTAAACATTATTCTTAACCTTATATGACTGCTTATAATGTTTATCAGCCCACGCATCGTGCATATATACTTCTTTCTTTTCAGAATCAGCATCTACATAATAATATGTGCCGTCAGCATCAGCATAAGTCTCATTAACAAGGTTGAATAAAGCGTCTAACTGCTCTGTAAGTGTTAAGCCAAATGTCTTAACAGTTCCGTCAGAATAATTAACAGAACAACCAGATACAACAGCCTTTTCTTCTGTTTCCTCAGACATAACTTCTTTGTCTTCCTCTGGCTTTTCTTCCTCAGTTTCCTCAGAATCACCTTCTTCGGAATCTGTTTCATCCTCGGAATCTTTAGTTTCTTCCTCTGGCTCAGTTTCTTCTTTTTCTTCTTCGGAAGAAGTAGCCTCGATTTCAGCCTCGGCTTCGTCATTTGTTTCGTCAAACAACTCAGCAAACTTGGCTTCAAGTTCCTCGTCAGTTAGAGTCTCGTATTCAAAATCTATATCTTCAACAGTCTTACCGTACTGTTCAAGCAATTCCTCAAACTTACTCACCGCATTTCCTCCTTCCATAGTATTTTTGTTATTCAAAATATTAGACAATTCATTTAGTTTATTATTTAATTGTTCTAACACACTAGACAAATTTTGTTCATCTGCAAAGACAGAATTTTTCTTCTTTGCAAAATCAGTTATCTTACAATTTGAACCTCGCATACCTTCTTGAATTTTCTCGCCTGTTTCTGGATCACGACCTAAGAAAGTAATACCAGTAAAATAAAAGTCGTCTAATACTAAAAGTTCCTCTTTAGCATCATACGACATTTCTCTAATAGTTAACTCTACGCTTACTTTAGTTTCAAGTTCTCTACGCAATATATCTGGGGCTTTTGAATAATCTTCAAATACATATCCGTCTACTTCAAGATATGTTTTACCCTTTTCTTCGTCATACACCAATTCAGCATTATTCTTCTCTGGAATAATACCTACTGGTACTTCATCATATACCGTATTACCATCTTCGTCTTCGTGCATATTATGCGACCAAAATTGATATTCACCATCTTTATCTTGATATATATATGCTAAGATAGGTCTATTCTTGAATGAACCCATAGCCTTCTTCATAGACTTCTCTGAAATAAAACATCCATTCACATTATCTAATGTATGGCAAGATTGAAAATGCACAGGGAGTAAACCTTCAACATCATTCTCTTTTGAGAAATTCATTGAACCGTCAATCTGTACAACTATCTCTTTGTCTTCACTCTTAGCGTTAAAGTGTGCATTGCGCTTGTGTGAACTATAATAACTGTACAAATCTTCCAATGTTAAAAGTTTCATTTTAATTACGGCAAAATCATAATAAATTATGAGAGAGAAGATGCCTGTACTCCTTTCCTTTGTTCTATTAAATAATTCCCTCTTTTATTTAACAAAACCATATTACTATATTTTACAGATGAATTTATTTTTGTTCCATCTAAAAATCTTAAATCCATCCATCCGCTTGTTCTTCTTCCAAAAATAAAACATTTAGTTCCATTCCAACTAACCTTATCATAAAGTCTAAATCCCATTACCTCGTATGGTGCTTGATTTCTTTTCTTAATACCGCCTTTTAGTATCTTACACTTATGGATCTGCCTGTTATGGCAGCGTACTTTTCTATAATAGAAAACTTCTCCACTACTTATAGCATTAGGATTACCACTAATACATCTTGCATCTATATAGTGGTCTTTTGGTAGATTGTTTTCTATACGAGTATTCTTTGTGATGTAACCATAAGTTAGACTAACATTAGGATAGGTTTCTTTTAGTTTATTGTAGAAAAACCACCTCATAATGCCCATAAAAGTAGCATCTTTGAAACTCATACCACGCTTAATATTCTTTGGTAGTATTACAGTTCCTTTGTGATACCCAGTATGACAAGTTTTACATAGCGTAATTAGGTTATTGGGTGCATCCCCACCTGTCTTCCTACTTTCTATGTGATGCACATTAAGTATTTTGTCTTTTGATTTACCTTTACAGCATTGACACTGATGCCCATCACGGAAGAGTACATACTCACGAACATTACAAAAGCCTAATTGTTCGCCTTGTTGATACTCCATACCACTTATTGATGGATTTTTAATCTTTTGTATGTCGAAACTTGCTACTTCTACAATGGTTTTAGATATAGGCAAAATCTTATTTACCTTATCTATTATAGTTAAGTGGCTATCTATCTTTTGTCTAATAGAGGGTGCTAACCATCCATCTTTACGCCTGCGATTATTAAACCTTTCCTTGCGGTATCTTGTTTTCTTATTCCTACGAGTTTTTCTAAATTGTCTACGAGTAGATATATTATTTACTATATCATTTCGCATTTCTACATTAGCCTCAAATAAAACTTTGTCTTTTGTAGTAGCAGATATACCTATATATTTACTACCACTATCTACTCCTAAAGTGATTTCCTGTGTATGAGTTGTACTATCATACAACAGTTGTATTGTAAACGGACATTTTTTAATAACTTTAGCCTTGTTAGACTTTAATAGTCTACGAACTTTACCGTACCTATCAGTAGGCATCAAAGGTTGTCCGTCTTTCCCTAAAACATATACCATATAGGTACTCCTTTCGTAGAAATTTATAGGATTTATGCTATAAACCAGTTCCTATAAAACTGTTATATACCATCGCCAATGTTAATGAGAGGTTTTGTATGACTACAACACTATCCCTACCTCACAGGATTGTTTAATCATAGTCCGTAGTGTTTGGAACTTGGTATTACATTCCAAAGTACCTATGTATTCTCTCTTAACGTAGTTCTCAAAGAACTTAGGCTACTCATTATAAAATTAAATACTAATCATATTTAATTTTTGGAATAATCCATAGGTTAATGAGTTTAACCCTCCTTTATTACATATTTAGTTTATTTGTATATTTTACTTTAGGGTTGTTATCAAACTTAATTGTACCCTTGTCTATAAAAACATAACGCCCACCAGATTCATCTACTAACTGATAACCCTTACGGATTAACTCAAACTTAGTATCTTCATCAAATGTTTGTATGAACTTATATTTACTCATATTATCAAACCTTTCATTCATTCCTACTTCTTTCACCGCTACCACTCAACTCACTATCATCTATCTCTGGTCTACCTGCTTCATTACCACTTGTAGTAAATGAAGAAGAGAGTGGATATATCATCTTGTCTTGCAACTTCAATATTTCTGTTTCAAGTTGTAACTCAGCAAGAGTCTCCTTTTCACTAATACCAAGCAAAGTATTAAAAGCAATTCTATTTGAGAAACCATACTGATTGCTTTCAAGCAATGATTTCTTCAAGTCGTCCTTAGTATAAATACTAACCTCGAAATGTTTTACTGTTGCTGGATTAGATAAATGATTATTTAAGAATCTATTCATAAAACCATCGATCTGTGGTAGAAGAGTAGACATAGCAAATTCTGTTTCCTCTTTTAGCCACGCATTGAAAGCGGCAGTAGAAGTAATATAATTAGCATTAAGAACTGCACCGCCACCAGAAGTAGCAAGTATATTCTTTGTGCTGTTTTCAACTCTATCAATATCCGAACTAACACTATCATTGAAATCAATAGTCTTTAATTCTTCAACTGGAACAATAGCCGAACTAACATACTCTGGTAATTGTGGATCAAGTGCGTCATAATATACCTTTGCTATATCAGTAGAAGTAGCAAAATCATTAGGCTCTTTACTTCCAGATATTGTTTTAAGTGGCATATAAATTAATTTAAATATTGACAAATCATCGGCAACCGCCTGTGTATCTTTACAATCAATATTATTTATATACTCATTAAATAACGGCAAGAATGGTGGCAATACTAAATCCCACTGGTCTGTTCTAAACTTAAAACAAGCCGCATACTCATCTGGCATATGAATCCATTTATTACCAGTACGCTCATATTCAGCATACATACTCTTTAATGGTTCGCCTAAAAACTCTATAAGTTGTCTGCCTTGTGCATTATTATATTTACTCATATCAACCGAGAAACTAAAATCCTTAGTCATATATCTACCGTCAATAATACAATTATCAGCATCAAGCATATAGAAGAAGAAGCCTACACCTTCTTCATAGAACGCTATGTTATAAGACACATCTTCAACATAACATCTGGTTAAGACTTCTTTATATGAACCGTGTTCATCTATTGTTTCCAATATATCTAATGTATCATAGTATTCTTTTTGAATTTTATCTGCGGAATAGTCTTTATTAAGATTATAATTCGGTGTTACCTTACGACATCTTAAATCCCACATACCAGCATAAAACTCTACAAGTCTATAATAAATGTTAGACCTATAATATAAATATCTTGATACATTTCTCAAATTCTTTTCACTGTTTCCTAAGTTACGAAAATAACCTCTAAGGGCTTCTTTATCAAATGTTGATACATTCTTTGTTGCTCCACGGCTTACGTCTCGTAATGTTTTAGGTAATTGATTATTAGCAAACATTTCAATAGTACGATGATTCTTTTCGTACCACTGTTGCAACTCATTAAAGTTCATTTGAGTTTGAGTGCTACTCGTATCTTTCTTTTGTGCCACTGAATAGCACCTCCATTTCTAAAATGTACTTCTTCTCACACCTTTACGAATTGGTAAGTTGCTCATAATAGATTTAGGTTCGATTTTTGGCTTTTGATAAATCAATTTTCTTCTTTCTTCCATAAGCCCATAAGCACATAACATCATTGTATAACAACGGTCGTCATTTAACTTATTTGCTTTTTCTGGAGAAAGGTCAAAACCGTCTTTACCAGAATCCCTTTTCTTTCTAACCATATTAACTACCTCTTCTTTGAGTGCGTCTATATTTTGTAAGGCAAGTTCTTCTCGCCAATCAAGTTTAATTATTTTTGTTTTAACAGACTCAATATTATTTAATTCTTCTTGAAGTCTAATCTTTATCTCTTCGTCAGATAACTTTTGCTTCTTTAATTTTTCAGTTATTTCATTCTTAGCCTTATTCATAACTTTCTCATCAACATCAAATACTGTTAGATAACCCTTGCCATCATAAGTAGCAGTAAATCCAACCTTATCTTGATTAATCAATTCAATACCAGCCTCGAATATAATTGACTTATAGGCAGTAGGAGATATAAGGTGTAGTTTATTAACTGCGTTTGGGAACTTAGACACATAATCGGAAGAGTATTCTTTATCAATCAATCCTCTATGTGTCATACCAGATTCATCAGTCCAATCTTGCATAAGCATATCCGCAATCATAACACCGCCTCCACCAGCACCAGCATCTATATAGATACCTAGTATATTATCATAGTTATCTGCACCGCCATTATAATCCAGTATTAGTTTTCTTAAATAATTAATCTGGTCTGGCGTTTGCATAGGAGACTTAATCTTTTTACCAATATCCAACAAGTTGAATACTGCGGCAATCTTAGCCCTCAAATCTATTGAGCCATCTTTATTTTCAATTTCGTATACTTCCCATACTTGAACAACTGAGTTATCTCGTTGTCTAGCAGGATCGTATGCGATTATAAACTTTTGTTTTCCTGTTTCGTTATATAAGATAGGTTTTCTTACCTCTTCGTTTCGAGTTATTACACCTCTACGAATAATAGCGTCTGTACCAGCCTCGGTAGTAAACTGACAATAATACTCTCGTCTAGCCTTTTCTGGGTTTGTACGCATTTCTGCATCAACAGTAGCCCTCGTTGTTAAAGGTGTAACTAATTCTCCACGCATAGTAGGAGCAAAGTTTAATTCGCAATCTATATGCAACACTACAAAATCTGGATCACCCATAATTTGTTTCTTTGCAAAATCCCTATATAATCTATAAAACTTAGTATCAGTAGAACTTGCACTACTGATATAAAATTTTTGGTTTGGTATATCTGTAGCAAATGTTCGTTGTCTTATTGGATCAATAGACCTTCCACTTGCATCTTTACCAGTCTTTAATGATTTGTTTACAATAGCAAATGCACCAAAGACATTTATCATTTCATCCGAAAGGAATCCACATTCATCGAATATTACAGAACCACGCAACACTTTTGTTATCCTAAAGGCTTTTTATCCTCTAGTTCTTACGATTGACTTTCTCGTAAGGTCGGCATATCTTTTCACCTTCAACATTACTTGTTAAGGGGTGCGGACTCTTGGAGGTTTATATTCTGTTTCCAGTTTCACCCTCTATGCTCTGCGTGTGACTATACTTTTACATATAGCCTTCCACTCTGATTGGCATTTCAGCTTTCCAGATTTCTTCCGCACTTTAATTTAATGGTTGTTTATTTCTAAACAATGGGGCATACTTACTTGTGGTTTGTCATATATTCTTTTTGCTTTTAAGTATTTTTTATATTTTCTATCTAAATATATATTACAATCATCATAAATGTAATCTAAGAATTTAATCTTTTCTTTTTTTTTAGTAATTGTAACATTATAAACAGTAGTATCATATTCAGTAATAGTTGAATATATTTTTGCTTCTATATCATTTTCCATAATACAATTTACTAAATCCTCAGCCATATTTTTTGAAGCAGTACATATTGATACAGATAAATGATTATTAGAAACAGATACACAACCATTTCCGTCAAAATATCCTCGAATATAATGTTTTAATAAATCTCTGTCTAAATTTGGAATATAACACTCAAAACTCTTCTTGTTTGTAAATCCGTATTTAATTAAATCACTATACATTATGAATGAAAAAATCCTAATCGTACAGCTTCTATTTACGCTTTTAAGTGGAGATATTTTACACTCACGCCACCTATCAGTAATTCTATAATTACCATCAATAGATTTGTTGAATTTTTTTAAATGATTAATATCACCATATTGTAACTCCATACCAGTTTCAGCAGAATCCGTTTCTTTATTTTTGCTTATCCAACCATCTGCTGTTAAAAACCCTAACCAATAAGCCTTTTCTTCTGAATTAATTTCATCAAAATAATGATAGTTACAATGATAAGGAGATTTCTTTAATCCCATTCTATTTGCTTTAACTTGTATAGAGTAAAAACTGCGATCCAATAATTCGGCTATTTCATCAGTCGCCATTGTTTTGTAGTTATTTTTTACAAATTCAATTTCATTTTCTTCCCAGTTTCTATCTTTAATTAAATCCAAATCAAAACACTTTGCTCTAACTGCTTGTTCAGTTCTATTTAGAACCTTTCCCATTTCAGCGTGTTCCATATATAAATAATTAGTTCTTAAATATTCCTCATCTCTTTTAGACCATTTAATCATCTTAGATAAACCGAGTCGTTCTTTTTGAACGTCTATAGATGGTTTTGTACGACCTAATGCTTTAGCAAGTTCTTTAGAAGTCATAGTTTCATAATTTTCTTTTAAGAATGTGTTTTCTTCATCAGTCCATTCTTTATGCGGTTGTTTAATTAAACCATTCATTCTAGCCGCATGAGTTATACTACTAACCTTTTTATTAAGTGCTTTAGCAATTTCTTTATTTGTACTTGTTTGATAATTGTCAATAATATATTGTATTTCTTCATCAGTATATCCTTGTACTCGTTGTATCATATTCTTTCCTCCTTAAAGTAGTAAAATATTTCCTTGTTCGACAAAAATCGAACATCCGTTCCTTACCCCTACGAGAGTCGATATTTGAATTTAATGTGAGAACTGAACTTCCGTTATAAGTCTTAAAATTAAATCCATTAGGATTATGACTAAAACCGTCACCACTCGCATTATTAATAACAACCTCGTCCTTAAATATCTTTCCAGTCGATCCAGAAAATGTATCAATATTATCATTAGCCAACTTCTCTAATACACCAAAGGTTTGTTCCGCTTGTGAACCAGTACCACTAGCAATATAAGACCAGTAGTTGCAAAACAAACTATCTTTAGCCATAAGTTCCAAATCTATAACTGTTGACTTTCCCCAGCCTCTTGTCGCTAAAATTAGGCAATTAGGTACGAACCAAGTGCGTTGTATAGCCAATGCTTGCGAGTCTAACAGTTCGATGTTGTACATAATATCTATCCATTTAACAGGATTACATTGAAAAAACTTTTGCATTTTTGCTATCTCTATAAGTGCATCAAGTTTATTACTCGACATAGGATAGTCTATAGGTTTAACGAATATACCGTAGTCTTGATAAAAATCTTTATCATACGGCAATTCCATATTATTAGGTATCAGTCGGCTCATCATCATCACCATCCTCAACCTCGTCCAACTTTTCGTGGACGGCAAATATTGAATACACATCTTTAAGATTCTTGTATTCAATACCGCTATCTAAATTATTTTCTTCAAGATAATCTTTCAAATCCAAATTCTCTTGTAGCAAAATTCTATTAATTTCTTTATAGTTATCTCTCTCTTGTCTAAGAGAAGAGTTTACTTGTCGCATTTCAGCAACCATATCTGACCATTCAGATTCATCTAACTGTAACTGCTTCATAATCGAAGCGTCAGATGCTTCTTGTACTTGTTGCATACCTCGACAAGTTGCGATGTCAAATCCATTAACTTGCCAATCTCTAAGATTCAAATCTTTAATCTTCTTAATCTTACCAGTCCAAGTATTCTCGCCCTTAATAGAGTTACGACTATTCTTCAAAGAAATACAACTCTGTTCGGCAAGTTTAGTAATACCAATAGTTATATCTTTCTTCATAGACTGCAAAGAGCGGATAGAAGCAAGATTCTTCTCAGCATTAACTACATCTCTAGTCAAACTAGCAATCATATCATCAAACTGTGTTACTTGTAAGAATCCACGAACTATGCTGATAATTGAAGATATACGCATCATATCATCGTTGCCTTCCTCAGACGAATCTAGGAAACCAATTAACTGTGCGTATAAGAAAGGCTGGTCTGATAACTTTTCATTCTCAAACGGTAAATAACCTAACAACCTCAGCGTATCAGCCTTGTTCTTTTCAAACTGTTCAAGTATCTCTTGATCTTTCGGCAGGGCATCTTCTTCCATATCTGCAAGACTATAAACTCCACCGTTATAATTATCAGAATCTCTATATGTTAAGTTATAATAATTAACCATTTGGATATTCTTAATATAACTCGTCCACACATTATTTTTATTCTTACCAGTAACTTGATTAGCGGCTTCAAGCATAGAAGCCTCCCATACAGAATCTAAGAAAGGTTTATTAAGTGCGTATAATGCATCGTCTACGCTTTGTTTATTTGGTTGTTGTTTAGTACCATCAACAATCGGCATAGCAATATCATTAGCACACGCCTTACATATCTTTGTTATACCACTGGCATTATTACTTTCAGTGGAAACATAAAAATCACTTTTCTTTTTAATCTTATTACAACATTGACAAGTATAGTATTCAGAGCCACAACCTAGTCGCTCCAATACTTTTAATTTATCTTTGTTCTCTAAACCAATAAAGAGTTCATTGATACTATCACTTATCTTTTGAATCTCTTTCAACGAAGTGACTTTAGCATCTTCTTTAGGTTTAGTCTTTTTAATTGTAGTAGCCAAAAAGCCACCTCCTTTTAATCCTTTGTAACTTTAGTTACAGAAATAGCAGATTTGGGAATCGAACCCAATCCACCAGATAATGAGTCTGATATGCTTCCTTTACAACAATCTGCGTTAAAAATAGCGGTCGCAAAAATGCCACCGCTCGAATCTATATTATGAACTCAAAGGAGAATCCTACTCTTTCATAGCCTGTTTAAGTTTAGTAGCAAACCTAAATGTAGCCTTATTGTGTGACTTAGACATAAATGTTTCCCCAGTTGTTAAATTCTTATATTCTCTTTCTGGTGTTTTAGATATAACAATCTTACCTAGTTTACCCATAGGAATTTCCTCACCTTTAAGAACACCGTTAACTGCGGCATTACACACACAATCAATAATATCATCAGTAATATCCATTGTTACCTTGATTTCCTTTTTCTTCAACTCGTCTTGTACAGACTTAATAAATTCTTTTTTATTCATACCTTTCAATCCCTTCATTACATTCAAGCGCAGAGTAGTTAACACACTTAAATAGACCTTCGCCTTACTAACAATAATCGCCAGCATATTCGATCAGTAGGATGACAAGTCTGAGACATAAAGCCGTCGCTCTATATCTTCTTGCCACAGACACATATCCTTAACCTACAGTGGATTGTTTACCACTAACTTTCACCCTAGTCATTCAGATTTTTAACACTTGTATAGGTGTTCACCCACCTGTTAATTAAATATTTTCATCTTTACCATAATTAAGGTCTTAGGCTACTCGTACCGCAAACTTCTCTTATAGCCACATTTCTGCGACATCACGACCACACCTCG
>Ga0326513_10003103_pt1 | contig 12099 bp, 6 predicted proteins | sample 2_2465_0518_D_FD_203654 | JGI IMG/M metagenome (GOLD analysis project Ga0326513, IMG submission 203654) | Bovine rumen microbial communities from UC Davis, California, United States - 2_2465_0518 | ecosystem: Host-associated > Mammals > Digestive system > Stomach > Rumen | place: USA: California... | reverse complement strand
TTACTACAACAGTAATTCGGAATGATTCCAAATCAGTGTAAAATGTGATGGCATCCTCTTTTGCTTTGTTATTAAGTGCCCTTTTAAAAGTCCCTATATGTGCCAAATAGCTTGTGTTAAAATAGAATTTTATTTCTTTTAACAACGCAAGATTTCGTTTTGGAATACTTGTTTTGCCTTCTAATATTTCTTCTATAGGAACAAACCTGAAAGAGTTTTTGTTAGTTTCGTTTAAGAAGTCAGACAAAGCTAATATACCCTTTACGACTGTTGATTTTCCTGCATTATTCTCACCAACAAATATTGTAATAGGAGCCAATTCCATATTGGGAAAATCTTCAAACTTTCGAAAATTTTTAAATCCAATCTCTTTCATTGTTTTATCTATTTATAGTTCTTATTTACTATGACAATTGTGCCAACTGCTTGTTAAATTTCTTATGAGTAGTCAAATATGTGAGAATTTTAAATTGTTTCTATTCACTTGACTCTCTATTCCGCTTGTATTCCACAAGGTCTTTCAATCTAACAAAGAAAAAGGCCATTTTCGGATTCCCCCAGTAGATTTGGGCGATGTTCCCAAGATCAAATACCTTATCCCTTATTTCCGGTTCTGTCTGACTTTCCTTATGTATTCTCACCATGTAGTATGATGACTGATGAGGTTTACCGGGATAGGGGTCACTTAACCTCTTTTCTCCTCTTGTGCCATTTTGGAGCGTTTCTGCAGTCCATACATCATGCCTGCTCTTAACGATTTTTCTGATGTTTCCAACTTTCCCTTCGTTTTGAACATACAGAAGAAGATACTTTGCCTGCATAATAGGAGAATCTGCTACTTTATCCAACGGAATGTTATACCAGCAATTCTCGAAAGTCCAGTTCCTTTTCTCCTCGCTGCCAGCTATAGCAATCATAACCAAGTCATTTACAATGCCAGCTTTTTCGTCCTCAGTCACGTATGCAAGAGTCCTTTGAGGTTTCGCCTTAGCTACATGGACTTCAGTATTAGTGTATTCCATCAGAATTTTCTTCAGATGGGCTTCTAACAAAGAATCACTGTTAGGTAGCAAAGGGAAAGCGCCTATATTAACGCTTTCGATACTGGTGCTATAGTAACGTTTCTTGATGTACTCGTCACTTCCTCGGCCAGGGAAGAGAATATATCCACCAATTATTTCTTTTGAACGATATGGTTCATGTTCCTTGCTATAATAAATGGCATCACGATAACGATGCATCTGGTTGATAGCATCAGTTGGCGGATAGTCACCTCCAGGCATTTTTACATTTTCATCAATATCCTGCTCCTCAAAATCTCCATCCAGTTGCTTGTCATTAATAACACGGTACTTCGAATCATAGAGATAAGTTAGGATTACTTCTCCTGATGATTTACGTATGTTAAGAACAATATCTGGGCGTTGCTCTGTGGTTGCAGTATTAATACCAGGACTGTACTCATCCTTTCCGCTTGTGCGGTTAAAGGTATGCTGATAGTGCAGCGTCACGATATCTCCCTCATGGGCAGCCAATTGCACCTTTCTTTCTTCTGTGTCAGATTCCTCTGCTTTGGGATAGTGGTACTCAACTATGTGCTCTAATGAAGAATTTGTAAACGGATTGAGTAGTGTGCCTTTCGGCTCGGTAATTAGCTGCTCATGTGCAGGTTTATCCCGATCAATCCCCATGACACTGGCGACAAGCTTCTTCATCTTGATAAAACACCAGAGTTCATAAATCTCCCATATCTGTAAAGTACCAATATTAGCAGCACCATTATAGAAGTCAATTCCTCGTTTTAGCTTTAACCAGTCCTTGTATATTTGCTGATATCCGACCCTACTTTGAAGAACAAGACTTTCCTGCTTTAGACCGTCAAATCTGCCGACGGTTTTGAAAAATGGATGCTTGGACAATTTCTTCAGTGAGTCCTGATAGTCCTTCCACATCTGGCGATGTCTTTCTGAAAGTTCTTCTTGTGTTGTGCTCAGTACAGTTGAAATGATAGCAGAAAGCCTTTTGCCAATACTTTGCAGCGTATACTTAACAAAACGGTTTTCCATCGTGTCATGTGTAGAACGTGCTTCGTTGTAGCCAAAATAATACTCTTCCAACTTACCTTCCTTCTCTACTTCTCCATATTGCTCTTCCATTAATGGATTCCAATATTTTATTTGGTCGGCTTTTCTAGAAGTACGGTAATTCACTATTTGTGAATGAGGGTTTTGTATCACTCGCTTTACATTCTTTACATAGTCATCAACAACACTTTGGAAAGCAGCCATCCATGTCGCATCTGTGTTTAATTTGCCTCGGCCAAACTGCTGTAGAGTAATGCTGAGATAGCGGTAAATGACATTCTCATATTCCTCATTTACTTCTCGCAACAGCGCTTTATAGTCATTCTTGGTGTCAAGTTTGGGTGATACCACATCAAAAGTGATGAAAGAGTCTTTTCTCACGCCATTCTTTAGGTATGAGAACTCGAGTTTGAATACACCCGGCTCATTCAAGAAGTCAAGTTCGCCGGTTAGTGACTTCTCTTTTGGACCATTGATTTCTTCGTCATAGAAAAAGCTGTCTTCTATATCCTTTCTGACGTGGCGAATCTCTGGCCTTGAGTCTACATCGTGGAAAAGTAACCTCACCTGATACCTACAGGTCTCAAAAATAACAGGCCATTTCCTATCCCATTCCCTTGATGGAGATTCACCGTTAAGGTTTACTTTTTCGCCTGTAATCGGACTATATAATCGTAGTTTACATTCATCCTTTGAGGTATAACGACAATATTCTTCAGGTGCATCAATATCGGGATTACTTATCCGCGTATAATTGATGCGCCCTTTAAATCGCTCCCACGAGTAGTTGATGTCTTGAGTCCTAACAATTACTTCATAGTTGGGATGACTATATCTCAGTACCTCTATCTGCATAATAGTGATTGTTTAAGGCCAGAATCGTGTAAATTCCTGATTACTCAAGCGGTATATCATTTCTTGTATCTTTTCTTTAGCAGTCTGCTGATGAGTTAATTCCGATTCCTTGTCATTCTCAACAGTATCTCCTTCCGAATCAGGTACTTCATTATCTTGTTTCTTTTGAAGATCTGGAGCCAAATTCAATAGCCATTCCAGTCGATCATTGTATGAAATACCCATCTTGTTTTTATAATCTTTAGATAGCGCAAACATTTCAGCATCACCTTCAATGCGAGGAAGAATCTTCATCAATAAGATATTGTTAATAGCTTGGTTAACAATATTGTCAAAAGAATCGTCCTCACTTTTGCTGTCAAGCATCACACCAACCATGATTGTCAGTTCATTCAATACACGATAGCTAACTTCAAACGGAGTACCCTTCAACGCTTTGTTAATTTCTTCCAGTCTTTCTGGGAGAACAGATATTATTTTACCAGCTTCGTTAGGATGCGCATCAAGCACTTCATCGGCTGTTACGTAATGTTGCACACATGCTTCCTGCCATTCTTTAAGCTCTTTCTCGTCATCAATATATTCTAATTTCCTACTTCCTCCATACATATCTGCAAGTCGTCCACCATTCATCTCTATTGTCATAGCTCGATCTATCACTTTACGAGAGAATTGATGTGTCGTATCATCCATATTGACTGTTCCAATGATAAAAACATTGTCAGGAAGAGACAACCCTTCATTTGCCAAAATATAAGAGTCCTTAAACTTTGATACTTGAGCCTTTTCCTCTTCATTCAGTTTATCAAGATTAAAGAACTCGTCATACCATTCCTTATCCGACATATCTTTTTCCTTAACATGCGTGTTACCATCAGCATCCTTCCATGTATATTTGAAGTATTTAGCTTCTATTATTGCCCCCGTTTTTATTGTGGTCATATCATCTTCCTTACTTCCCTTCATTTTTGGATGTTTTCTTGTTTCAAGAATACTCAGAATTTCTGCGAAGTATTGTTCTACGGGAGCCAGATTCATCTCGTCAAGACAAACAAAGAATGGTACATCAGGATTCAACATAGCTTTCACAAGGAACTTCACAAATTTTTTGTATTGGTAGCTACCTGTTAAGTTACTATAATATCCTAACAACTCTGTTGAGTCATGCCAATTTGGCTTTACTTCAATCATACAATAGTTACCTGGTGTTGTTCCATCCTTGTCTTGCAGATATTTTGGGCATGTCTTAAATGCGAATTCTCTCACTATTCTGCTTTTGCCTGTTCCTGAGATACCTGCAAGTAACATGAATGGTTTTGTCTGAAGAGCAATGAGGTATTGCATGATACCACCATCTTTTAACATGTCTTCAGATGGCTTCCAACTTGATACAAACGCTGATTTTGGCTTGTCTGACATATACATCAGAGCTTCAATTGCACCTTCTTCTATTGATTTCATAATAACGCTATATGATTTTGATAATTCCGTATTTTTACTACACACGTTTTTAAATGTTTCTATGATGTTCGATTTCTGGCAAAGGGTACTTTCATCATCATAGTATAGTCCTTTAAAGGGAGAGTTGCTAAGATTGTCTTTTTCAATAAGATAGCAACTGTTGAGGAATTCAGGAAAATACTTATCTGCAATTCCATAGAATCCCCTGGGTTCTACATCTTTTGCAGAACCTAACATAAAAAGCGCCATCTTTTGATGATGAATATTAGTTAGTGAAATGCCGCTACTTATGCATTTCTTTAATTCATCAACATTAGAGAAAGAGCTTCTAATATTTCCAGTCTTATTATCTATTATTCGCAAAGTAATCTGGTTTTGTCGGCCTTGAAGGAAATCCAGTATTGTAGTCGAAGACCTTGCTTCTTTTAATTCGCAGCAAAAGCCAGATATTAAATATCTTAACCAAGTTATTCTGTCATTGCCTTCGGGGACAGGGAAACTCTCAAGTAGTCGATGTACAACTGAATTAACCGATATTGAAAATCCATCAATTTCGAAAGGTTGAACAATTGAGAAGATCGCATTTATCGCAGCTATTGCTCTATTTATCGTAGGAGATCCGTTTTTCTCATGTGCTTGGTATAAGAGAGCAACTATATAACCAAACCTTGATTGCACATTTTCTCCACTTTTAATAGAGTTTAAGGCTTGCATACCCTTTGTGAGTTCATGGTTTAGCAAACCTATTCTAAAGAGTTCTTTCGCTCTGGAACGGCCATCAGAAGTTGATATTCCTAGAGCCTCAGTTAAGTTAGCAGCACCATCAGGAAATGTACCAACTAGGATGTTGCGATTCCATTCACCCCATTCAGAAAGTAGGGTGTCATAATAGTTATAGATACAATTAATGTTATATTTCATAGCTTTCTAAGCATTATAACGTGTTCATACTCTATTTTACTATTTTTCTTGTTTCTTGGAATAGAAGTTCGATGGTCTTTTATTACATACTTATAATAACCGAAACATTCAAATCCCACTTCTAGAGCTAATTGTCGAATAACTTCATGGGTAGGTATTTCCACTCCTTTAATGGTGTTATCTCCAATTATAACATGGTATTCACCATGTTTTCTTAAAACATTGTATACGCATTTGAGGTTTTTGTACATGTCATTAAAATAAGCCTGACATGTTAATGCTCTCTGCTTGTCACTATCGACTATTCTGTCATAATATGGGGTAAAATGGTTTTTAACCACCTCGGAAATATCTTGGGCACGTCTTCTTTCATGCCCGACTTGTTTTTCTCTTAATTTATTTGCGATGTTATTATCAATTGTCCCACAGAATGCACTTTCCACCTTGATACAACGAGTATAATCTAATGCGTTTATATATGGTGGAGAAGAAATGGCAATATCTATAATTGGTTTCTCTAAATCAAAAGCTGTAGCATCATCACCAATCCAACTGATTCTTCTCGCTGTTTTTTTTGAAGACAACATTTCTTGCATAGCAGCAAAATGAACATCAAAGCTATACAAGAAGGAAGACTCAACATCTTTTGTCTCTTTAGGGTACTTTGTAGAAATATACGGCTTCAATGACTGTCTTTCCATTAATGAAACGGGCTTGATAGCATCAGCAAAAGTCACCATAAAAAAGGGCTGATAAATCTTCGGTACAATGGATATGATAGCAGACTTCAACTTCAATAGATATGATAAGTCTTCTTTCTTAAACCAACGTTTTATACCTGTTAGATTGGGAATCTCTGCCTCTTCATACGTTTTCCAATTGTCAATTAATGATGTTAATACGTCCTTTATTTCGGTCAGTTCATTTTTGGAGAATATTGTCGAACTTACTTCAGCAACCATCCTGGCAAATGGATCCATCTCTAGGCCATAAGGATTATTTCCACTTATAACAGTTTCTACAGCAGTTGTTCCACTTCCCATGAAAGGATCAAGAACGTTTAAGTGATTTTCCCCAATTGAAGCAAGAATAGCTCTTGGAACCAAGAAAATGCTTCTTGCAGGATATCTATTGTATATTCTGTTCCCGTATTCTTTAACGTTTCTAGAAGAGGGGAAGGAGATCTCTTCACCCCAATCCAAACTATACGGGTTATATAAATCTATTTCTATTTTGCTTCTCCTAACCATTTCAGTACAACTAAGCTTTCACGAACAAAATTTTTCTCATAATCGGATAATATTATCATTTGTTGAGATGATGCTATTACCTTCCTATACACCTTGATATTAATGCATTTGTAACCTAATTCTTCTGCCTGCTTTGCAAGAATTATATCTGTTGCGATTGGAGTTCCGCCATAAACAGAATTTCCAACAACAATGCCGACAGTGGCTCCCTCATTAAGATTCTTTGAAAGATTATAAAGGAATTTACCCATATCAGAAAAGTAACCTTTTAACATGGGAATAATATTATTGCTCCATAATTCCTTCTTTTCAAGAATTGGCACAATCAAATTATTGATAACATTTGCTCCATAGGTCTCGTTGCGAGGGTTCCACCTATAGTGAACATGACTTATAACAGATTTGTCTCTAAACTGTTTTTGGTCTTCTTTAGTAGTAAAGAAACCTCCAACCCACAATTCAGTCAGATAGACCTTGCTGTAATCAAAACAATTTGCATATGGTGGAGATGTTAATACGATATCTGCTTTTGAAGGTAGAACATACTCCTCCAGGTTACTTTGATAAAAGATAGTTGTTTTACCATTAAGATTTGTACTCTTGATATCTTCAATGTACATCGACAACCTTTCGACCATTTTACCTTTCAGGGCACAAAATGGCAAAGGCTCTGGTAGAATCCTTTTCTTCTTAACACCATTACCATTTTTGTGATGTGTTGATATTTCTTCTATTAAGGACAAAAGGGCCAAGGAAAACAAATTCCGAACTGTTTCATTGCCTATTTCTGAGATATAACTTTTTATTTGTAGTAAGGAGTTCCACGTTTCCTCATCGAAATATTTAACAACCGTTTTATTATCGATAGATACGGTTATCGGCCACTTCTCAATAGACCTAAAGGAATTGATTTCATTCACAACATGGTCTACTTCTAAATCAGAGTAATGTCGCGTTTTAACTTTTGATGCGAAAATACCTAATGGATTAACATCCATAAGATATGCATGATGCCCCATCTTATTTGCTTCTAGTCCAGTCGTTCCTACACCGCCGAATGGATCGAAAATAATATCTTCGGATGATTTAGAATGTTTTGAAACAAATCCATTAACGAAAGATGGAGAAAAACCTTCTTTATATCCATACCATCTATGGATAGGTGTTCTTAACGACTCGTTAAAGTTGACAGGAGTATCATATGTGCCAACAGTCAATCCTGTTGGGTTATATGTTTCTTCAAGTGTTTGATAGATTTCAATCAAACTTGATTTGAGATTATTGATTTCTATTACTGAATCCATTGATTATTGTGAATTATATTAGCTCCTCGTAAGATACTTAAAGTTTTCTATTGATACGATAGAGCACACAAGTGTCTTGGATACTACTCATATTATCTTAGTTTTTATCCAACTCTTCAAACCTGACGAGCTCTTTCAAGTCCACGTCAAGCAGCTTTGATATTTTCATCAGGGTCTCGAGTGTAGGTTGACAACTGTTGGTACACCATTTGGAAACAGTGGCAGGATCCTTATCCAACTGTTCTGCCAACCATTTGTTGGTACGGTTTTTGTCCGCCAACACGGCTTTTATCCGATTGATGTTCTTATCCACTTTTATAGCCATTGGTTCTCCTATTTATTATATAATTGCGACAAAGATACGAAAAAGAATCGAAATCGCGTGCACGAAACTGAAAAATCTGACGAAAAACTTCAATTTTATTGCGTAACTCTCACTTTTAGCACTGATAATCGCCAAAAGTTGTGTCACAAAATGACTCAACTTGTTGTAATGAATGAAATAGAAAAAATGTCCCATCCTTGTTCCTTCCTTGTCCCTTGCACCTCCCTTCCTACACCCTTTCAAAAAACCGAAATATGTCAAAAATGAGCGTGAAAACTCTTGTGCGAATCAAATGTCGGTATCAAAATGGCGTTTTCCTCACTTTTTTGTATTAAATTCCAAATAAATTTCGTAAATTCGCACCAAATTATTACCGTTGGCAGAAAAAAGTTATAACTTGTGCCACGATTTGGGACAACTATTCTTTACCTTCGCCACCGAATTTGAAAATTAAAAACCTAGTGAACGATATGAAGATACTGTTTTCGCCTGAGTTTAGCGGGCATGTTTTTATCGGATTGAGCGAGCAGCAGCCAGAACTGATGGACACGATGGTATGTGACACCATGGGGCTGGTTGCCATGTTGGAACTGAGAATAGGTATCCATGTGGAGGACGTATCGGGTAACAACCGCACAGTACTTTACTACAGGGCTTTGTCGGAGTATATGAAACGGCACCCGAAGAACATCCTGGCAGATTCGTTCAGACTGTCGGGACTTGGAACGGCAGAGCAGGCCCTTAGATGGCGTGACAGTCTGATGATGGACAAGTGGCAGCCTGTGGCTGGCTCAGGCAGTGGCCGCCTGGATGTGCTGGCAGGAACAGAGCAGTACTTCGACTGTGTGGGGCTGGCAGACAGGATAACCACGGTGCTACAGTATATATATAATAAAGTAGAGAAGAGTGCCTTCACAGACTTGGAGATTGAACTGCCCTGCGAGAAGGATCTGTTGCATCCGGCTATCAAAGAACTGTTGGAGGCCTTAGAAGGATTAGGCGCAACAGTCAGCTATACGGCTCCCAAGGTAGCGGGCGTGAGCAATCTGGCCAAGGTGACCCAGCTTCTGCAATCGGACATGAAGGGAAAGATAGAACTGAAGAAGGGTGACACCTCCTTCCTGATTTACCGCTTTACAGACGAGAATGCAGCCAATGAGTATCTCTCGATGAAGGGCGAGGAACTGGCTGCTGACGTCTGGATTAACAATAGCAACAAGGCGATGGACAACTGGCTGCGCATGATGGGCAAGCCGACAATGGGCAGCAGTATGGCAGAGGCAACACCACTGTTGGTACAGCTGTTTGTGCTGGGTCTGGAAATGATGAAGGAGCCGCTGAACATCCAGAGCATCATCAGTTGGCTCTATGCACCGATGCAGCCCCTTGGAACTTACTTCGGAGGCATACTGGCCGAGAAGATTATTGGCGAAGGTGGCTACAGGAACGAGAACTGCCAGAAGATGGTGAACGACTACGTCATGGGCAAGTACACCTTCCATGACAAGGAGGAGGACATGGAACTCTCGGATAAGGAGAAGGCCAAGCGGGATGAGCGTGAGAAGAAGGAGCGCGAACAGCTGGTGAAGATCTATCTGCCACCGTTTGAGGTGCAGAACGATGTGAAGACCACCAGAATCAAATCGTACCTAAACAGCCTGTCGGGCTGGGCAACCAGTCGTGCACACTTCCTTGGTGAGAAGCCGAACAACGAGGGCTGGATCAGTCAGCTGCAGAGCCTGGCTCAGATGTGCGACACCTTTATCCTGTTGCTGGATTCATCAGGCATGGGCGACCAGGCGGACTGGAAACAGGTGGACAGTTGGGTGAGCACCCTCTACAAGGGAGAGACCTTCCTGCAGTATGCCGCACAGAAAGGCAGCCGCGAACTGATAGACAGTCCGGCCAAGATGGCTGCCAGGAGCAAGCGCACCATCTGGATGAACTTTACAGGTGACAATGGCCGTCAGCTGGACTGCGGATTCCTCTATCCCAGTGAGCGTAAACAGGTGGAGAAGAGCCTTACACTGTGGGATGAGCGTAAGGAAGCGGACTACCATCAGAAGATGGAGATGATGCCGCTGCTGATGACTGACGAACAGCTGATACTGGTGGTGACCGACTATGTGGGTGGTGAACCGGCACAGAAGCATCCGTTCATGGTACGGCTGGAGAGTCAGATAGATGAAGACAACCTGAAGGACTTTGTTATCACGCCCAATCTGTTGGAAGAGAAGATGGAGGATGTGAAGCTGGTGAGGAATGAGAACGTGCAGTCGAAAATTGAGTTTGAACATGCCGATCTGCTGAAATGGCCCAAACATCTGAGTTATTCATCGCTGAGTACCTTGGTAGAGTACCCGCTGGACTTTGTGATGGAGCGTATGCTGAACATTGTGAACACAGGTCCTGGCAGTATTGCAGACGTGAAAACCACTAAGGGTACTGTGGCCCATGCCGTGATAGAGGGGCTGTTTGCACCCCGTGACGGCAAGGAACGCAGCACTGCTGATGAGATAGAGCAGAGAGTGAAAGAGGAGTTTGAGGAACAGGTGAGAAAGAGCATCGAGGCTTGTGGTGCCATCCTGTACCTGCCAGAGAACAGACTGGAAGCTGAACTTCTGACGGAACAGTTGCAGAAGTGTCTAAAGGTGCTGCTGACCATTCTCCGTGAAAACCGTCTGACAGTGACAGGTTGTGAGCAGCGTATCACCAAGGACATGGGTATGATCAAGACCGAGGAAGGTTGGGATATGATTGGCTTCATCGATATGACACTGGAGGACGAGAACCACCATCCTGTGATATTCGACTTCAAGTGGACTTCATCAAAGTCGTACTACAGAGACCTGCTGGAAGCCAACCGCTCTATTCAGCTGGAACTCTATCGTACCATGCTCTCAGCAGAGAAACGTGATGCAGTAGAACGGGTGGCCTACTTCCTGATGCCAGAGAGTCATCTGTACAGTCTGGAGCACTTCGAGGGCTTGCATTGTACGCAGCTGGAGCCAGCCAACAACGATAATATCGTGGAGCAGTTGAAAAACGCTTTCTTCTATCGCAAGAAACAGATAGACAGTGGGCAAATTGAGATTGGCGAAGGATTCCCATGCGGTATGCTGGACTACTATAATGCCACAGAGGCAGACTCTCTGTTTCCGCTGAATGTCAAGGACGGACAGCAGGAAAAGAATGGTTTCAGTAATTACAAACTGTTTAAAGGATTGAAGGAGGACGAATAATGAAGAACGTAACATATATCAATGCCAGTGCCGGTAGTGGCAAGACCTATACGCTGACCCACACGCTTGCAGACCTGATCAGCGACCAAAAAGTGAAGCCAGAGCAGGTCATCATGACAACCTTCACCGTGAAGGCTGCCAGTGAGATGAAGGAAGAAGCCAAGAAGGTTCTCTATGAAAAGGGACTCTTCGAGGAAGCCTCCCGTCTGGATCAGGCTATGATTGGTACGATTCACAGTGTAGCCAATGCGCTGATCAACAAGTATTGGTTCTTCCTGGGACTGTCGCCCGACATGGGTGTGATGGCAGAGGAAGATACGCAGTTCTATACCTCGCAGTCTCTGTCAGACCTACCCACACAAGAGGAATTGAAGACGCTGCACGCCTTCTGTGAGAACTTTGATATCCAGTATAAATATGGTGTAGGTAAGCGAGGTGTCAACTACGACTATTGGAAAGAGGACATCCTGCGTGTGATTACGTATACCACCAACTATGAACTGTGTAGCTATGAGCGCAGTATAAAGGAATCGCTGGACTATATCCGTCAGTTTGTGAGACCGAATATCAAGTCAGATTTCACGAAAGAGGAGCTGACGGCCATACTCAATGCCCAGAAACGCTATGCTGAGACACAGCGTGAGAGCAAGAAGAAGC
>Ga0326513_10003101_pt1 | contig 12107 bp, 21 predicted proteins | sample 2_2465_0518_D_FD_203654 | JGI IMG/M metagenome (GOLD analysis project Ga0326513, IMG submission 203654) | Bovine rumen microbial communities from UC Davis, California, United States - 2_2465_0518 | ecosystem: Host-associated > Mammals > Digestive system > Stomach > Rumen | place: USA... | reverse complement strand
CGGATTTGTCGTTTTGCTGCTTGTGGCAATCGCGCCTCTCGTTGCAGTAAGCAATAAGGCAGTCGTTGAACTCGGCAAGGCCGAAGTGTCCGTAGGTCTTGCCGTAGTACCCTTCGGCGATGCGACGGCAGAGAAGCGATATGTCGGCCAGCGTGAGCCAATAGCGCACATCCTCGTCTGTCGTAAGTCGATGCACTATTTCGTCGATGTTGTTCTCCGTCAAGCCGTCTTTGAGGTGCATATCGTCGGCCATCTTCGAGACCATGACGGCAACGATGAGTGCGGTGTTCATCTGTCCTCCCGTCTTTTGCAGTTTGAATATCTTTGGCTCTTCGGTGAGGTTCACCACCTCGTCAACGCTGCGAACCGATACCGCCGTCCTGCTGGCCACTACCATACATTGCGGCATATTTATTAAGTGTTCTCTCAACCATTGAGGGACGGTTGTTAGTTCCTCCACCTTTGTTATTGCTGTTTCCATTTGCTAAAACCTTTCTAAATAATTGGTCGAAATTTTTGGCTGTGTATTCTGGTGACCATCTGTCTGTCTGGAACTGGTCGGCGATATTCAACATTGCCGTGAACAGCCTTTCACAGAAATTTGGCACATCTTTTTCGTTGTATTGTGACATCACAATCTCTATTGCATGAGAGCATCTTGCAAAATCGGCGGCAATGGGTTTCTTTTCATCACCCATATACTCATAGCCGAACTTTTTAAAGTACGCCCTTTTCCAACCTTCTGCAATCTCTATTGTCTTTTTTGTTACACCGCCTCCGTTTTTCCTTTCCCAAGTTCTTATGCAACTTTTCCAGTCTTTGACAGGAATTTTATTTTTCCCATAGACCCAACCAGCTGCATTGTAAAAGTCGAAAAAGGCTTCTGCATCTATGTTGTTGCCCCTTTCGGAACAATAACCCTTTATTTCTTCTATTGTTGGCGGTACAAAAATTTTTTCTTTTGGATTTTCCTCTAGGGCGGCACCCCTTTGTTCTCCTTGTTCTCCTTCTTGTTCTTCTATATTTTCTTTTTTTATCTTTATAGGGGGTGTGGGGGGGATTTCTTTTTTTTCTTTTTCTTTTGGTGTAGTTTCTACACCGCATTTGGTGTAAATTTTACACCGTTTTGGTGTAGTTTCTACACCGTGTTTTGGGTCGTGGGATTTTGGCTCTTCTAGTGTAGTTTCTACACTATTTTCGGTGTAAATTTTACACCGTTTCATTATCTCTATAACACTCTTTTTTGTCAGGCCGCATCGTTTGGCTCTTTCCAGTGTTGTAGCGTTTGGCCAATCCTTAATATCTGCCAATACACCCGCCTCGTTCCATGACATACCTTTATCTTGTATCCATTCCTTCGGGATTTTCCAAAAACCTTTCATGTCTCTATCTTAAATGGTTTATTATAAATTATTATCTTTATATAATCTATTGTATTGGGGTAATTGGGGCTATCACATTCAAGAATCCCGTTAGATGGTATGATGCTACCTCCAACGTCATATAACGACTTCCGAAGGTTATCTGCGCGACTATTATTCTCATCGTCAATATAGACCTTATTCATGCCAATTTCACTTTCAGCGAGAAATCCGTTTTGGGTATGCCTATATCTAATTATCATTTCTTTCTTCATGGCGATAAAGTTTTAGAGGTTATCAATCACATCTTCTACTGCGTTCCTGGCTATGCCTGCCGCCGAGGATAGCATCTGCAACTGCATCGTCTCGAAGCCGTCCTCCGTTACGGAATAGGTACGCAGGTTCATGTCCTCGTCCAGATAGAAGATGAGGGCGCATGCTGTGTTTTGAATAATGTCTTTGGCTACCGACTTGCGCTCGGTGAAAATGGCGTTGCGGTACTCTTTGATTGCGGTCTTTCCCGCCGTCATTGCTTGCTGTGTGTTCATTGTTTCGTATTTTTAGAACATTCAACAAAAAAGGCTTGCAGGTGTTGTTCAGGACTACGAAACTGATCCTTGCGGGCATTACTGCTGACGCACACCAACAAGCCGATGGCTTGACGCTTAATAAAGAGGTATAAAAAAAGCCGACGCTCTTGCCGACGGTTTTCATACCGTTTCGCATATTTGAACGCTGCAAAAGTACAAAATGTTTCAATACTGGCAAAAATATTTTTTCGGCCTTAATCATACGTTGTACGTTTTCAATGGTTTAACGCTTGAAAATTTTTTGCTTTTATCACTCTACTCCTATCCCGTGGCGGACGTGGTGGAGTATTATTTCGAGGTCTTCTGGGTCGGTGTTGTCGGTATCGAAGAGTTCGCCGCCGTTCTTCTGCTGGTCGCGGAGGGCGGCTTTGTCGCTCTCGTACCATACTATGCTGCCGCGCGTCTCGTCAACAAGGACGTACCGGCCATATTTCATTGTTGCCATATCATTCTGCGAGTTTATATTGCGCCACCCGTTTGCCGCTGGGTGTCATTACGCGGTCGGTCACGATGCTGAGGCCGAATTTCTGTTTGAGGTCGGTGATGCGGCTGGCGAGGCGGAAGCAGTTAAACATGTTCAAGGCTTCCATTGCGGTGATGCTGTTACCTTGTTTCAGCCACTCGGCAATGCGTTTGTTCTGCGATGCGCAGCTCTCTAAATTGTCGTTGTTGTTCATAGGTCTTTAGGTTTATAGGTTTCACATTTTCTTGCTTTGTCGGCGAATATCTTGGCTGTGCCTTTGGTTGGGTTGAAAGTGTTGTCCGGGTCGCACCCTATGTCACTCACCCCCATGAAATACTCGCCGTCGATGGTGCGGCTTATGCCGGAGGTGTCGCGCACGAAGTGTCGGCACTCGCCGCAGTACACCTTCGGCTGCTCAACCGCCTGCTTGCTCTCTTTTTTCTTCCTTGCCATATTGCTTTATCCTTTCCATTCGGCGACGCATACGGGCGATGGTGTTGAGGGTGCTGCGCTCGAAGTTGCGAAGCTCCACCTCAAGGCGCATCAGCTCTTGGTCGCGTTTAACAGATGCGGTGGTCGGTTTCATAATCCAATAGTTGTTGTTTCAATGTGCGGGGCTTTTCATGGGTTTTGTAGTAGTCGTGCCGCCTGTCGGCTTCGGTCATCGCGTCCATCCATGCGTCGCGCTCCTCATGGCTCAACTCTTCCCATTCGTGCCATTGGTCGTCATTCCCTATTGCTTGCATCGGTATTGAACAATTTATCGTAGCACTTTGCACAGAACGGCATACCTTGGTTGTCCGTAGAGTAATCCAATGTTGTGATTAATTTCCCGCATTGCTCACAAATGGCGTATGCTTTGCTGATTTCTTTGGCAAAATTGATAGCGTCGTTCCAACCTTGCCGCCATGCCATTTCGTTTAACTGTCTTCTTCTTTTGTAAATTTCATCACGTTTCTTCGTGATAAATCCATTACTCAAATAAACAATTTCCATATCTTTGTTGTTTTAAGGTTTAACTAATTCCTCACTCTCACCCCCCGCGTTATCCCGTGGCCGGGGAGGGTGCCTTCGGTGCTGACGACGTAGCGGGCCGCATCCCAGAAGTGGTTGAAGTGCTTTTTGTCCGGCTCGTCAGTCCAGTTGCCGTTGCGGTCGCGCTCGTAGGTGTAGTTGTCGGCCTCCATGATGCCGTTCTTGCTGTCGGCGGTGATGAAGATTTTGTAGCCCTTCATCTTCTGTATGCCTGAAACAATGGGTGTCTTGCCGCCGATGCGCGTTGTCTTGGGCAGGCGGACGTGCAAGCCCTCGCGCCTCATGCGGGCTATCTTGCCGGGGTCGCGCGGGTCGGGGATGAAGAGCCGCCCTGCACATTCGGGTTGCCGCATTTCCTCTATAATCTGGTCTTCGGAGAGATAGGACTTGTAGCAGAGCTCCTTCAGGTATAGCTCGCGCCTTCGGTGGTCGATGGCGACAAGCACCAGCACGAAGGGGTCTTTGTAGCCCCAGTCCACGCCCACGATCGCCCGCCGTTTCAAATGCTCCGGTATCTCGTCGCAGACAAAGTAGGTGTCGAAGACCAAGCCCTCGGCCATGCACTGCTCGCCCTCGCCGTAGATTTTCCACAGCCGCTTGTCGGTGAGGCGGTACACCTCGATGGCCTCGCGCTGCTCTTTCGAGAGGTAGGGGTTGTCGAGGTAGGTGGTCTTGAAGAAGTAGCGGCTCTCGTCATAGACGGGGTTGTGGTTGAGTTCCGATACCCAGTGGTCGTTGCTGAACGAGGGGTTGTAGTCGAGGATGATGAGGCCGTGGAAATCCACGCCGTCCTTCTCCATCGTCTTGCTCTCGGTTCGGAAGGCCACATGGTCGTATATCTCCTTGGCGTTCTCGGTGGCTTCGTTGAGGAAGTTGATGTTGCCCTTCAAGCCGCGCATCTTGCCCTCGTCCTCGGTGGCGACGAACAGGAACTCGGTGCCGTTGGGAGCCGTGAACTCCATGTCCTTGCGGTTTTTCTTCAAAGCGTCCCAGCGTTTCAGTTTCTCCATCACCTCCTTGAAGTCCTTGTAGGCGGTCTTTTTGAGGGTCGGCATGGTGGCGCGGATGATGTTGATGCGGAGGCCTGGGGTGTTCAAGCCGGTGACGCAGAGCCATATCATAATGTTGTAGGTCTTGCCGCTGCGGGTGCCGCCTTGAGCCGACACGATGCGGAAGCCACGGTCGTAGGCCGTCTGCACCTCCTTGTAAACGCGGGTGGGCTTTATTTCGGTTATCTTTGGCATAGGTTATTTCCATTCTTCTTGGAAGTCTGGCATATCATGAATGTTGCCGACAATCTCTATGGTGTTTTCCTTAATATCGTCGCCAAACAGATAGGCGAGAGGCATACTTATCATCGCTCCTACATATACATTCACTATGAAAGTGCCATTTCTATAAAACACCCTTCCTTCGGTTTTCTGAGGATTGACATATCGGATATAGTCGTATGATATGATGTCGCCTTCAAATATGCCTTTGCCGTTCTTGTCGTTTAACCCAGTGTACTGCCCTACTGTGGCAGGGTCAACCATATCGGCATCATAGGCCGCGTCTTGGTTGTGCGGAAACACCCATGTATTGCCGCCGTATCTGCGCAAGTCGCCATAACCCCATTCTCCGTTGCGGTTGATGCGCTTGCCTCTAAAAATAATGTTTCTCATGGCTATTCTTCAAATTCAATTTTATCGTCTTGTGGTTGTTCTTGTGCTTCGGTGGCGGTGGTGTCGGCGAGGAGGGCGCGGGCTTTGCGCTTGCGGCGTTCCAGTTCGTTGCCCGCTTCTATCAGGTCGCGGTCGCTCATGGTCTCGACGCTCATCTTCACCTCCACACGTCCGTCGTCGGTGCCGTCGCCGAGCAGGGCGAGGCTTCCCCACGGCTTGCCGTTGAGTTTCGCCCATTCGGTGGTTTCCGACAGGGTGTTGAGGGCGAGCTTGGCGGCTTTGTCGTTGCCGCTGTTGGCGGCTTTCACGACGTTGCGGCGCACCTTTGCCCGCTCCTTTATCTTCTGCGACAGCAGGAGGCGCGACAGCTCGCGGTCTTCGGCGAGGCGTTTGCCGAGGGCTTCGTCCTCCCACGCGGGGCGGTAGAGCGTCAGGGCTTCCTCCACGCTGTCGAAGAGGTACTGCTCGTCCCCGATGATTGCCGCCACCTCGTCGCGGTGGTGCAGGTAGGGGTCAGCGGTGGTTGGTAGGTTATCTTTTTTCTTCATCTCCGTTTGGGTTAAATGGCATTATGGCACATCGTACACCTTCCACAATCTCCAAAACTAACATATCGGTCTTGGACGGCTTGGAAAGCACTGTTATCTTCTCTGCACCCAAGTTGAATATGGCTGCTTTTATCGGCAACCAAAAGTTGGCCAAATAACAACCTTCACCGACGGTTATACATAATGTTTTATCGTCGTTTACGTCATAGACATTCTTTGCTATAACATCAGCTGGAATAGACTGCCGTTTGTTCTTTGGTAACAACTTTGGCATTTGTGGGAACTTGTCGATGATAGGGAATTTGTAGATGCCGTGTTGCAGCATTGAGTAGTCAACAAAGATTATTACTGCTCCGTTTGTAGCGCATACGGTCATTTGGTTTCCCCTCTTAACCATGTAAGGTTCTTTCATCCATTCTGGCTTGTCATTGTTCCACTTTGGGGCAAGTAAAGTTTTTGTCGTAAACAAGTCGAACAATGCCATCCAATCTGAATAGGCCATTTGGTAGTCTTTATTCTCCATTTTCTTTCTCCTTTCTCTTTATGTAGTTCTCGTGCATCCGCTCGGCCACCCGCTGCCGTGCCTCGCGCTCGTCGCGTATCTCGTAGCCGATGTTGTAGGTGCGGGCTATGAACTTGTCGCCGCTTTGGTTGATGCGTTTCATCAGGTCTTTGTTGGGCGTGAAGTGCGGCTGGAATGCCTCGGTGCGGTTGATGCGGTAGTTGCGGTTGCGCAGGGTGCCGAGGTCGTCGAGGTTCACGACGCAGTTGTCGATGAGCAGGTCGGCTATGACGTGGAATATCGCCATAGTGAACTTCTCTATCTGCGTGTAGTCGATGTTCTCCTCCTCGCCCTCCTCGCCCACGACGAGGCGTTTCTGCAAGAACCAGCAGATGTCTTTGGTCGTGACCTCGTTGCGGTTGGTGGTCTTGCGGAAGGTCATCGGTGCCTTCTCCTGCCGCTGCTGCTCCTCGTCGCTGAGGTTGTCGTCCTTGGTGCTCCATTCTTCCCAATATGGGCGACGCTTTCCGCTTTTCTTTGTGCGCCACTCGCTCTTTGGTTTGGTGGTGCAACTGCCTGTGCCGTCTTTTTCCATAATCAATCGTTTTGGTGTAGTTTATCGTATCGTTTCAATCTTGGGCATTTCTGCGTTGCCGTGCAACCGTATGAGATGTGCGCCCAACCGTAACTGCCGCTGTAATAGTAGCAGATACCCTCCATTCCGTAGTGCTTGCACTTCTCTCGATATGCTGCCCTTTCGGGGGTTTCTCCTTTGATTGTTTCCATTTGTTGTTGTTTTAAAATTTGTGGATGCAGACCCCTCTCGAAGTCTGCACCCTGGGTTTCCCCGTTCCTAATAGGCTTTGCCGAACCTCATTTCTTCAGTCGTTTCGCCTTCACTTCCTCGGCCATTGCAAGACGTTTCTCCTTCCCCTCCTTCTCGAAGAAGCTGAACAGCCACTCCAGCAGCCGCCACATCTCCTCGCGGTCGTACATCTTGTTGGCGCACCAGCCGCAGCCGAGGCCGATAAGCATCGCCTTCGCCCACGCCTGCCAGGTGTCCGCCGTGCCGCAGTCGGCAAAAAAGCCTATCTGCATCCACAGCCCCAGGGCCGCCAGACCGAAGCTCATCACCCACGATACGACCATCCGCACGTTGGTGTTCTCGACCTTGAACATCTTGTTCACCATCTCCGTGATGAACAGCACCCCCGTCACGAACCCGACGAAGGTAGCAAACATAGTGGTTAAAATCTCCATTGCGTTTTAATTTTTTGGTTTATAAATTTGGTGAATTAAAAAAGTGTTGTCTGTTGATACGTCTTGCCGTTCTCGGCACGTACAAGCCCGCGACATTCGCGGTCGAAGCGTTCACAGCCTTTGGCGAAATACTCTTTGTCGAGTTCGCAGCCCACATAGTCGAAGCCCATCTTGTAGGCGGCGATGCGGCTGCTCTGGCTCCCCATCATCGGGTCAAAGATTCGGTCGCCCGGCTTGGCGTAGTTTTTCAGCAGCCATGCGTAGAGGGCGACGGGCTTTTGAGTGGGATGGATGCGGATTTCCTCTGCACTTTGTTTCATCGGCGAATAGCGGAATATCTTGGCGGTCTTATCGTCGTAGTTCGACAATGCCAATTCGCACATCGCAAACGACAATGCTTCGGGTTGGTTTTTGTCCCAAATAATCCAAGCCTTTGAGCAGACGGGAATGCGGTCGATGTAATGGTTGGCACCCCAAAGGATGAAGTTGACACAAACACGTTGCAGTTCATCGAACCACTCTTGGCTGGGGGCCGAGGTGTCCCACGACTTATATTCGCGGCCTCTTTCCCGAACCAATCTGCCAGACGAATTGATGTCTATTCCATACGGCGGGTCGGCAATAGCCAACTCAAACGCCTTGTCGGGCAGCGTCCTCATATATTCGAGGCAGTCGGTGTTAAATACTTCACTTGTCATCTTTCAACTTTCAACTTTCAACTTTCAACTTTTAAGACATCCCGTCCTCCCCGCCGCCGTTGTTGCCGCCGTTGTTGCCGCCCGTCGGCGCGGTCGGCTCGGCCTCCTCCTCGTCCGTCGGACGGTAGGCCACCTTCTCCGCCTGCTTCTGCAACGCGAACTGCTTGCTGTACTTCGTCCCCACCTGCGCCCCGAGGCTCCACGTCAGCATATCGGGCGTAAGCATCTCCTCCGTGGCCACGCTGGCACCGTTGTACTTCGCGGCGTTGGCGGCAACGTCGGCGTCGCTGATGCTGCCCTGCACCTTCGCGTAGATGCTCACCAGCACACCCTCGCCCGTGTCGAGCTGCACACGGTTGTTCTCCATCACCTCTTCGAGAATCACCTTCGAGGCCTCTTCGAGAATCATCTTGATTTCCGATGCCCGCGAGATGCCACGGTTCTCAACCTTCTTGGCGATTTCGGCGTTGGTGATGGTGTTGTCCTGCACGGCCTGGGCATAGAAGCTGTGGCTCATGCCTGTCTGATTCTGGTTGGGAGTGAACTCCCGAATGGCGTATTTTACCTTTGCCATAATGTTGAATTTTTAATTTGTTAAACAATATGTTTTTTGACGGAAGTTAACTTTGGTTTCGGTCGAAGTTAACTTTGATTTCGGTAGAAGTTAAGTCGGGGTGGTTTTCAGGGGTTAAAATAATGTCATTTGTTGGTTGATTAACATGTCTGGAACTGCAACATTGACGGTATCGACCGTGCCGTTGCCTTTTGGGTAGGGCAAAATGGGGTAGCGCAACTCGGCCAGCAGTTGTTTCTTGCGGCGTTTGTTGGCATTGAAATAGACGTATCGGTACTTGCGAGGCCGCTCAACCCATTTCACCTTGTCGCCCCATTTGGCTCTGATTTCCTCATTGGTCATTCCGTGGGCGAAGGTGCTATGGTGCTGCCCTTCCAGCCCTTCGACAACGGGGTCAACGAATTTAGCCGACAGCCCGCAATAGTAGAAGTTGGTCGCCTGGTACACCGTACCGACGTGGCCGCGTTCCTTCTCGCTGAAGCTGACGATTATCTCCTTGTCGAGTTGCCGTAGCGTGTTGCCGATAAGGTACGACTCGCTGTTCTTGGGCGTTCCGTCCTTTATCCAAAGGCGCGTCAGCTCATAGACATTGTGCATCTCCTCCTCGCCACAGATGCCAGCCAGCAGCGTTGACGAACTGCTCACGCCGTAGGTGATGCAGCCGACAATCCGCTTGGTCGCTCTCTCGAACAGACCGAAGGCCATTGAGCAAGGTGCCACACGATGCAGGTAGTGGTACTTTTTCACTATCGCCATCGCCATAGCGTAGTCAATGCGGTCAATGTAGTAGTCGTCCTTTATCATCCTTCAAACAATTTTAGCTGGTTCTTGTCCTCGGCTTCCTTCTTGGGCGGTGGCGACGGGCGGTTCATCACCTCGCGCCGCCACTTCTTGCTAATCTTACACCATGGAACAAAGCCCCCCTTGAAGGTGCGACGCTCCACGTCAATCGGCCTCCCGTGCCGACCGCGCTTGCCGACGAACTGGCTCGCCGTGAAGTCCTCCTTGTGGCGCAGGTAGACGGTCATAAACTCGTTGAGCGTCACCGCCTCGCCGCCCTCCACCGTCCGCTTGACGAGCGAAATGCTCTCGTCTATCACCACCAGCACATACTCCTTCGCAATGCCCGTCCGCTCGGCCACCGCAGCGGCCAGTTCGTATTTTGTCATTGTTGTTCTTCCGTTGGATGGTTAATTGTTCTCGGAGATTTCCTTAACTCCCTCTTATCTACTTGGCCAAAGTCAACCCATTCACCAGCAAAAGAGCGTTGTAATGTGGAGAATTTAGCACCAACAATATTTCGGTCGTTAAGCACGGGTTGGTTCAAAGTCCATTGGATGTATAAGCAACCATCGCTGTCAGGGTAAATCTCAAACAACCTCGGTTCTTTCTGCCAATAGAAGATGTTAAGCAACCTCTCCAACTCTTGAAGGTCGTAAACAGAAATTGAGCAATTAATCTTTACTACAAATCCTGCCTCTGACGTTTTTATCTCAATCTCTCCCAATATCTCGTGGAAGAAGCCAATGAGAAGTCCTTTGATAAATTCTTGGTTTAATTGCCACATATCACTTCAATCTAAAAGTTCTACTTGCATTCCCCACCTTGGAGCATTCCGCATAGGCTTGGGGAAATTTCTCTTTCAGTTTCTTGCTGTCGATGGTGGTGCGACCCGCCGTGCTGCGGTAGGTGGCCAGTATGTCGCCGTTGAAGGTCAACGCCTCGTCGTCCTCGAAGAGCAGCTTGAGCTTGTCCTCCAACTCGTCGGCCTCGGCCTGCACCTCCTTTATCGCGTCGCGCTTGGCCTTGAGCTGCATCCATAGCGAGTGTGCCGCCGCGTCCACCTCGCGGGTCTTGCCCTCGACGCTTTGAGGCCAACGCTTCACCACGTCGCGCACCGCCACGGGGTCGGGGACTTTATCGCCGACAACGCAGTCAAACCAGAAATCGCGGCAGATGTCGGTCAGCAGGTCGAACACCTCGGCGTTGAACTCGTAGCGGTGGTAGCCGAAGCCGTCGGCCTGCGAGAGCACGTCCCAGGCGAGGTAGCCTTCGCGGTAGCCGCCGATGCCGAGTTGCATCTGGAGTTGGAACTGCCACGCCAACGGAGGCTCGTCAGCGTCCACGGGTCGGCGCGTGGTCTTGCATTCGAGTACGCCCTTGTTGCGCTCGCCCTTGTCGCCCACCTTGTTGCCGTCGGGGTCAATCCAATAGGTTCTATCGGGCGAGCAGTGCATGAAGGGCAGGTCGTCGCGGCGCAGCAGGTATTCCGCGCTGCTGGCCTTGATGAGTTGCTTGCCGGTGCTCCACGCGAAGAGTTGCGCCACGCCGTCCTCGTAGGCGTGACCGCGCAGCATGGCGAGGTTCTGCGTGTAGTCGAAATGGCCTTGTAGTTCGGCCTTCATCTTTTCGGCGAGTTCCATAGGTGTCTGGTAGGGGTTCTCGCCGACGAGGGTGCCGATGGAGGATGCGCCGATAGACTTGGCTCTCTCCACGCGCCACTCCTCGTTGCTTTTTGCTGTGAAACGGGTTACTTTCATAGATGTGGTGTTTTATTTTGCACAACCGCAGCCGTTGGAAGGTTGCGATGCTTGACCACTTAATTCACGCAGATAGCCTTCGGGTAGCATACCGCCCAAGGCCATAATGACCGATTGCTCCGGCGCGATAAGGACTGAACGGCTGATGTCCGTTACAACTCGACGTGCGGCATAACCCACAAGGTTCATGGCCTGCATGGGGTTGATTCCGTTTTCACGCAGAATCTTAACCATTACTTCCGTCATTTCGTCAATGGTTTTCATTTCAATGTCTCTCATTGTTTTGGGTTTTAATTATTCCATATTAAGTTTCGTCTGCTCCTCGCTCATCGCCGCCTCGATCTCCTCCTCGCTCATCTGTTCGGGGTTCTTCTTCGCGGCGGCCTTCTTCAACTTCTCCACCTTTCCCTGCATCTTGCCCTCGGCGGCGGTCTGCTGCAACTGCGGGAACTCCTCCTCGACCGTCGTCTGCCCGTCCTTCAAGGCGTTGCCGATACCGATGAGGCGCGTCACCATGTCCGCGTCGATGTCGTCGAGTGTCGCTACACCCATTTTTTCACACACCATATCGGCAGTCACGCCGTACTTGCCGAATGCCTTGACCACCTTCTGCACGCGGTCGCGCAGACCGTTGGCGGCTTTGCCCTTGACGAACTCCTGACACTCGGCCACCAATTTGTTCACATACACCTTCGGCACCACGTCGTAGATGGCGTTGCGGCGGGCGAGCGACGAGGCGGCGTTTATCGTCATCACCTGCATGTCGTTGGAGTAGGTCTGCCCGTACTTGTTCTGTATCGAGCGAGCCACCTGCTTGCTGCTGGCCACGTTCTTTTGCAGGTCGTGAGCCACGGCCTCCACCGTCACCATCC
>Ga0326513_10003100_pt1 | contig 12110 bp, 10 predicted proteins | sample 2_2465_0518_D_FD_203654 | JGI IMG/M metagenome (GOLD analysis project Ga0326513, IMG submission 203654) | Bovine rumen microbial communities from UC Davis, California, United States - 2_2465_0518 | ecosystem: Host-associated > Mammals > Digestive system > Stomach > Rumen | place: USA... | reverse complement strand
ACACCCGGCTTCTGGGCCAGCTGTTCACGATAGACGAAGGTCAGCATGCGCTCGACGTATTGCCGTTCCTGCTCTGAAAGATGGTGTAGAGGAGCCACAGCTGCTTCTCGCTCGTCACGGATATATTTATTGAAGAAATCGGCCTTCGTCTGATTTTCAAGCAAGATGTCAGCATGCAGTTGGGGAAGTATGGTGGCAAAGCCCTCACGAGCCATGCGAATCTCCTGAGCCACAATCTGGTTACGAATGGCAATAGCCTCACGAAACAGCTGCTGGTAGTAGTTGACCACCAACAAACCCTGACGGGCAGGATATTTGGAATAGAGCAGGCGGATATCCACCTTGTCTGCTGACAACTGGAAATTGTAGCGCAGCACGCCATAGTAGAGCAACAACTGCACATAATGGTCTTCCTTGTAAGGATAGGGACTGACGGGTGGCAACTGCTGCATCAGTCGTTCGATGTTCCAGTTCTTGCCCGCTTTCTGCTCCACCAGCAGGCGCATATCGTCAGTCATCAGGTCGACACGTCCCTGCAGTCCCAAGCATTCGCAGACAAAAGAGGGTTCCACCAAAGCCCGCTGTCGCTGACTGTCGTCTTCAAACAAGATATCTACAGCCTCACGGATATTCGCTACTTGCTGTTGGGCATCGACCTTGAAACGTGTACCGTCGAAGCCACTACACGTACAGAACTGAAGAGCCTGTTCGCTGAACGACTTGCGCAGCGTGTCAGCAAAAGGTGTCTGAGGACTGTTGATGAGGTCGTCGAGTGCTGAACCGGCGAAGTTACCCAACAGGATGGGTTGCGTATTAGGTCGTGCATTCAGCCGATTGAACAGATAACTCATGGGGTGATGGCCATAGTCCTGGAAACAGGCTGCTATCGACGAGATATCGACCAGGAAGTCGGGCTCTACAACGATCAGACCTGGTGTTATCGTCGTGCCCTCACGATGGCAGTCCAACAGGTTCAGCTGAAGGCCAGAAGAGAGGTCTGAGGTCTGAAGTAAGAGGGAAGAGGTTATTTCAACGCAAATAGGCCCGTCTGCTGTAGAGGCATAGATATACTGGTCGTCCCAACTATCGACGATACACCTGACATAGCGCAGATTAACCTGTGCGTGATGCTCGTATTCTCTACCCGTTGCTGGCAAACGCGTCAGCAGCTGGTGGGGAATATCCTCATGGAAAATGGCAGAGATGAAAAGGGCGAGGGCTCGGATGTCATAGCGCCAATCTTCCTGCGAAAGGAGCTTAGAATCTTTTGCACCATTGGAGTGGCGACGCATCTGCTGGATAGCAATACGCTCAGGCATCGCGATGCCATGCTGTTTGCACAGATAATCGACCTGTGCAAAGACATTGCCAAAGCCTTGACGACTACCCCGCAAGGCCTCTGCGCACGCCAGCACCAGCGTCTCGTGCAGATAGCGCACAGCACCTGCCGACGGTTCTACACCCGCCAGCTCCACACAGCGTTCAAAAAGTTCTGAAACCTTCATAGTGCAAATCGGAAGTCAAAATGGCTCAATAACTCCTTATACATATCCTGTGCGGTAAGACAGGTATCAGTCAGGTAACCGTTAATATGTCCCCATTCACGTAAACCTCTGTAATAGAACATCTTCAAATCGTCTGTAATGATGAAAGGGACGATACCGTTTGCCAAACATTCTTTGAACATGATAAGACGTCCCACTCGCCCATTGCCATCTTGGAAGGGATGGATGCTTTCGAAGCGTACGTGAAAATCCAGAATATCTTCGAACGACTTACGTTTCATCCCATTGTATTCAGCCAATAGTGCCTTCATCCGCTGATGAACTTCCTTTGGCGGACACGTATCCATTCCTCCAACCTCGTTGGCCAACCGTTTATAGTCGCCTACCGCAAACCAGTCCTTCTTACTGTCCGAAGTGCCAGTTTTCAGCATCTGGTGCAGCTGCTTGAGCATGTTCTCCGACAGCTTGTCTTCAGCATGGTCAATGATGTAATCGATACATCTAAAGTGATTCACCGTCTCTACGATATCATCTACGCTGATAGCCTCGTCGGTTATCCCGATGGTATTGGTTTCAAAGATATATCGCGTCTGGTCGTGAGTCAGTCTACTGCCCTCGATATGGTTCGAGTTGTAAGTCAGGTCTATCTGTGTCCGATGATAGATACTGCCTTTCAGTTTCATCTCTTTCTGCTCTTTCAGTATGGCCAAAAGGGGAGAAATCCGAACCTTTGCCGTTTTGCGTTGGGGCAATCCTGCATCAGCGGGAATGTTCCAGGTCTTTCCCGTCAAAAACGCTCCCTCTATCTTACCACTCGCACAATAATTTCGAGCCGTACGCTCTGAAATACCATACTTCTCGGCAAATGCTATTACAGATATATATTCCATATTTTTACCTATCGGCAAGTTTTTTGCCGATTTCAGCTGCAAATATACTAATTTTTGCCGATATCGGCAAGTTTTCAACGGATTTTCTTAAATCCGCGCTATAGGCTTTCATCAAAGAGTCTTGACATATTTCCCAATAATGAACCATTATTTAGCAATAACCCTGGGTTATCCCAAAATAACCTTGGGTTATTGGTTTTAGTCCGTGCGGACGGACTAAGAGTCCGAAGGGGACGGACTGTGAGTCCGAAGCCTTCGGACTGGGCGCCAGGGTTAATCGGACTAGTCGCTAGCCTCCGAAGGAAAAGTAGCGAGCCGGCTTAGGAGTGCGAAAACAAATGAATTCGAAAATGTCCCTCCCTTCCTCCCGTCACCCCCTTCAAACCCTTATGTACAGGGCGTTTAACCCACGGGAGGGAAACAAAATGTCCCTCCCGTTACCCTCCCTTCTTGGGTCCCATGAAAGAAAAACAGGAGGCTCAATTCTAAAAAACGGGAGGGAGACGGGAGGGAGAATCGACTATCCCTCCCGTGCCTCAGCCCTCTGTACAAAGGCCTTCCGGGCAAAAACGGGAGGAAGGGAGGGACATTTTGAAATAAGTCATATTAATCTATCTTCGACTCCATCGGATTGCGCAGTCCCTTATAGCCGGTCAGGTAAGCTTTGGCTGAACCGAAGCTAAGGAACATATCGAGGCGCACGGGCAGATGGTTCTTATCGTCAGTGATATAGAATCGGATAAGCTCGTGGTTCTCGCCGTTCTCGCGCTCAATAAAGGAGAAGACAAGGCAACGGTATTTCTCGTTGGAGTTTTTCATCTTCAGCGTTGTTTTGCCCCCAAACTTCAGCCATGAGTTGGCAATATTGCTGGCATCAGCTACCGGAAGGGGTATCTTATCGCCCTCTTTTAGCGTGGTAGCATCGAAATTGCGGGCTCGCAGATAGACGGTCATCATATCATAGATACAGTCCTTATACTCCATCTCTTTCCAGTAGTGTTCACCTCGGCTATTGATCTCATGAGTCTTCAGATGGCAGTTACCCTTAGGATAGGTGTACCACAACTCGTCCACATAGTAGCGTTTGCCCTCACGAGCTCCCTTTCGATAATAAAGAGGAGCTATGTCAAGGTCAGTATAGCAGAGCAAGGTGTCGCGCATCACGAAAACATTGTCCAACTGGTCATTGCCTCGTGTAATCAGACTGCTACGGAAAGCAGGCTTCCCTTGATAGCGCGACTGGACGGTTGACATGGAGGCAGTGCCAACCTTGACCCATACGAACTTCCAGTTGAAATAAAGGTCGTAAGCCAGAAACTCGCCCGACTTGAAAGCTGTATTCTCAATGCCACACTGGGCATAGAGAGGTGAGAGGTGAGAGGTAAGAGGTAAGAGACTCACCAATGCTATAATCAATAAAAACTTTTTCATATCGTTTTACTTTACTACTTGTTTCTTCACATATTCAATACCTAACTGGCGAGCTCGCTCAACATTACGGTTTTGCTTACGCCTCTTTTCCTTATCAGGCTGCTGCTTGGTAATCTTGCCAGGCTTCTGCTGATTGCGCTTACGGTCTGCCACATTCCATTGTAAGGTCAGGTCAAACTTAGCCTTAGCCTCAATCTCACGGGTATAGTAGTACACCTCCTCTGGCTGGAGGTCGGCATCATAATTGCCTGTGTCCCACTTGCCGTTGTCATTACGGTCGACAAAGGCGCGACAATAGTAGGTTCCTGGCTTGATGTAATAGAACTGCGCTGAACCATCGCTCTCCATACGAGCCTTCTCGACAACCTTGTCGCTGCCGTCGAGCAACTGAACCACCACACGTTTCTCGTCAATACCCCTGAGTTGCATCAGCAGGGTAGCATATTCTTCAAGCGACTTGACTTTGATACCCTCCTTATGGGGTTTGGAGGCCAGTCCATAGATGTCAATAAAAGCTGCGGAATCTATCTCCAAACTATATTCCGTATCGGGGTGCCAGTCGACTATCATTTCATAACGCCGCAACATCGAGTCACATTGATGAAACTCGAAGGGTGCCCTATACCACAAGGTATCTATCTTAGAATAGAGGTGGATAGCTGCGGTATCAAGATGAGCCAATGGTGTAGGTGCCTCAAAGAACACACTCCGATTAGGATCCATCGACTGAGACACCTCATATTTAATATCGAGGGGCTTAACAGGATAAATGCTGTCGTAAGGCTCTTCGCGCTTCTTTTTCTTCTCCTGCTCCTTTTGCCATTCCTCATATTCCTTGGCTCTTTGCTTCAGCCGTTTGGCATAAGGTGTCTTGGCCACCAGTTCGAGCGTGTCTATTTGAGTGACGAGCTGACCCAGTGTGTCCGTCATCAGATATTCCATCGACAGCTCCAACGTGTCCTTATTGACCAGCATGGTGTCGCGAAGCCAGTAGGTCAGCGTGTCTTGCTTGGGGGTAGACTCCAAAATGAAAGCAGAGTCGGTATCGAAGTTCAAGCCACGTAGTATCGGTAACTGTTGATTACCATAACTGAAATAGATACCAATGCGGTCAGGTTCCTTACGCTCCGTCTTCAACAGATAACGATCTGTCTGAAGCTCTTGGAAGGCCAGCATCACGATGTCGTCAGGATAGAAGTGGGTATAGGGTACCTGTAAGATATTGTCGATACGCAACGAGTCACGCCAAATGGTATCTTGACGGATGTCGGGGCCTGCCGTCGGCTTATAAGTCTCATGGGAGAAGGCTATCATCTCGCTCTTCTGCGAGAACATGTAGTTGGCATCCTGATCCTGCAGGGCATAGACACGGTATTCACCTGGGGCCACACCACGAATGCAGAAACGTCCTCTGCCGTCAGTACGGGCAATACGCTGTAAAGGTTTTGTGCGGAAAGCAGAGTCAGCCAAATCAGAATAAAGTCCTACGCTGATTCCTTTGACAGGTTCCAGGTTAGAGGCATCCAGCACATATCCAGCCACCTCAAAGGTATCTATCTGTTCACCCGTTGAGAAGGTATAGGTATAGTTACCCATCGGGTTGTCCTCGTTGTTGTCGGTGATAGCATCACTGAAGTCCACTGTATAGGTCGTGTTGGGAATCAGCGTGTCCTGCAACTCTACCACGATTTTCTTACCCGCAGCCTTGATTTCAGGCATCTCCAGCTGGGGAGGCGACACGATGACGTTTTGCGTGGGGTCTGCCAACTTAATATATTCATTGAAATAAATAGTCATCTTCTTCTCCTTCACATTGATAGCTTGCTCAGCAGGGGTGCTGTACAACACGCGTGGTGGGTCGTCGTCATACCATCCACCATCTGGATTTCCCATTCGGGCACAGCCAATAACCAACAGGCAACAGCCAATGGCCAATAGATATAGGAAATTCTTCATTTGTTCAATGTTAAGAGTTGTTCAATATGCTCGCGAGTATTGCTCAGACGAGGCACCTTATGCTGGCCACCCAACTTGCCACGCTGTTTCAGCCAGTCGTTGAAGAGTCCCTGTCGAGCCTTTACGATTTCCAATGGTTGCAGGGTGATGTCCTTATATCGCTTAGCCTCGTAGTCGCTGTTGATCTCCTGGAGACGCTTGTCAAGCAAACGGGCAAAATGCTGCAAGTCCTCTGGTTCACGCGAGAATTCAATGAGCCATTGGTGACGGCACTTTGCGTTGGCATCCATAAATACGGGAGCTGCTGTATATTCCAAGACTTCTGCGCCAGTCTGTTCGCAAGCATAGGCCAGTCCCTGTTCGGCATTATCGACTATGAGCTCTTCGCCAAAGGCATTGATGAAGCTCTTGGTACGTCCGGAGATGACAAACTTATAGGGATTGGTCGAGGTGAAACGCACCGTGTCGCCTATCTTATAACGCCACAAGCCACAGGACGTGCTGATCAGCATGGCATAGTTCTTATCCTTCTCAACGCCCCAGAGCGGCACAATGTTGCCTCCATCCATGGGTTCAAACTCATAAAAAACGCCATAGTCAAGCATCAGCAGCATCGACTTATCAGCAGGATTGTCCTGCAGACCAAAGAATCCCTCAGAGGCATTGTAGGTCTCCATATAATGCATGTTAGGCGATGTGATGAGCTGCTCATACTGCTTGCGGTAAGGCGTGAAGGCCACTCCCCCGTGGAAGAAAACCTCCAGATTGGGCCATACCTCCTCCAGATGTGTCTTGCCCGTCAGTTCCATCATGCAGTTCAAGACGGAGAGCATCCACGAAGGCACACCACTGATGTTGGTCACGTTCTTGTTCATCGCCTCACGGGCTATACGCTCACGCTTAACTTCAAAGTCGGACAAGAGGGCTGTCTCCTTCTTAGGAACGCGAACCAGATTGGCCAGTGGATTGATGTTCTCTATCAGAATAGCCGAAAGGTCACCTACCAACGAACCAGGCAGTTTGTAGTTAGGAGCATGACTGCCACCCAGTATCAGAGCGCGTCCATCGAACAAACGACTCTTAGGATTATTGCGCAGATAGAGGGCTACCGAGTCGTAACCACCAGCATAATGAATTTTTTGCAAGCCTTCGTCGCTGACAGGGATGAACTTCGACTTATCATTCGTCGTTCCGCTCGACTTGGCATACCATTTCACACGACCTGGCCATAGGATATTACGCTCCCCATGACGCATGCGGTCTATCTGTCCCTTCAGTTCCTCATAGGTGTTGACAGGATTGTATCTCACAAAATCCTCATAGCCTTTTGTCGTAGCAAAACCATGCTCACGACCATATTCTGTATCCTTGGCCGTCGTCAGCAAATGGTGGAGCACCCTTCGCTGTAGACGCTCGCCCTGCGTCTGGTGCTTCTCCAATTCGTGCATTCGAGGCACGAAGATATGTCTTACTAAACCTGTTAAACTCATCGTTTATGTTTAATATGATTAAAAGCTGCGGAGCCAGGCCTTCAGCTCGAGCATCATCTCGAAATGGTAAGGGAACGACTGGAGGATGCCGAAGCCGTGACCTCCTGAAGGGTAGACATGGATGGTAGCAGGTACCTTATTATTGATCAACTCTTCGTAGTAGCTGAGACTATTGGTAGGGGGAACAGCCTTATCATCATTAGCCAATGCAATGAAAGCACGTGAAGTAGACTTGCCTATATGCTGTTCGTTGCTATATTGGCCTATCAACCTACGCTTGGGTTTCTTGCCCAGCAGATTGTCACGTGACCCCTGATGGGTAATGCCCTGTTCCATCGAGATAACGGGATAGAACAGAATCTGGAAATTAGGGGCGGCCTTGCCCTTGGAGTGGGTAGCGATGGTAGAAGCCAAATGGCCACCTGCCGAGAAGCCCATGATACCGATATCGTTGGGATTGATATTCCACTCTTCTGCATGGCTACGCACCAACTTCATCGCTTCCTCAGCATCTTCTGCAGGCACGGTGTAGTTGCCATGAGGCATGCGATATTTCAGCACAATGAGGGCGATGCCCTGTCCGTTGAAGAAGGGAGCCCATGCAGTGCCTTCCTTCTCCCAAGCCAGGTGTGTGTATCCGCCTCCAGGACAGCACACAACGGCACGTCCCGTAGCTTTCTTGGCATCAGGCAGAAAGACAGTAACCTTCGCCATATCATTGGGGTCACCATTATTAGTACGAGGACCATTGGGCCACAGATTAATCTCTGTACCCTTCTGAGCTGCAGCGATAGTAGATACGAGCATCATGACGGAAAGGAGCAGTTGTTTCATCGTGTTATCTATTTTTAGGGTTAAAGCAAATTCTTAATCACTTGCTCAAGGTCCTTGATAGTCTGGGAACGACCTACGAGGTTGTTGCCACGATCGATAAGGAAGAACTCAGGAACAGACTGTACATTGTAGATTCTCAAGGTCTGAGAAGCATTCTCGTCGCGAACATTAATCCAAGGCAAGGCATTGGTCTGCTGTTTCCAGAAATGTTCATCTGGGTCAAGGCTAACCTGAAAGATCTCAAAGCCTTCAGCATGATACTTATTATATAGTTCGCGCAACAAGAGAATACGAGCAGGCGACTCGTTGGTAGCAAAAACATGGAAGTCAAGCAATACCACTTTACCAGTCAAATCCGTCAGATGGCGCAACTGACCCTTATTGTCGTTCATAGCAATATCGATGAGACCGGTGGTCTGTATCTTCGAGGCATCAATGGTCTTGGCATTGTTAGCTTCGCTGATACGTACATTCTTCATGCCCTCGATGGCGATATTATGTAGGTTGGCCCCACGCTCGGCATTGGGATAATAGGTGTCCCAGCTGGTAGCAACAGCGGCGAACACCTTGATGTCGTCCTTGTCGGTACGGGGATTGAAGAGCAGCATATTGCCCAGAGTCTGGAACAGAGCGAAATAGGCATACGACTTACTAGGAGCAGGGAAGATGTACTGTGTCTTCACATCGTTCTTGTACTGCCTAATCATGCCCAAAATGCTGTCGTTAGACTGGTCGACGGTCAGCGCCTCGTTGCTGCTAATCTGGATAGCACGACGCTGGAGATCCATCTGCTTTAATGCAAGCTCTTTGATTTTCAGGCAATTTTCAGAACCACTAATCTCATACTGAGAAGCCATCTGTGGATAAGCAGCCTTGACGATAACGGTCTCCGTAGAATCAATGGCTACGTTAATAATTTGGTCAGCTATGCGCAGACGATAGAACTCAGGTGCCTCAGAGGCCTCACCACTAAACGAGAAGTCGCCATCGGCACTGAGCTTGACAGAGTCGACAACATTAATCTCGCTGATACCTACATTCTCAAGATAAAGCACAGAGTCTTTTGCTTCTGTGATGCTTCCCTCAACATGGAATTTCTTCTCGCTACAAGAGGCTATGCCTAGCACAGCCATTGCAATTATCAGATATTTCTTCATTGTCAATTTTTTGATGATTTGCCTGCAAAGATACGAAATTATTCACAAACCACCATTCATCATGCACAATTATTTCTATATGCGACCCGATTCACGGTAGCTATAGTAGTCACCATCAGTCACAATAACATGATCCAGAAAACGGATACGCATGGTGCTGCAGGCCTGTTGTAACTGGTTAGTCAGCTGGTTGTCCTGCTCGCTGGGGCGAAGACTGCCAGAGGGATGATTGTGGCAGACAGCCAGAATGGTAGCATTGGCCAAAACGGCCTCTCGCATAATGATACGGATATCGACAGACACCTCGGTGATGCCCCCATGCGAGATGCGCATCTTCTTGATGAGACGGTGGTTCTGGTTCATCAGCAAAAGCCAGAACTCCTCTACGTCAAGATCCTGCATCAGCGGATGCATGTGGTTATAGATACGGGTTGCTGTGCCCAAATCAGGACGCTCCTCAGGAGTCTCCATCTGTCGACGCTTGCCCAGTTCGCAGGCAGCAAGAATGGTGATGGCCTTTGCCTCGCCCACTCCATTATACTGACACAGTTCCTGGATCGATTTCTTGCCCAGCGTATTCAGATTGTTATTGCAATCGCCTAACACACGCTTCATCAGGTCGACAGCACTCTCCTTGGTCGAGCCTGAGCCTATCAAGATGGCCAACAGCTCGGCATTGGAAAGTGCCTCAGCTCCCAGCCGCATGAGTTTCTCACGTGGACGATCTTCTTCGGCCCACTGGTTGATGTTGAGCTTATCCATGCTTTCTGACACAGTTCGTCCACCATGACTCAAGGAATCCCACGCCATAGCCAATGAGCTGTACAAAGACTGCGGCAATAGCCAGAAATCCTACCTTCAGGCTTTTCGACTGGATGCTGGAGTCAAGAAGGATCAACAGGGCATAGAGCAAAAGCAGCACAAGCGACAAGCCACAGGTAAACGGAGCCAGCACTACGAGTCCTGCTACACCGATAGTGAACAGCGATGGCAGTGCATGAACGGGCTTTAGTGCCTCAGGATACATTCGCCATAGGTTGATACGGGCATAGCCGCTATTGTAGACCTGACGCCAGAACTTGCGGAAGTCGGTACGACGCTTATGCCACACCCAGGCCTCAGGAAAGAGACGACAGCTATAGCCTGCCTTATAGATACGGATGGAGAAGTCGATGTCCTCGCCATAAAGCGACATCTTCGAGAAACGCGTCTTCGAAAAACCACCTAGAGCGAGATAGGCATCACGGCGGATACCCAGGTTGAAGGAACGGGGGTAGAACTTATCCAGCTGTTTCTTGCCACCACGAATACCTCCTGTCGTAAAGAAGCTGGTCATCGCATATGAGATGGCCTTCTGCACATCGGTAAACGAGTCGTGAGCAGCATCGGGACCTCCCCACGCATCGGAAGGCTGGCGGCGAAGCTCGTCGTCGATAGCCTGCAAGTAACCAGCAGGAGCCACTGCATCGGAGTCGACAATGAGCACATAGTCGCCCTTGGCACGCTCCACACCGTAGTTGCGGCTCTGGCCTGGTCCGCTGTTCTCCTTATAATAATATTGTAAATCAAGGATGTTTGCGTACTTATCGCAAACATCCTTGCATGTGATTTTTGAACCGTCTTCTACTATAACCACCTCAAAGTCCTTCAATGTCTGGGAGCAGAGGCTCTCAAGCAGTTCGTCGACTTCGTCAGGTCGATTGTAGACAGGTACAATGACTGAGTATTTCATCCTTACTCCTTAGCACGAGCCAGATAAGAGCCGTCGCGAGTGTCAACCTGAATCAGGTCGCCCTCGTTGATGAACAAAGGAACGCGAACCTCAACACCAGTCTCCAACGTAGCGGGCTTCAGGGTGTTGGTAGCGGTGTCGCCCTTGATACCTGGCTCTGAATGGGTCACGCGAAGGATAGTCTTAACAGGCATCTCAGCATAGAGGATGGTACCATCAGTAGTGTCGCTAACAACAGATACGACGTCACCTTCCTTCATGTACTCATGACCGATTACCAAGTCGTTAGCAATGGGAATCTGCTCGAAAGTCTCCTGATTCATGAAGATACGACCTTCCTGATCCTCATAGAGATACTGGTAGTCACGGTGTTCAATAACAACGTCTTCCAACTTCTCACCAATGTTGTAGCGACGCTCCAACACACGGCCGTCAGTAACGTTCTTCATCTTGATGTTCATGATGGTGTTTCCCTTACCGGGCTTACGATGCTGGAAATCAATGCAAACCCAAATGGCACCGTCCATACGGATAGCGGTTCCTTTCTTGATGTCTTGTGAATTAATCATAAAAATAGTACTATTATAATAATGTATTTTGTCACTTTTTGCCTTTTCAGGGTGCAAAGGTACGAAAAAAATGAGAAATGAGAAATGAGAAATGAGAAATTTTGCAAAAAAACTTGCACAATTCGAAAATATTGCGTAATTTTGCAGCCCGAATTGACGAATAACAACAATAAATTAAGATAGAACAAAATGAAAAGAACATTTCAGCCGCACAACCGCCGCCGCGTGAACAAGCATGGCTTCCGCGAGCGCATGGCAACGAAGAATGGTCGTCGCGTATTGGCTTCTCGCCGCGCTAAGGGCCGTAAGAAGTTAACTGTATCTGACGAGCATCACGGAAAGTAATCCTGAGGTGTCTCAGCGATAAGAATTGGGTATGTTTTTAAGAAATATACCCAATTTTTTTGTTGTGTCAAGAATTCTTTGTAATTTTGCTCCATTAATTGTATATTGTAGTGTTTTAATGAACGTGAAGACTCTTTTTGGCAAGATATTCAACCACTTCCTGGTGTGGAACCTGGTGGCGATGGTTATTGTGGTGGTACT
>Ga0326513_10003099_pt1 | contig 12113 bp, 8 predicted proteins | sample 2_2465_0518_D_FD_203654 | JGI IMG/M metagenome (GOLD analysis project Ga0326513, IMG submission 203654) | Bovine rumen microbial communities from UC Davis, California, United States - 2_2465_0518 | ecosystem: Host-associated > Mammals > Digestive system > Stomach > Rumen | place: USA: California... | reverse complement strand
TATCACCTGGATAGAGGTACGCCCAGCATCCACCACGACAACCTGAATTGATGTGGCTTCTGCATCTACGGCATTCTCCACCAGCTCCTTAATAACAGAAGCTGGACGCTGTATCACCTCACCAGCAGCAATCTGGTTGGCAACGCTATCGGGAAGAAGCTGTATAATATCACTCATACACTGAAACCAGTTATTATTCCGTAGCTTTCTCCTGAGGTTCCGATTCCGGCTCTTCTGCAGCAGGTTCTGACTCCTGAGGCGTAATCTTTGGTTGAGGAAGGCTCTGAACAGGAGCCTGACGCCTGGGCTGCGGCTTAATCTCTGAACCGGCCTTCTTGCCTCGCCATTCAAAAATATCCCAACGGTTCTTGGGACGGATATCACTGAACCACATGAATCCTGGCAGCTGTTTCTTCTGTGTCGGAATCTGATTCAACGGATACATTGTACCACTGGTCTTGGGCGTCCATACACTCTGGAGCTTTCTGTCCTTCAGGAACATCTTGAGTTCAGTTGTCTCCTGATAGTTATAGATAATCGGCACCGTATCGCCCTCCTCAAAGTAATAACCTATCAACACATTGTCTTTTGCCTGTGCCTCACGGATATCACCATTCTCAAAAAAGGCGAACATCTCCTTCGAAGATATCTGATTATAACACGTCGTATCACTCTGCAACTGTTGAATTGAAAAAGCCTGACCTGTCACATGAGCCCTATCGATGACCGAGTCCTTCATAAACACTTGGATCAGCTCACCCACCAACTGCTGGTTTTTATTCCACACGATGGGGTCTTTGTACATCGTCATACACGAATCCAACGAGTTATACACCAGAGAATCGCACACGCCTTGAACGTCAGTTCTGTATGCCCTCACTTTGTGATAGGCATGAATCTTCCGATAGACGGAGTCCGTCTCAATATTAAACGTCACCACCTTAAAGGTGTCGGCATGCATAAACAAAGAGTCGCCTTGAGAATAGTCGATGGCCACCGCACTGTCAGTACAGAGAGCATAGCCCGTATTTTCCCAATACTCGCCGTAGTTACCCGTCATCTTGTTCTTATTGACTGAGTCCACGAAGATGACATTGCGGAAAGCCTGACTGAAACCTTGTTTACTGTCGTACCAGACACTGTCACCCACCAAGGTCTTTCCCTGATTGTCCATCACCGTACGGTCCATCAGCTGCGCCTGTTCATTCTTCGTGTCATAATAGCCCAGCTCAGAGTAGATATGGCTATTGCCCGAGGTAATGTGCGAAGGGCCGACAATATGAGCCAGACTCCTGGCATTGTCGTAATAGAGCGTGTCGGTTGTCAGATAGAACTTCGGACTCTTCATCTTCACGTCATAGTTAAACACCGACATCTTCGTCTTGGTGTTATACTCTCCCCAGTCAGAAGTCAGTGTCGTATTACCGTCCACCATCTTACCGCCTTCAAAGAAGTAGGCATTATCATATAGACGGTCAAAGTCGAGACTGTCAGTATAGAGGGTAGTCTTCCGGTTCTTCAGCACCACATTATAACGTGCCCTGGCCATCTGCTCATTACCGTCGTAATAGGCATAGTCGCTGAAGAGCGACAATGTGTCACCCTGGTACATCTTCACGTGTCCGAAAGCCTCGAAAGAATTGCTTGCCTCATAGAAATAAGCACTGTCGCAATACAATCTGGCACCCACATGAGTAAAATGAACCTTTCCGTTCAAAATCGTCGCATCAGGATTTTTATACTGGTCAAAATGCAGTACATCAGCGTGAACAAGATAGACACGTTTATCCTGGACGACTGCCCTTCGCGCCGGACGCTTTCTCACAGGTCCCTTCTTCTGTGCCACCGCCGACAGCATCCCCACCAGCAGAGCCGCCACCATCAATACGACAAAGGATTTCCTACTTTTCACTTGATCCAGCCTTCGTATTCGAACTTACAGTCCTTATAGTTCTCATTCAGATGGGTATAAACACTCTTGATCTTGTTCACCACCCACTGATGGATTCTCTCATTACGACGGTTTTCCAGAACCACGTCCTTAAGCGCCTGGAAATCCTCGGTGACACTGGCACGATGGCCATCCACACGATTCTTCAACTTGGCAATGACACACACGGTCTTACCCTTCTGGTTGATCATCTGGAATGCCTTCGAGATCTGTCCTACCTTCATGGTGTCAACGACCTTTGCCACTTCTGGCGGAAGCTCCTGCATCTGGAAGCGCGAGGTCACACGATACTGTGTCTGAGACATATTAGACATCAGGCCCTTATTGTTCCTCGTATCCTTGTCATCAGACAGAAGAGACGCTGCATCCTCGAAAGAGAACTTTCCTTCATTGATATCTGAAGCGATGGAGTCCAAACGTTGGAGCGCCTTCTCGATAGCCTCATCAGAGACAATCGGTTTCTTCAGGATATGACGTACATTCACCTTGTCACCTCGTTTCTCCACCAACTGTATGATATGAAAACCGAACTCCGACTCCACAATCTTCGAGATTTTCTTCGGATCCGTCAGGTTAAAAGCCACTGTGGCGAAGGCCGGGTCGAGCGTACCACGTCCTACCAGTCCCAGTTCACCACCGCGACGGGCTGTTCCAGGATCCTCGGAATACAGACGAGCCAACGTCTGGAAAGTCGATTCTCCCTTGTTCACGCGCTCTGTGTACTCACGCAGCTCGTCTTTTACACGGTTAATCTCCTCCTCTTCTATACGTGGGGTCTGACAGACAATCTGCACTTCCACCTCCGTAGGAACGAAGGGAAGGCTGTCCTGAGGTGTATTGGCGAAGTACTTTCGTACATCAGCTGGTGTGACAGCGATATCCTCCACGAGCTTCTGCTTCATCTTCTGAACCTTCGTACGGTTCTTGAACTCGTCACGCAGTTCATTACGCATCTGGGTAATCGTCTGGTGCTTATACTCCTCCAGACGCTCACGGTTACCATCAACCATCTCCAACCATGCCTGAATCTGCTGCTCTACTTCCTGAGCCACATCCGCATCAGTCACCTCAATACTGTCGATGTCGGCCTGATGCACAAACAGTTTCTGTACGGCTATCTGTTCCGGTATCGCACAGTCAGGATCTCCCGCCCATTTCACACCTTCCATGGCAGCCTGCATACGCATACTTTCCACATCCGACTTCAGGATACTCTCGTCACCAACCACCCAGATTACCTCGTCTATCACACTGTGCAACGGGATGGCAGCGACTGTATCAGGATCCGACGACGCAGCCGAGACGGCCTGTCCCATCGGGGCAGAAGTGGCTATACCCATCAAAGGAATAGCCACAAACGCTGCCAAAATAAACTTTTTCGTTAGTCTCATTGATGCTTATTAACTGTTTTCAAAACTTCTTGATTCACAGAATATTTATAACGGCGGCGAAGGTCATTTACCCAGGCCTTCTCCAACATATTCTGATAGTCCTCCGTCACCTGACCACGGACATCCGTATAATCCTCCGGTCCCTTCTTCAACTTCTTGCCATAGACGGCATCAATAGGATAGTCCGCCAGCTTCGCCGGCTTTGCCTTTGGACCTGGTGTAACCTTAAACACCAGACTGTCCACTACCCGATTGTCACCGGCCTTGAACAAGCCCTTCTCCACACGGATACGGATGACGGAATCGGGATTGAAGGTCTGACGCAGGGCTTCTGCCCACTGGTCAAACGGCAACTTCTTCACACAGTTCTTCACTGCCTTTACGTCGGCCTTGGTCTTCACGTGATAAGCCATACCTTTATAACGGGGTTCTGACCAAGTATAGTCTTTCTTGTGATCTTTGAAATAGGCGGCCAGTCCGGCCTCATCCTTTGCTGCCTTCTCCCACACCTCACGGTTGCTGACCTCATAGAGCAACAGACCGTCGTGGTATTCCTGAATCAGGTATCTCATCTCCGGATCAACCTCCGATAGCGAGTCTGCAACCGTATTCATCACTGTCTCTGGTGTCATGGCACCACCCGACTGTTCCACGATCTGTTTCACCTTCTGCTCGGCAATCTGATTGCGGATGCCACGCTGTTCGATACCGCGGACAATCGTATTCTTCAACGAGTCAAACGGCTCCAGCTGTTTACGGTCCTTCATCTGAATGATATGGAATCCAACCGGCGAAAACACGGGCTTACTCGTCTCTCCCTTCTGCAGGGCATAGGCAGCATCCTCAAACTCCTTCAGCGTCTGGTTCGGTCCTATCCACGAGAGTTCTCCTCCGTTCGAAGCTGTCCCCCTGTCGTCAGAGACTTTCTTAGCCAATTCAGCAAAGTCAGCACCACCTAACAGGGCCTGATAGACAGAGTCTATACGAATACGAGCCTTGTTCTCCTCCTCCTGCGATGCAGTCGAAGACACCCTGATGAGGATATGAGCAGGAAGAATCAGTCCTTTCGTACCTATCGCCTCTTTGGTTCTGTCATAGATCTCACGGGCTTCAGTCAACACATCGGCATCAGTCACCATCGCCGGTCGGATCTGCTGGTCACGATACATCGCAAACTCCTGTTTAAACGATGACAACGTATCCAGACGGGCATCCAGAGCCGCTGCAACCTTTAATTTATAGTTGATAAACAAATCAACATACTCCTCGACAGTTTTCTTGTCGATGACACCGTCGGCATTATTCTTGTTGTAAGAATACTCAAACTCAGAGCGGGGCACATCGATACCGTTCACCGTCATGATTACCGGATCATTCTGCTGTGCAACAACCGCCACACTGCTAAACAGCAGCGTCAGAAACATCAAATGCTTTTTCATCTGTCTTAACTCCATAACTCCTCAATCATTCGGACGGCTATAGTTCGGTGCCTCACTGGTGATCGTGATATCATGCGGATGACTCTCATTCACACCGGCATTGGTGATACGGGTAAACTTGGCCTCATGGAGCTTCTCAATGGTCGCAGCACCGCAGTATCCCATACCTGAGCGCAGACCGCCAACCATCTGATAAATCACCTCCTGAACCGTTCCCTTATAAGGCACACGTCCGGCGATACCCTCCGGCACAAGTTTCTTGGCTTCCTTCGTATCGCCCTGGAAATAACGATCCTTGGAACCGTGCTTCTGTTCCATGGCCTCCAGAGAACCCATGCCACGATAACTCTTGAACTTACGACCGTTATAGATGATTGTATCACCAGGACTCTCCTCGGTACCAGCGACCAATGAACCGATCATCACACAGCTACCACCGGCAGCGAGGGCTTTGACGATATCTCCGGAGTAACGCAGACCACCATCAGCGATCAAAGGAACACCCGTTCCCTTCAGGGCACTGTAGACATCATAAACGGCACTCAGCTGAGGGACGCCGACACCAGCCACGACACGAGTGGTACAAATCGAACCTGGACCGATACCCACCTTCACAGCATCTGCACCATGGTCTACCAACATCTTGGCAGCCTCACCAGTGGCCACATTACCAACGACGATATCGATATTGGGGAAGTACTTCTTGGCCTCAACCAGCTTCTCGATCACTGACTTCGAATGACCGTGTGCCGTATCGATGACGATAGCGTCTGCACCGGCATCCACCAGAGCCTGCATACGGTCCAGTGTATCAACGGTCACGCCGACACCAGCAGCCACACGCAGACGACCCTTCTCATCCTTACAAGCCATCGGCTTGTCCTTGGCCTTAGTAATGTCCTTATAGGTAATCAGACCTACCAGATGATTATCTTTATCCACCACAGGCAACTTCTCGATCTTGTTCTTCTGGAGAATCTCTGCAGCCGCCATCAGATCAGTCTGCTGATGCGTCGTCACCAGATGATCTTTCGACATGATCTCGTCCACAGGACGGTCCAACTGACGCTCAAACCTCAAATCGCGGTTGGTGACGATACCCACCAGGCGCTTGTCATCATCCACCACAGGAATACCACCAATATGATACTCGGCCATAATGTCGAGTGCCTGTGATACGGTAGAGCCCAACGGGATGGTCACAGGATCGTAGATCATACCATTCTCTGCACGTTTCACGATGGCGACCTGACGGGCCTGTTCCTCTATCGACATATTCTTATGAATCACGCCAATACCACCTTCACGGGCAATGGCAATAGCCATCTGCGACTCCGTCACGGTATCCATGGCAGCCGTCACAAACGGAACATTCAACTCGATATTCCTTGAAAACTTTGTTTTCAACTCTACCGTCTTCGGCAGTACTTCCGAATAAGCCGGAATCAACAGGACGTCATCAAACGTCAGTCCGTCCATCACAATCTTGTCGTCAATAAATGAAGCCATAATATATTATTTTCAATTTCAATTCTACATCTACACTCTAAATGTCTATAGTCTACAGTCTATAATCTATAGTCTTCCCTCTACAGTCTAATTCGCCATTTCCGAGATAAACTTGATTCTCACCAGTCTGATCTCCTCCTCCGTATAGTCACCGCCTAACTCGTCGACGGCCACACTCAGACGGTCTGTATCCGATTCAGAGAAATAGTCGTAGATATCGTCGATGTGATCCTCATCCATCTCCTCTTCAAGGAAATAGTCGATATTCAGTTTGGTTCCGCTATACACGATAGCCTCAATCTCGTCCAACAGCTCGTCAAAGTCAATACCCTGGGCATTGGCAATATCGTCGAGGGCAACCTGACGGTCAATGCTCTGGATGATCTTCACCTTCAACATCGACTTCTTGGCGACGGTACGTACCCTCAGGTCGACCTGCCGCTCTATCTCGTTCTCCTCGCAGTATTTCTTAATAAGATCTGTAAACTCCTTGGCGTATGGCTGTTTCACTTTGCCTTCGCCCACACCCTGGATATTCTTCAACTCCTCGAGAGTGATAGGATAATCCGTAGCCATCTGGTCGATACTCACATCCTGGAAGATGACATACGGTGGACGTTCCAACCGTTTCGCCACCTTTTTCCTGAGGTCTCGCAGCATTCCGCCCAGCACCGGATCCAAGGCCACCACGCCGCCCTCGGGCTCCAGGCCGCCGCCTTCATCGTCGCTGAACTCTGCATCCATCACGATCATAAACGACTTCGGCGACTTCATAAACTTCTTACCTGCCGAGGTAATCTTCAGCAGACCGTAGTTCTCGACATCCTTCTTCAGGAAGCCGGCAATCAGAGCCTGACGGATCACAGGATTCCATACCTTCTCGTCCTCATCGGCACCGGCACCGAAATCCTCGTACTCGTCATGCTTATGGGCAATAATCTCATCCGTCTCTTTACCCGTCACGAAGTCTATCACATAGTCGCTCCGGAAATTCTCCTTGATGGCCAGAATCGCCTTCAACACGATGACAAGCTGATCCTTGGCCTCCATCTTCTCCTTCGGATGCAGACAGTTGTCGCAGTTGCCACAATTGTCCTTCTCATAGGTCTCGCCAAAGTAGTGTAACAGCATCTTCCGTCGGCAGACACTCGTCTCCGCATAAGCAGCGGTCTCTACCAACAACTGTCGTCCGATATCCTGTTCAGCGACAGGCTTACCTTCCATAAACTTCTCCAACTTATCCAGATCCTTACTCGAATAGAAGGCCAGACAGATACCCTCACCGCCATCACGACCGGCACGACCTGTCTCCTGATAATAGCCTTCCAACGATTTCGGGATATCATAATGGATCACAAACCTCACATCCGGTTTGTCAATACCCATACCGAAAGCTATCGTAGCCACTATCACATCGATGTCCTCCATCAGGAAGGCATCCTGTGTCTGCGTCCTCGTGGCAGAATCCAGACCTGCATGATAAGCCTGGGCCTTGATGTCGTTGGCTCTCAAGATCGCCGCCAACTCCTCCACCTTCTTTCGCGACAGGCAATAAATGATACCGCTCTTTCCCGGATGCTGTTTGATAAACCGGATGATATCCTTGTCCACTTCCTTCGTCTTCGGACGTACTTCATAATAAAGGTTCGGACGGTTGAACGAGCTCTTGAACTCCGTTGCATCGATGATACCCAGGTTCTTTTTGATATCACTCCGCACCTTATCGGTAGCGGTGGCTGTCAGGGCGATAATCGGTGCTGCTCCTATCTCGTTCACGATAGGCCGTATCCTACGGTACTCAGGACGGAAGTCATGTCCCCATTCCGAGATACAATGGGCCTCGTCAACGGCATAGAAAGAAATCTTCACCGACTTCAGGAACTCCACATTCTCCTCTTTTGTCAGGGATTCCGGTGCCACATAGAGCAACTTCGTATGTCCCGCCATAATGTCGGCCTTCACCTGATCTATCGCCGCCTTATTTAACGATGAGTTCAGATAATGCGCCGTACCCTCGTGCTCACTCAGCTGAGTGATGAAGTCCACCTGGTTCTTCATCAATGCAATCAGCGGTGATATCACAATGGCCGTACCTTCCATCAACAATGAGGGCAACTGGTAGCACAACGACTTTCCGCCTCCCGTCGGCATCAGTACAAACGTATCCTTACCATCCAGCAGGTTCCTGATGATTTTCTCCTGATCCCCCTTGAATTTATCAAATCCAAAGTACTTCTTCAGTGCTGCTGTCAGATTGATATTCTCTGTCATCTTCCTCCTCCTTATATTTGTCTAAATATCTATTTGTCTATCTGTCTAATATCTATCGCCTAAAGTCTATAATCTATAGTCTAAAGTCTTTATCTATTCGTCTATGCCGCTAAATTCGACTTCTCTAACTGTCTCTTTGCATAGTCTGCCGTCACTTCAAACTTCTTTACTTTTCTAGACGGTACATCAAACATCGCATCCATCATGATACTCTCCACGATAGAGCGCAGTCCACGGGCGCCCAACTTATACTCCATGGCCTTGTCGACAATCACCCGGAGAGCCTCAGGCGTGAATACCAAATCGATGCCGTCCATCTTAAACAGCTTGATATACTGCTTCACAATCGAGTTCTTAGGTTCTGTCAGAATACGTTCCAAGGCCTCACGGTCCAAAGGATTCAGATAAGTCAACACGGGCAGACGGCCTATCAGTTCCGGGATGAGTCCGAAGGATTTCAGATCCTGAGGCAGTACATATTGCATCATGTTATCTTTATCAATTTTAGCAACATTCTGCACAGAGGTATAACCCACCACATGGGTGTTCATTCGCTGGGCAATCTTACGCTCAATACCATCGAAGGCACCACCACAGATAAAGAGGATATTACGGGTGTCAACCTGAATATATTCCTGATCAGGATGCTTACGTCCACCCTTTGGCGGCACATTCACATCCGTACCCTCCAACAGCTTCAGCAGACCCTGCTGGACTCCTTCACCACTCACATCACGAGTGATTGAGGCATTATCCGACTTCCGGGCCAGTTTGTCGATCTCATCGATAAACACGATACCACGCTCTGCAGCCTCCTTTTTATAATCAGCCACCTGCAACAGTCTCGACAGGATACTCTCAACATCCTCGCCCACATAACCGGCCTCAGTAAACACCGTAGCGTCAACGATAGTAAACGGCACGTCGAGCATACGAGCTATCGTCCTGGCCATCAAGGTTTTTCCTGTGCCAGTAGAGCCAACCATGATAATGTTGCTCTTCTCGATCTCCACATCGTCCTTATCATCGGGCTGCTGCAGGCGCTTGTAGTGATTGTACACTGCAACAGACAGGAAGCGCTTTGCCTGATCCTGTCCGATCACATACTGATCCAGATACTCCTTGATCTCTTGGGGCTTGGGTACCTTCTTAGACTTGAACTTCTGACGAGCATCCGGTTTATCCATCGTCAGCCAGTCCTGCTCCTGCAAAATCTTGTATGCCTGTTGCGTACAGTCTTCACAGATATAGCCATTGAGTCCCGTAATCAACAGCTTGACTTCTTTATCTGTCCTTCCGCAGAAACTACATGCTTTCTTCTCCATTTATCCCTTCCTAACCAAAACATTATCAATCATCCCGTATGCCTTTGCTTCCTCAGCCGTCATCCAGTAGTTACGGTCAGAGTCTGCATAGACCTTCTCGTATGGTGTATGAGAATGTTCAGAGATGATGGTATACAATTCCTTCTTGAACTTCAGGATCTCCTTCGCTTCAATCTCAATATCCGAAGCCTGACCCTGCACACCGCCTAGAGGCTGGTGAATCATCACACGACTGTGTGGCAAAGCAGAACGCTTACCCTCCTGTCCGGCCACCAGCAGCACAGCACCCATCGAGGCCGCCATACCCGTACAGATCGTAGCGACGTCGCTGGAGATAAACTGCATCGTATCATAGATGCCGAGACCAGCCGTCACGCTACCACCAGGCGAGTTGATATAGATGGAGATATCCTTACCCGAGTCCACAGAATCCAGATACAGCAACTGGGCCTGCAGCGTGTTGGCCGTATAGTCATCGATCTGGGTACCCAAAAATATGATGCGGTCCATCATCAGACGTGAAAAGACATCCATCTGCGTCACATTCAACTGACGCTCCTCCAAAATATACGGATTCAAATACTGGGCCTGAGTCTTCATCACATCGTCCAGAGCCAGACCGTCCAGTCCTAAATGCTTCGTAGCATATTTCCTAAAATCGTCCTTTATCATTATCATTTCTCTTTAATAAAAAGCATATCGACTTTTTTATATCTCGTGATTGGGACACAAAGATAATAAAAAAGTCGATAATACTCAAAAAAATGGAGTTATTTTTTCGTAAAAAAACTTATTTTCCCTCCATCAGCTTATTAAACTCATCCAAAGTGACTGATTTTTCATTCAGTTTCACTACAGTTTTGAGTGTCTCTGTCAACTTCAGGTCGACGGCGCGGTCAACGAAATTATCGATATTCTCACGCTTCTTCAACTGCTCAGCGGCATAGTTCTCCAGCACATCATCGGGAACGTTACTCATACCGTACTGAGCGAACTGGGCACGGATAGCTTCCTTAGCCACATTCTTGATGTCGGCCTCCTCGACCTTAATCTCGTGAGCAGTTACGATCTTTTCCTTGATAAGATGCCACTTCAACTCATTGATGCTTCCCTCGAAGTTCTTCTCGACGAAATCTGCACCCTTATCCTGGTTGTTCTGAAGCATGACACGCTTCAGCAGAGCCTCAGGAAACTCCAGCTTACCCACCTTCTTCTCCAGATGAGCGCGGACATCCTGCATAAACTTATAGTCGCTGCTACCTGCGAACTGGGCTTTCAGCTGCTCAGCAATCTTCTCACGGAATGCCTTCTCGTCGCTTACAGCACCTTCACCAAACACTTTGTCGAAGAGTGCCTGATTAACCTCTGCGGGTTGGTAATGACGGATCTCAGTAATCTGGAAGCTGAAGTCTGAATCCAGATCCTTCACCAGTTCCTTGTCGACCTTCAGCAGGGCTGCCACCTCTGCATCGTTGTCAGGATAGGCCTTCTTGGGGTTGAAGGTGATGATGTCACCAGCCTTGGCACCGTCGAAGAGTTTCTTCTGAGACTCTTCCTTGATATAGGCAGGCATAATCATACCATTCTCTGTAGTGATACCGCCCTCAATGGTGTTGCCTTTCTTGTCGAGCTGACGCAGGTCACCTGTCAGGGTGTCGTTGCCGCTGAACACCTCAGCCTTCACGAACTCACCAGCCTGAGAGGCATACATCTGAACCTGCTGGTCAATGAGTTTGTCGTCAACGGTGATGGTATAATATTCTACCTTGTCTCTGCCCGTCAGACTCACCTCAAACTCAGGAGCTACGGCGATGTCAAAGACGAAGGTCAGGTCAGCGTCCTTCTCGAAGTCCTGAGGAACCTGCTTCTCTGCATTGGGCAGGGGCTCACCCAGCATCTGGATCTTGTTCTCACGGATATACTCATAGAGCTTCTCGCTCAGCAGCTTATTGACCTCGTTAACCTTCACTGCTGTGCCATATTGTCTCTTAATCAGTCCCATAGGAACCTGTCCTGGACGGAAACCAGGCACCTGTGCTTTCTTACGATAGTCCTTCAATGTCTTCTCTACCTTCTCCTGGTAGTCTGCCTGTTCAATGGTCATCGTCAACAGACCATTGATTTTATCGGCGCAATCAAACGAAATTTTCATCTTTTCTTATACCTTATTATTATACGTGCGATTTTTGGGGTGCAAAAGTACAACAAAAAAGTGAGAAATGAAGAG
>Ga0326513_10003098_pt1 | contig 12117 bp, 6 predicted proteins | sample 2_2465_0518_D_FD_203654 | JGI IMG/M metagenome (GOLD analysis project Ga0326513, IMG submission 203654) | Bovine rumen microbial communities from UC Davis, California, United States - 2_2465_0518 | ecosystem: Host-associated > Mammals > Digestive system > Stomach > Rumen | place: USA: California... | reverse complement strand
CCACAACATTTCAATTCTTATCCTTTGTTCCATCACATTCCTCTCATGCCAAAACATCCACTTTTCCGTTTCCACATGTTCTACTTCTACACATTTTCACATCTTCCGGACAGTTTTGACAATCCTCCCCTTTTTCTACTTTTTTATTTCCACATGATGCAGTACATTCTCATACATCTTTCGGACAATTTCTACAATCTTCTGCATCCTCTATCTTATCATTTCCACATGACGCACTACATTTTCATACATCTTCTGGACAATTCATACAGTTTTCTCACTCATCTATTACATCATTTCCACACTTTTCATCAGTATTATTTCATGACTTTATACATCTATTTCACAAATCTACTGGACATGTCTTACATGTTTCTCATTTATCTATTCTACCATTTCAACAATTTGGTTTACTTGAATCGTATATTGTACACATCTTTGTACACTTTCAATCTTTTCCATTTCTATCCTTTCAATTATCACATTTCTCTCACGCCAATTCATCTAATACCCCATCTCCACATGTATTACTCCTACACATCTTCACATCCTCTGGACAATTCCTACAGTCCTCTGCCTCTTCTATCTCATCATTTCCACATGATGCACTACATTTTCATACATCTTCAGAACAGTTCTTACAATTTTCTCACTCATCTACCTCTTTATTTCCACAATTTTTATTAGTATTATTTCATGATTTTATACATCTACTTCACAAATCTACTGGACAATTTTCACAATCCTCCCCATCATCTATCTTACCATTTCAACAATTTGGCTTACTCGAATCATATATTGTACACATTTTTGTACATTCTCCATCTTTTCCATTTTTATCTTTTCAATTATCACATTTTTCTCACGCCAATTCATCTAATACTCCATCTCCACATGTATCACTCCTACACATCTTCACATCCTCTGGACAATTCCTACAGTCCTCTGCTTCTTCTATTTTATTATTTCCACATGATGCACTACAGTTTCATACATCTCATGAACAATTCCTACAATTCTCTCACTTATCTACTTGTTTATTTCCACACGTTTTATTCGTATCATTTCAGAGTTTTACACACCTTTCTCATAAATCCACTGGACATGTCCTACATGTTTCTCATTTATCTATCTTACCATTTCAACAATTTGGTTTACTTGGATTATATATTGTACACATTTTAGTACATACCACAGTATTTCAATTCTTATCCTTTAATCCATCACACTGCTCTCATGCCAACTCATCCACTTTTCCATTTCCACATGTATTACTCCTACATATCTTCACATCTTCTGGACAATTTTCACAATCCTCTGCTTCTTCTATTTTATTATTTCCACATGAGGCACTACACTTTCATACATCTCCTGGGCAATTCATACAATCTTCTCCATCATCTACCTCTTTATTTCAACACGTTTTACTAGCATCATTTCAGAGTTTTACACACCTATTTCATAAATCCACAGGACAATTTTTACAATCCTCTCATTCATCTATTTCTCCGTTTCAACAATTTGGTTTACTAGAATCATATATTGTACACATCTTTGTACATTTTCAATCTCTTCCATTCTTATCCTTTCAATTATCACATTTTTCTCACGCCAATTCATCTAGTACACCATCACCACATGTACTACTCCTACACATCTTCACATCTTCTGGACAATTTTCACAATCCTCTGCCTCTTCTATTTCATTATTTCCACACGAAGCACTACACTTTCATACATCTCATGAACAATTCATACAATTCTCTCCACTATCCACCTCTTTATTTCCACACTTTTCATTCGAATTATTTCATAATTTCACACATTTTTCTCACAAATCCACAGGGCAATTTCTACAATCCTCTCATTCATCTATTTGCCCATTTCAACACAATGGCTTTTTCGAATCATATATTGTACACATCTTTGTACATTCTACATCATTTCAATCCTTATCTTTTCAGCTATCACATTCCTCTCATGCTAACTCATCGACCTTTCCATCACCACATGTACTACTCCTACACATCTTCACATCTTCTGGACAATTTCTGCAATCTTCTGCATCTTCTATTTCATTATTTCCACATGATGCACTACATTCTCATACATCTTCTGGACAATTCATACAATCCTCAGCATCCTCTATTTCTCCATTTCAACATATTGCTGTACATTTTCACATATCCTCAGGACAATTCCTACAATTTTCTCAATCATCCACTTTTTTATTTCCACACAAACTACATTCACCAGAATCTCCAGGACATGTTTTACAACTTTCTCAATAATCAAACACTCCATTTCCACAGCAAACTCACACATCCTGCGGACAAGTTAAACAAGTCTCTCACGGATCAACAACATTATTTCCGCAACTAGAACGTTCTCGACAATTTCTAGTATAATAATCAGGGCATCCATCCGATGAATTTCATGGAACATCCACACAAGCATCTAAGCTATCTACGACACCATCCTGATCTAAATCATCAGATAATAAAGAATTAGATAATTCAGAACTATCACCATAATATCATCACACTAAACCAATCATTTCACTCACACAAACATCACCAACTCAATCATTATCCAAATCTGTTTGAGTAGAATTTGAATCAAATGGACAATTATCCAAAGAGCAGATTCAGAATTGCTGCCTAAGCAAACTACCATTTACATTACTCAAACCTATAGAACAATCTTTATTCTCATGAGTAACTATTCATATTAAATTCTTTATTCCATCTCCGTCTATATCATCATCACAAATATCAGGTATTCCATCACTATCCATATCACACTTATACTGTGATAATTTTCAATTTTTTAATGCCGACAAGCAAACATCCACCGAATTTATATGAATAGTTCATTGGTTAGTCAATGCCACACACCTATTTACATCAACCGAATTCGTCAAAATCTTATCTCAAGCCGTTAAATAAGAAAAATCTAGAACAGTCTTTGATAAATCAGGATTATAAATAAAATTTTTATAACCAGCCTGATAACTAGTAAACAATGAAAGCACTGGAGATTTTGGATAAACATCCAATCATAATGATAATTTTTCATTCTGATTATAAACCAAACGATTTCACTGAATATTTACAGCATATGATTGCTTCAACAAAGAATTTTGAATACTTACAGTCGCCATAGAATTTAGGACAACCCCATTTTTCAATAAAACACTTTGCTGAATTGTTTGGATTCAAGCATCCTCATACACAAAACTCTGACTTAAATTATTCGAATACGTAAATGCTGGTCACCAATTAATATTTATACGACCAACATCACTGTTATCTACTCAAACTAAATTAGTTATAACCGATGTTTTATCCCACAAGCTTCCAACTCTCAAATTCATACTTGCAAAAGCAGGAGTTCAATCTTTAACAATACTCAGCATAGCAACAGCTTTTAAATTTCAATTAACATATCACTTTGCATTCACAATATACAATCCATCTTCTTTTATATTTGTCTTAAAGCTCTCATTAACTTTCTGTGTTACAACATTTCAATCATTAACGCTCCACTTTATTGTATCCAAATTACCAGCATACAAAGGAGTAATCGTATACTCTACATTTCAATTTTTAAATAAAGCACTAGCAGACAAATTCAACATATATTCTTCAGCACTTGGATTAGCAATGAATATCTTACTCATTGCAAACGCTTTCGATCCATCTTTGGATGTTGCTATAGCACTAACAGTAAAACTACCAGGAGTCTGAAAAATATGGTTTACTTTTCCACCATTTTCCAATACTTGTTTTGTTCAATCTCAGAAATTCCACTCAATTTTCACAATATTTCCATTAGTTAAAGGTGAAAACCTTACCGCTGTCGGAAAACCTGTACCTATAGCATCCACATTTATAAAGAAACTAAATCAAAGATCCCCATCTCCCAACGGAGTTTTATCTAATCAATCATCCCATAATGAAACAACAACATTATTATTATCATCAACTATTCATACAGGATTTTTCTTTCAATCTCAATCAACATCTTGATCACAGACATTTCCCATTCCATCTCAATCTAAATCATACTGATTTGGATTATACATATACGGACAATTATCTTTTCAATTAACAATTCCATCACAATCATAATCTACATTAAAACTACAATTTGAATAATTATCATAAACTGCAGAAAAGATACGAATAGCATCTTCTCACTCCAAATATGGGAATGATGCCGTAGCTTTTGCATCATCAATAGAAATTATTCCCTCTTTATACAAAATATTCAATTCACTAACTGGCCAATATCCAGCACCAATAGTTCCAAAGCTCTGGAAATCACATGCTGACAAATTATACATACAATACTTTAACCAAGCTTGAAATTCTTCATTAGTTTGAGCGCTATTAGATTCAGGATTCGCATTATTAATAGCATCTATATCAACCTGTTTGAGTACTTTCATTTGTATACTATTTTTTTTCAATCACTTCATCCAAGATTTCACATCCAACCAATTAATACGATACCTTGGTCTAATTTGATCCTGTATAATATTTAAAATCGTTTGATAAAATTCTGAAGTAGTAATTGCTTCTTGCCCACAGAATTTTCATGGACATTTAGTCGAAGATGATGGATATCAACCCATATAACCATTATCTCATACATACGCCACACAGTAATAATATGAATTCTTATTTCGTACTGCAGCTTCATAATCTATATCATCAAAATCTTCTCCATCTATATTCTTAAAGTTACTCCAAAAATCTTTTGTGTATCTCTGTTTCATCCAATCTGGAGCGTGAACACAATCCTCACAATTTGCAGCAGTTAAAAGTCTAGAAATCTCATAACGGGATATAGAACTCTTATTTGAAAACGAACTTATATTCAATCATATATCAGATAACCTATCTGCAAAGTTTGCTGCATTTGCAAATCATATACATAAAATTACAGCAAAAACAGATAACAATAATCATAGACAATACCTACATTTACTTCTATTAAACATAATATTCTTGTACAGATAAAAAATTATGCAAAAAACACACAAATTATATGTACTAATAATATTATCTTTTTCAAATGAAAAATATAAAATTAATCTGACTTTTTTCTATTTTTTATATAATTTTCTAGATAATTGAAAATCTCTTTTTCATTATTCCTACCATTTATATCAGTCAACACTCGATCAAAAGCCTGATGTAGCAATTCTCAAACCAAACGAGATGGATCCATTTTAAAATGTTTCATCAATTTTTCACCATCTATCACCAAATCTTTCATTTCAAATTGTCACTCAGAATTTTTGAGTTGGTTTAATAACTCTTTCAAATAATATGAATCTGTCAAATCTGAAGAGTTCTGAAGCGGATTTTCTTGACCTAATCTATCTGCAATATTTATATCAAAAAGATTATTCACCATTTCATATCATTTTTCACTATACAGCTTTCTAACTTTTTTTATTCGATTATTTGGATGTGAATTCAATATTTCTCCAGGAGTATGATGTTCATGAATATATCGCTCTATCGTTTCAATTTCTTTCTTGGAAAATCAAAGAGCTGAAAAGTCCTCTTTCATCAAAACAGGAGAGCTTTCACGATGATTTAATGGTCATGAAAATATAATCTGTTTTTCTTCCTTAGTTTTAGCTCCATCGTAAGCAGCATACTGTGCAACCTTACCTACATCATGATAAAGCATAGCAAAACGAACTAAATAATCAGAATTCATCTCCTGAATTGCTTTCAAAGATAACATAATATGTGTATATACATCAAACGCATGATAACGAATCGGCTGATCTACGAATTTAGTTTTGGCTAATGCAGGAAATAGAATTGGAAGCATTCCACTAGCATCGAGAAGTACCACAAATGCAAACGGATTTCATTTTTGAAATGGTTTACATAGTTCTTCTTTTATACGTTCTTTGGCTACATGAGCCAAGAGTGGAGTATTCTTCTTGATTGATTCCCAAGTTTCAGCAGAAAAATCAAAAAGTTGAACTTTTTCTATATCTCAATTTTCAGATTTTTTTGACTTATTTTTATTACCTAATTTTAATAGTTGATAATTACAAACATTCACTAATCTCAATCAACGAATCAAACGTAAGGCATCTTCTCCAAAACGCTGATCAGGATTTCATACTGTAGTTAATTTTCTATGAATCATAGATTCAATTCATCATGTCGAATCTATCAATACACGAAAAAGTTTTTCAGATTTCTTCTCAGATTTATCTCAAATTTGGTAACAAGCATTTTGAGTTTCTACCAAATAACGGAAAGCATATTCATCAAAATGAGATTGTGGGAATACTTGTGTAATAAACTGTGAATCAGTCAGAATTAACAAATTAATATCTGAGAGATAGCAATATCACTGAGTTTTTAGAACTTTTAATAAATCCAATTCTGACAAAGTTTTGGGATTATCTTTTACGTAATCTAACTCTTTTTTGGTTTTCTGTTCATCTGAAAAATAATACATTGCATTTATCGAGAAATCTCTCCTCTTCGCATCAAGCAAAATATCATTACTTCGATTTATCTCTCATGGATGACGAAAATCTTCATAGTCTCATTCCGTCCTAAGTGGAGTGAGTTGATAACTACGCTCTTTTTCATTTGATGGAATCAAAGTTATAGTTCAGAATTTATCAGTCTTGAAATGAGAAAGTCAGTCTGTATTTATTTGTGAATCAAGTTCTTCGGGTTTTCATTCACATGTAAAATCTATATCAAGTGGATCTTTACTAATTCAAAGTAATAAATCACGCACACATCATCATACCAAAAAAATATCAGAAATCTGAATTCTTTTCTGTAAAAACTTTTGATGATAATCTAAATGTTTTAATAACGGAAAGTTTAACATCTATTTTGTGCAACTATTTCTAAATTACAAATTTACAACGTATAATGTAATTAATTCCCATTTTTTTTCAATAATAATCTTGAATTGAAAATGAAAATTTGTATATTAAATAATAACCACCACGAATATTTTTTATTCATTCAAGTTATTAAATTATGAAAAAGTGAATTCACGCTCCTTACTACAAAGATGTAGAAGTAACATGTATATGTGGAGCAAATTTCAAAATAAACGCAACAGTTCCTGGACCAATCAAGGTTGAAACTTGCTACCAATGCCATCCAGCTTTCAATGAAAATAAGGAAGTAAAGAAAGTTATCAAAGGAAGAATGGAAAAATTCTTGGAAAAACAAGAAGCTATCAAAGCTGCTCAAGCAAAAAAATCTGCTTAATAGTTTATGGTATTCCTTCATTATTGGTAAAAGAATGAAGTGAAGGTATGCCTTGACTGTGGAGAATCCACTTTTTATCAAGGCAAAATAACTATCCATGCTCAGACATTATTTATTAGGAAGATATATTGATTTAAAAGATATAGAAGACATCCTAGGTCATAGTCCTTTCATATATTTGAGGGGTATGTTGGTCTACAGTGTTCTTCTTTTTCTTGTCTATGTAGCATATGCCATTTCACAGCAATACCCCACATATCAAAATGTACCATACGTAAAACGAATCGCTGGAATACTCTGACTTTTAATTTTCTTCAAATGGTTATTAGGATTTCTAAACCTATACCTAGATTGTATACTTATAAGCAAAGATTCTTTAACTGTATTTTTACGGGATGGATTATTAGAATACAAAACTGAAGTTATAGATCGATGAAAAATTTCAGTAATTTCACACAAACAAAACAGTTTATGGGACAAAGTATTCGGGAAATGAGATTTATTAATACAAATGTGAAATGAAATAGATTTTGCTTTCAATGATGTGAGTCATCCTAGAAAATCTGCTTCTAAACTTACACTAAACAAGAAGAATTACGAAGAATTTAAAAAGAAAAAAATAGAACAAGATTTGGAATGAGATCAGAGACAATTCGATATTTTAGTAGATGCTCTATGAGAAGTAATTAGGGATTATATGGAAACCAAAAATAACGAAGAAAAGTATGAATAATATTTTATTCAACGTAACAAAATCTAAAAATGAAAGATGAACAAATCAAAATCTGATGAACTACATGGATTCATCTTGTAGACCCAGACAAAAAGCAAATAGATAAACTCGTTGATAAATACGATTTACACGAAATCATCGAACAAGATTTTTTGGATTTTACTACCCAGGACAAAATCGACGTATATGATTGATGTCTTTTCCTCGTTATGCGTTTCCCAAAATACAATACAAAAACCAAAAAACACTTTGCCAATCATATGCATGCAATCCTATGAAAAAATTTTATAATTACAGTAACATCTCACGTAACTAGTAACGTAGAAAAGATTCAGAATCAATACCGTAAAGAAGTTGAAGAAGCTGAGGCTGATGAAAAATTCAAGTTATCTCCATACTATATTTTGTACATGATAATCGATGCAATGTACGATAAGCTACTCACATGAATGAATAAATTTTCTCAAGATTTAGTAAAAATCGAAGATGCCGCCATGGATGCAAATTCCATCACTCAGGAAACTCTTTCAGAATTATTAATTAAAAAAAGAAGTGCAGTTCTAATGAGACATATCATTAGTCCACATAGCGAAATCTTAACCGAACTACAATCCGCAACTATAAAATTTTATAAATGAGATTTGGATGTATATTTCGAGGATCTACTATACAAAACCGATAAAATACTATCACTCGTATCTATCGCTCATGAAAATACTGAATCATTATTCGATGTATCAGACACACTAACTACCATCAGAACAAACAAAATAATTTCAGTCCTAACTATATTCACAGTTTTACTATGAATTTTAACATGGATAAGCTGACTATACTGAATGAATGTAGAATTACCTGCACAAAATAGTGTATGAGTTTTTTGGTGGCTATTATGATGAATGATAGCTCTTACAATATGAACTATGGTATATTTCAAATGGAAAAAATGGTTTTAATACAAAATATTTAAAGAAAAATCCCCTTAACAGGGGATTTTATTTATAATAAAATAATTATTGAACAATATATTAATTTCCAGAAATATAATAAGGATCGTCATTTAATTCAAAACATGAAGGATATATATAATTAGTAGCTCATCATTCTGCAACTAATTGTCCACTTCTACAAGTCACCTCTACACTTTGACAAATATCTCTAGAATATCTTTCAGCATAAGCAATTACTTTATCTCCTTCTTGTAATAATACTCTTCCAAATTCACATGTTGTAGCAACTCATTCTCTATTACAATCACCTACACTACTTTTACCTAAGATATGCCAACTTTCCCCATCATGAGCATATAAACAACCATTCAATGATCTAATTTCTCATCATACTCCAGCTGTTAAATCTGTAGCATTATTTCAAATTTGTACTGCTCAATCAACATCTAAGAGAACTCAAGCTTTTGGCGTTATACTACCTTTACTAATTATTACTCATCTTTGTGTTCATATAAGAGCTGAACTATTTTTAGCCTGTCCCAAATAAGAACCATCATTTCGAACAAATGATCAATCTCATCACTTTGCTAATTTTCACATAGCCAAACCATTTGTTCCCGCTTTATTACCTTGTCATCAAAGAACTACACCATTAGCTTCATTATCTTCTCATCACAAAACCACTCATCCAATATTTCATTTATTACCATTTCATCATGCAACTATTGCATCATTTCATAATATAGCATTAGAAAGTCATCCACCAATTGCCGCATTTTCATATGCACCATTAATTTTATTACTACTTCCTCATGCAATACCTGACTTAGATGAACCTTGCGTAATACTATTTCCCTGTCCCCCTCACACTACTATAAGCGCTCAAAGATTATCATCTGAAACTGCACCATCCACAATCAAACCATTATAAACATCTAAAGTTCACTGTCCAGCTGACATCCAAGCCGCATTCTGAGAATTCCCTCAATCCCACAGATACAACATCCTTAAACGAGCCTTATGAAGTGTTTTTGCCTGCAACTCTGAAAACTCACTTAAATCCATTTTAATTCAAGCATCTGCTCCATTTGTCACATTTAGTGAAACAACTGTGAATAGACCACTTAACAATCATAAGCTAAACAAACAAGCTAATTTTGATGATTTTTTCATAACAATAACTTTAAAGAATAAAACATAAATTCTACACTATTATTACTGCACAGAACCTGAACATGCCATTGTCAATCATGCATCTGTTTGACATGTCCAATATACTTTACCTGCCTTATCTACTACATACGCTCATTCTCACACTACAGGTTTAGAATTTTCATTACATGTTCACACAAATACTTTTTTACCATCCTTATTTCCAATAGCTACCTCTGTTCCACATCAAGGCTGTTTTTCATTAGAATTACACTTTCATTCACATCTTCACTGTCCATACAATGAATGCCAATAACCATTTCCATCGCATCCACAGAAACATTTATAATTACTAACTCAATCTATAGATTCTCAATCTACAACTTTTACAAGTCAACTATTAGTACATTCAACATCTTCTTCTCAACTATGAATCACTAACGGTCCTCCAATAGTTAACTGAGCCAATGGATGAGCCTTATTAGCATTTACTACCATTCAATGTTCTCATCTCACTGCAAACACATTAGATTCATCCAAAGCTGGTCTATTATTACCATCTGTCCACAAAAATGAATTTGCTGCATTATTTATAGAATTTTTTCATAATGCTACAGAATTATTTCAGTTTACCTCTGATTCAATTCATAATACCGCAGAATTATCACCATTTACCTTATTATTACTTCATCCCACTACCACTGAATTACTTCAATCTACAGTATTAGAAGTTCATCCTACAATTGTAGAATAATTACTTTCATCCTCTATTTTATTACTTTTTCATCATAATATTGTAGAATAATTACCATTATTAATATTGGACTCTCATCATAATATTGTACTTGCTTTTCATCCATTAATTTCATTCGTTACTCATCACAATATATTAGACAAAGTTCATCAAGAAATTTTATTAACCTTTTCACTTTCTTGAAGATGACTCTCATCTTTAGAAAGAATAAAATTATTAGTTTCGATTCAAACTAGATTCTTACCAGCCATTTTTAAAACAGATGCATGCTGTACACTTCAATTAGAATCAATAAGTTTTACATTTACCATATGCTGAACTACATTAGACAAATCCATTCAAATACTTTTGTCCGCTGCTAACGTAGCCATTTCTCATAATCATAATGCTAGAGCTACTCCTCAAGCCAACGATAAAGCAACAGCTTTTTTAATTTTCATACCTTTTGTTTTAGTATATAAAATAAACTTCACTAACTAATTATATTCAAAAAAAAATTCCTGTCAAATTTTCCAGGACTTTTTTTATGATAAATTTTACTCTTTAAAAAAATTTTTTATCACACACTATTCTCCATCTCCATCTGAATAAGATGATTAAGTTCTCATGCATATTCTAATGGTAATTCTTTAGTGATAGATGAAATAAATCCATTAACTATCATAGCCATAGCTTTTTCCTCAGTTAATCATCTGCTCATCAAATAAAAAAGCTGATTTTCATCAATTTTTCATGCAGTCGCCTCATGAGAAACTGTGGCATCATCAGTTTTAATCTGAATAGTAGGAATCGTATCTGAAACTGAAATTTCATCCAAAAGTAACGCATCACAGCGAGTCGAAGCTACAGCATTTTCTGCGCTTGGCTGAATCTGTACCAATCCGCGATACGTATTCACCCCACCAGATTTCGAAATAGATTTCGATATAGTATTTGAAGACGTATTTTTTCATATATGAATCACTTTTGTTCATACATCTTGATGCTGATTTGCGGATGCCACAACCAACGAAAGATTATCCGATGTAGAATTATCTCATTTCAAGATAGAGCATGGATAGAGCATTGTAGCTCATGAACCAAGATTTCATCCAATCCATTCCATGTGACTATTTTCTTCAACCAACGCACGTTTTGTATTTAGATTAAATGTATTTAATGACCAATTTTCTACTGATGTATAACGCATCGATGAGTTTTTACCCACAAAAATTTCTACACAACCTGCATGCAATGAACGTTTATCAT
>Ga0326513_10003097_pt1 | contig 12122 bp, 25 predicted proteins | sample 2_2465_0518_D_FD_203654 | JGI IMG/M metagenome (GOLD analysis project Ga0326513, IMG submission 203654) | Bovine rumen microbial communities from UC Davis, California, United States - 2_2465_0518 | ecosystem: Host-associated > Mammals > Digestive system > Stomach > Rumen | place: USA... | reverse complement strand
TGTATGGTTTCGTGTACCATTCGCGCACTCACTTGCTTTACTATAATTTACATTCAATTCTTGCGCGGCCTTCGCAAGGGATTCGTAAGTGGCAATTACGATTCCATCTTTTATCACGGCGGTTCTTTTCCTTCCATAATTTCTTTTTGCACCCATTGCTTTGTAATCGGTTTTATCATGCACTTGTTTTGATTTGGCAATTGTTACGAGGTTCATTTGTTGCTCACGGTATGTAGCCCAACGGAGATTCTTTACATTATTGTTCATTCTGTTGCCGTCAATATGATCTACTGTCGGTTTGTTTTCATCGTTCGAGATAAAGCATTCTGCTACTGCGCGGTGCGCTTTGACTGTATGTCTTTCACCGTTTATACTCACAACGTAGTAAATATACCCGTATTTATCGGTCGATGGTTTAAGCCATTTGTTGGTTCTTGTGCTATACAGTTTTCCATCTTCTGTAATTTGATATAATCCGTCGAACAGGCTCCCCAGTTTCAATCGCTTGTTATCCATCACACCAAATCCTCACTCAGCAAGTCGCTCAAATCAATCCCGGTTTCGTCCATAACTTCCTTGCACACATCGGTAAAGCACAGCGCGTCGCAGGAAATCTTGCTCGTTTCGTTCAGTACGTCCATGATGGTTTCCGGTTCCATCTGTGTTTTCCGGTGCAATGCCAGCGCGAAGGAAGCCATGTAGATTTTCGTGCATTGCCGGGTCATGTCCGTAACGGACTTGCGAAGCTGGCGTTCGTACTCCGTTTCGGTGTACTTTTTCGGCTGGCAGCGTTGGCGTTTAGGCTGATTGCTCATTGCGTTTCCTCCATCGTTCCAAACATATCCATCTGGCCGCTTTCAGCAACGGATTTCACGTTCGCCACAGCCTGACGGTAATAACTGTCTTTCAGTTCAATACCAACCGCTTTTCTTCCCATCTTTACCGCCATGTACGCTTCGCTTCCGATGCCCATGAACGGTGTCAGAACAATGTCTCCTGGGTTGCTCCACAATTCAATACCTCGCTGAATCACTGTCAACTGAAGTGGGCATATGTGGCGTTCGTCTTGTTCCTCTCTTGCGCTCCTGTATTGCAAAGTGTCAGAAGGGTTTACATCTGTCCAAATAGGGTCAGCATAATGTTGCCACATTTTAACAGGGAACGTTGCATTCGTATGGGTAATAGGTTCTGGATTATCGCCAGGTTTACGCATTGTAACGAGATAGTCAGCTAACCCTTGACGGTTCATTGAAGAATCCTTCTTGATTTGTTTATGAAGAAGGCCAAGTGCTTTTGTTCTTTGCATTTGCGTAACGGGATTTTTGTAAATGCACACTTCACTATGATAGATAAAGTTATCATCCCAAGTTGCATTATCATTTAACTCAGAAAAAAATTGTATAAGTTGTCCACGGAAATCAACTATGCCAATGTATCCATCTTTTTCTTTGCTTGTCGGAAGATTCATGCAATGGAAACTCATCAACCGTCCAGGCATAAGCACTCTATACAGTTCCTTTGCGATATATCGAAACTGTTCATAAAACTCATTGTAGGAGCGACAATTCCCAAGGTCGCGATCACTGTTTGAGTAACAATACAATTGGCTGAAAGGCGGGGAAAAAATGATGTAATGGATTGAGTTGTCCGGTATCCCTTTCAGCACTTCCGCCGAATCTCCCGAATATAATGCGTATTTATCAGTTATTTCCTGATTCTTGACATCCACTTCTTTTAGCAACATTTCCATTTGTACCCCCTATAAGTTTTCAAATGGCCAGAACAACATTTTGATATTCCTGCGCATTTGATTCCAGTTTTGCGTTCACATTCTATCATTGATTTCCATTCTCTTATTGGCGTTCCGTCCTTTTCGCATTGCATGACACGGTATGACTGCTTGTCTGCTATTGATTGCCATTCTTGATGCTGAACGCGTCGCTGTATTGCCGTTCCATAATTGGAATTGTATTTGTGTGTACACCATTCAAGATTGTCTACGCAATTGTTTGATCTGTTTTCATCTTTATGATTTATACACGGCAAATTATCTGGATTTGGGATGAAAGCAGAAGCAACAAGCCGATGCACTGGAAAATTCTTGTGTTTGTCTCTTTTGCCGGAATAGAGGACAACTCGCATATATCCGTCATTCATCTTATGTGCTTTCAATGTTTTGCCTTTTATTCTCGCGTTGCTCCCGTTGCGTTCTGAAACCCTATCTACGCTTCGTACATTCCCGAAATTGCTTACTTCATAATTCGGAAAATCAGGCACCGTTTTCCAAATTTCTACGCAACTTCCGTTTTCAACCATCCCGGCACCTCCATTTTTTCAAATGCGTAGTATTCGTCAACATCCCTTGTGGTCTGCCGAAGGTCGCTTTTCATAAGTTCTTTTGTGAATGTAATCAGTTCATCGGTCATGCGTTCCGCATCTGCCTGTTTGCGCTGGATGTTTGCTTTTACAGCCCCTTCCGCGTCGCTGATTACAATGTACACGTCCACGGGTTTGTCCTGCCCGAAACGCCAGCAGCGGCGAACAGCCTGATAGTACGCTTCAAAACTATCAGAAAGCCCGACGAAAATCTCGATGTGCGCGTTCTGAGCGTTAATCCCGAATCCTGCGATGCTGGGTTTGCTAACAAGGCAGCGGTTTGTTCCTTCCAAAAAACCGACAATCCCCGATTCCTTTTCTTCCAGGCTCATGCTGCCTTCCACTTCCACCGCACCATTGATTGCGGCGGTCAGCGCTTTGCTTTCCGCGTTCAGGTCGCACCACACAAGCACCTGTTCATCCGTCCCGTTTGCGATCTCAGCGGCCTTTGCGACCCGTTCATCCATGCTGTTCCTTCGTGCGCTTCGCCGTTCCATCAGCGTCTTTCCAACAGGCGCGAACAACATCATCTGCCCGTTTCCCAGTTCAGTCTTTTCGCTTTGTACGGTCACTTCATGCACCCGTAATTCAGGCAGGTCATATCCATCCTCGGTATAGCCCAAATCCTGCGGTCTGCGGAAACAGCACGCCCAGCCAGCCACCCATTCAAAGAACCGCTTTTCGGCATGACCTTTCAGCCGCCAATTCTGCGTTTCTCCGCCGTCATGCACAAAGAAGGTTGCAAGCATTTCTGTCTGCTTCATTACGCCCAAAAATTGCGCGTGCGTGCCAAGTTCCATGAAATCATTCGGCGCTGGTGTCGCGGTACAGCACAGTTTGTATTTCGTCTTTTCAAACATGTCCTGTATCATCTGCCTGGTTTTGCCGTCCTTGTGCTTGATAATGCTGCTCTCGTCCAGTATCACACCCACAAAATAATCCTGGTCAAAGTGGGAAAGCATTTCATAGTTCGTGATGTTCAGCCCGTTCACGCAATCAGCCTGGTCGCGGACGATGTTCACGTCAATGCCGCACTTTTCGCCCTCACGTTTTGTCTGCTGCGCCACTGCCAACGGGGCCAATATCAGGATGGGTTTTTCTTCGTGTTCGTGTACCTTTTGCCCCCATTGGAGAAGCAAACGGGTTTTCCCAGTGCCGCAGTCGCTGAATATAGCGCATTTCCCTTTCCGTAGCGCCCATTTTACCACGTCATTCTGCCAATCAAACAGCGCAGGATTTCTTTCATTGCACTCAAACCCACTTGCTTCATTGACAATTTTCTTTGTTTTCAGAAATTCCCGATATTCCACCATATACCCCTTCCTTACTCACCTTTTCCAAATACTCCGTCACCGCCAGCATCAGAATCCCGCACAGCGCGTTCTCCCGGTTGTCGTGATAGTCCAGCGCCATCCTGTCGGTGACTTCCTCCCAGTATTCCACGGTATTCTCAGGAGGATATAACTTTTCCAGCATGTCATACGCCACCCTGAACGCCCGCTTGTGCAACCGCTGGATTTCCGCCGCCTTTTCCTGTTCGGCTTGTTCCGCTGAAAGCTGGTTGAGTAGCGCGTAACCAACGGCAACGGACTGTTCGTAGGCGGTCTTTTCGCTCACTGGTCGGCCCTCCTGTTCCACATCTTTATTACTTCTCCCCTGTTTTCTTCCTTGATTGTCGCGTTACACCATGTACAAATAATGGCAAAACAATGCTCACCGCGAAGGTTGCTGTCCCACCATACATCCGGGTTTCGTATCTCGACAATCTCCACATCTTCTTTCCCGCAGAACGGGCACGGCTTTAACTGTTCACTCATTATCAACCGCTTCTTTCAGTATCTTCCCGATTTCGGTCGGCGTATATTTGATGGTTTCGCCCAACTTGAACTGTGGATCGTTGTGCGCGTGTTTGATAATCAAGCCAACGATTTTGTCAATGGCATGTACCGAGTCGATGCGCTGTTCCGTGTCGGCCTTTTCCAACTCGTTGTACACCTGAATCATCCCGTTCATGGTATCGCCCAGAACGTCACCAAGTTTCCCGTCCTTGTCCTCGTCCACGCTGCACCCGACAGCCATGTCACGGTATATGCCGTACAGTGCCATCATCACGTCCTCCGCACGGGCGATTTGGATTGTCATTTCGGTGGGCGTCATTTATCTTCATCCTTTCCAAACATATCACCAAGCCAGTCGGCCCAACGTTCCAGTGCCTTGTATGCCGTTGTCCCAACAAGCCGCATACTAAATTCCGGTTTTTTAATCGTTTCGGAGGATTGATGCACGCCATCCAAGCACCAGTCTGTCACTTCTATCAGCGTTTTCAGGTTAGCGTGAATCCGTTCATCAACCGCGCTGTCCCCGTATGCTTCGGTAGGGCCTATCAGGTTGTCGATCAGTTTAATGATTTCGTTTCCGGTCAGTTTGTTAGCCATCCCAATCCACCTTCTTCCCGCATTGTGGGCAGTATTCATACGTTTCGTTTACAAGCACGTTGTCACCAATCAACTCTTGCTTTTCCAAACGATGTCCGCACTTGCCGCAAGACCATGTGTCCACATCAACTATCGGCTTTACCGGTTCTTGCCATTTCAGCGCTTCTATCCCTTTGTCAATGCAATCCGGGCAGTAACTATACATTCGGTAGCTCATTTCGCTCATTGCAAATTCCGTATGATAGTACGCCGCACCGCACCGAAGACATTTCAGGTGAAACCCGATGTTCATTGCCCGTTTGATTTCATCCGCTTTCTTCGGCTGTTCCTGCTGACGGATACGCTCAACGTTCTCGTTTTCTGTCATAGCGCATCCTCGTCAATCATCTTTTTCAGGCCCTTTTTGCCGATGTACAGTCCGCCAGCGTACACAGCGCGGTTGATAATATCGTCTGCGTTCTTCTTCACGGTTTCGCGCACAGCGTCCTTGATTGCGTCCACGTATACGTGCTTGCTGTAAGATCCGCGCCCGCCGTATATATCCTGTTCGATACTGTCTACCGCCCTTTTCACGACAAGCGCCATCACTTCGTCCATGATTTCCTTATCGTCAATCTCGATGTTCACGATCATCTTTCCACATCCTCCTCTTTCCAATCGTTCAGTACGCAGGTCAGCATCCACACCGTTCTTTCAAGCGTTTTGCGGTCGGTAAAATGGATCACCTGCTGAACGCTTTGAATATCCTCTATCCCAAACCGCTCACCTGCCGGAAATTCCCTTTTGAGCCAAACGATATACAGGTCAAACCCTTTCACGCTTCCCGGAACCGCCATCATCCCTTTTTTCAGGTTCCCGCCGCCCAGGATAATCGGGTATGGTCTGCGGCTCATAGGAAACTCACCTGTCTTTCTTTCAGCGCTATTTCTTCCGGCGTTTTCTTCTGGTACTGTCCGCGCGGTCTGTACGGCTTTTCGGTTTCAGCGTCACCCAGGTCGCTCAGTGCGAAGTGCGGGCAATGGTTCTCCCGGTTGATCTGCTTTCGCGTCCAGTGCGGCTCTTCGCCTTTCGGATGGTCGCTGCATCGGAACTCATTTTCGTCAGCCTGGAAGCAGAAAGCGCAATAACGGCAATACTGTTTCATTCTTCGCCGTCCTCAACGATCTTCACTTTCGGCGGTTCTCCAAACGCTTTGACGAACGTTTTTGTCTTGTCATCCGCGTACTGCCGGAACTCAACGCCGTAAACGCGAAGTTTTTTGATGTTCGGGAAATAAGGTTCAATCTTCGCTTCCTTGCCAAGCGCCTTTTCGATTTCTTCCATCCCGCGCCGAACGGTTACTTCCCCCGTCGCGTCCCCGATCATGCCGGGAATGTACCCCGCAATCATGCGTACGCCGTATTTGTCGTTTATATCCTTCTCCAATGCGTTGATCTTCCGAACCAGCCGCATCAGTTCTTTCAGGTCGGCTTCCAGCGTTGACGGTTCATTGCTTTTCATTTGCTTTTATCTCCCTCTTGAACATTGCCAACTGTTCATCCGTAAACCAGTAGTTTTTCACCCTCCGCATTACTTTTGGCGGAACATTCTCCCCGTGCATGTCGAACACGTCATGCTTGTACACCGTTGCGAACACATAGCCGATAAACTCTTTTATGGTCGCATAAGCGCTGTTGCAACCGATCCCGATTGCCTGTCCGTTGCAGTAAAGGAAACTATCATCAGCGGCTATTTTGATGTTCAGTTCCTTCGCAATCGGCTCTATGGCTTCAATCGCCCGTTTTGTGTCCTCCGTCACGTTCAGCCCGTTCCTTTCTCAGCCGTTCGTTGCTGTATGTTTCTTTGATTTCTTCATAACTGCTGTTTACGCCAATCCACCGTATATCACAGCTTTTCGCAATCCGTTCCATGAAGTTCAGGTGGTACTTTGTCGATCTGTCTTTCAGCCAATCTTCCTGCGCCGCCTGAATCAGTTCGGCCAGTTTCACAATGTCACGGGCCGGAAGTTGAATGCTTGCGTCCGGTTGGCGTTTCCATTCGTCGAATTCATCCGAAGGAATCCATGTGTATTCCGTACCGTCCGTTTTTGCTGTAGGGTCACGCTTCCACCAGTGCCGCCGCCTGTAAATGCTGAATGTCACCGTGTCGCATGTGAATCTGTCCAGTTCAATGTCAAGCGAACGTTCCCAAGCAAACTCACGCGGAAGGTTCGTTTTCGGGTCGCGCCCGTGCTCTCCAAGCCCGGCGCAGTTTTCAATCGGACTGCTCAACCAGAATCCGTGTCCTGTCGGTGTGTCGGATGTTTTCCACTTGTGCCGCTGAAACCATTTGCGGAGTTTACGCTGCTTATCGCCCATCATGGTTTCTTTTCCTCCGTTCATCTTTCCAAACTGCCCAAGCAAACGCGCCAATGAGCGCAACGATGCTACCCAGAAAGCCTACCATGATCACCGTCAATGTGATGTAACCAATCGTAATGAACCACTCAGGAACCATTGTTTTTCACCCCTATCACCCGCAGAACCAATTCCTCTGCCACAGTTTCCACTTCCGGTATCAATTTTACGGCAGTAACGAACCGCGCATCCCACACTTCGTTCGCCGTTCTCGGTCTGTACCGTTCCTTGTCAGCTTCCAATTCATCCAGGAACCGTCCGCACAGCACGTACAGGTCAAATTCCATCCGTTCAATCGCCTGTTTCTGCGCTCGTTCCGTCTGCTTGCGTTCCTGCGCCCTTCTCGCGGCTTCTGCGGCGTTTTTATCCATCGGACGGTCAAGCGGTAGGCCAAGATGAAACGCGCTGTTAAGCCACTCTACGGCGCTTAGAAACGAACATTGCTGAACGTTCTCTACCAGATGGATCACATCGCCAGAAGCGCCGCAGACGAAGCAGTGATACCCACCATCGCCCGGATAGAGCCGCATGTTGTAGTCCGTCCCGCTGTGGATAGGGCATTGGCAGCGCCCCTGACGGTTCACCCTGATGCCAAGCGCCTGTGCCGCGTCCCGTGCGCTCACGCTCTGCCGGATGGTGTCGGTGATGGTAGCAAGGTCACGCATTGCCATTCATCTTCTCAATCAACGGCAGGAAACGTTTTTCCATCTCTGCCACTTCTTTTGATTTCTGGTATGTTTTGCAACGTTGGAATCTCTGTCTACCTTCCCATACAGTCATGATGCTGTGATCACTCAGACAAACTTCCTTCGCTGTACAGCGTCCGTCATTTCGGTAGTATTCGCAGTCAATCGCCGCGCAATAGATTTTCGTTGCCATCTGTTTCCTCCGTCAGCAATTCCCATATCCGCTGTGCCGTCTGTCTGCGATTACAAAACAGGAAGTCAACGCCATAACTGATATTCACCCGGTAGATTTCGTTCATCAGCGCCTTTCCAGATACAGGGCTGTACGCGCTTTCCCAGTGGGCTACATCACGGATGGTTTCAATGCCTTTTCCGTGTTCACAGAGTACGATCAACCGGATATGCTGTTCCCGTGCGCGGCGAACCTCTTTCCAGAATCGGCTGCTGTCCTTGCGGTTCATCAGGTTTCGGGCGATTTCGTCAAGATTTTGCTTTCTGTCTACGGATACCTTGCCGCTTTCAAGCATATAATCGCCAACCTCCAACTTCCGCACTTCCCATTGGATGCCGTGACGGTTCAGCCAGTTTGGAATGTGCGTGTCCGTGCTGCGTTCCTGCGTCCATTGTTCGCGGCTATCAATTATCAGGAGTTTTACTCCCTGTTCTTTTCCATCCACTCCATCACCGCTTCCCTGATTGCCGCGCTCGGATAGGTTTTCTTCTGTTCACAGATCGCCTTGAACCGCTGGTATTCTTCGGATGACAAGGCACAGGCCAATGTGATTGTTTGCTGTTTCATTTATCCTCCGTCAGAAAGGGAGAGGTTCGCTGCTGTCCACTTCCACAAACCCACCGCCAGCCGGAGCCGCAGTCGCAGGAGCAGGAGCGTTCGCGGCGGATTGGGCGGTTCCGGTGTCCTGACGCTTGCCGCAGAAGTGAACCTTGTCCACGTTCAGCACGATTTGGCTGCGCTTGTTTCCGTCCTTGTCTTCCCATTCTTCCGTTTCCAAAGCGCCCTCAACCACCATTTCGCTGCCCTTGGAATGGAAGAACTTGTCCAGGAAAGTCGCAGTCTGCCGCCATGCCTTGCAAGTCAGGAAGCATTTGCGTTCCGTTTCCTTGTACTTTTCGCTCCATGCCAGCGTGAACTTCACGTTCTCGATTCCGCTCTGGGTGGTCTTTTTCTCCAAGTCCCTTGTGGTTCTTCCCTGGAATACCAGATGATTTACTGCCATTCTTTACTTCCCCTCCGTTTCCGCTTTCAGCGCGTCGGTCAGCCGTTGCGCGGTGGTCTGTTCGTTGCTCTTTTCTTCCTGAGGCATACTCAGTTTCTTGCTGCACTCAGCGCAGATGCACCGTCCGTACCGGCCCTGATTGATTCTGGCAATGTCCTCCGCGCTGTAATTGCCGACCGCCGTGATGATCTTTCCGCAATCGGCACACTTGATGGGTTCGGGCCGTTTCGTTTCAGGGATGCGCGGACGGATTCGGATGCCGTCTACCTTGTCGCCGGAGGAAGGATCGCGAACGTTGTTTTCCAAGTACAATTGGATTTTCTTCCCTTCAAGCGCATCGGCAGAAACGGCCTTGAACAGTTTTCTCAGCGTCTTTCTGTTCGTTGCGTTTACAATCAACGGGCGAACAGTCTTGATGCCGGGAACGGTTTCTTCCGCAAAAACAATGAAGTCTTTCTTTTCTTTCCCACGGCTCAATGTTACAAGCCCATTGTAGATGTTTTTGATTGTCAGAATAGGTTCGGAACCGGGGTCTATATCTTCTGCACCCATAAACTCGCTGTCGCGGTCAGCGCCAAGTCGTTCTTTCCCTGTCAGCGGTCGCATCCGTTTCACTTCATCAGGTATCATGTTGTCCTCCTTTTATTCTTCTTCGTCACCAAGACTTATATAGCCGGGAAGGTACGCTTCGTTCGGTTCGCTAAACGGCCCCATCAGCCCCCACCAGAAACCCGTATCTTCGCATTGTTTCAACATGCCCATGTACTCCCTGAATGTGTCCTGCCCGTGCATCATCACGTCAGAATCGCCGTACACTTGCACCACATTCAGACTGAAAGGCAATTTCTTTTCCTGCACGATGAAGTAGAAATCCGGGCGGTAGTCCAGTTCCATTTCCTTCATCACGCCCTCCGTATACATGAACGCTTGCAGGAAGTACCCGTATTTGTCCATGTCCCGGTTGACAAAAACGCCAGTGCGTGCGTCCGTTGTGGATTTGTAGTCAATCACAGCAAGTTTCCCGTCGATTTCCGTGATACAGTCACAGCGCACTTTGCATTCCAGCCCCGTATCTTCATCCGTCCAGAACAACGGCACTTCATGTTTCCCTTCCAACAGTTTCTTCACGAACGGAACCGACTGCGCTTTCTCCACCATGCTGCACATCGTATCAAAATCGTCCTGCGTGATAACGGTCTTTTCGCCAATCCCGGCGACGAACTGTTCCCAGGTTTCCTTCCCGGCCTTGGTTCGCCTGTCAACGGGCGGGGCAACGGCGTATTCCGCTTCAAAGTCCAGCGGCTCCAGCAGCAGTTTGTGAACAGCGGAGCCGAAGATCAGCGCCGGCGTTGCTGGTTCGGGATGGTCAAGAAACCACTTGTACTTTTCTGGGCTTTCGTGCATCCGCCACAACGCGCTTCTCCGAATCCCCTTCGCGGCGTTGTACTCTTTTTCTGTCAACGCTTCTTCCTCCCATACACTTTCGATTTCCTGATGGTCACATCGTCGTATTTCTTTGAATACCGTATCACGGTGCTGATCGCCCGCAGCCACGGAACGGCGGTGTAATGGACACGGTACACATCGTCCGTCTGGTTTCGCGCCCGCACATCCCAAAGTGTTTTCAACTTTGCCATCTTACACCTCCACGATTTGAACAAATCCGTTATCCTCTTTGTCAATCTGCACTGGTATTGTTCCGATGTACAGTTGGCCGTTTACCCGTCGCATTTCCATCCAGTGCCGTTGCAACGTTCTGTTGCTCATCCGCACTTCCACCCAGCCCGCAGGCGAACCGTCCTGATTCGTTTTCCCAAGGAAGCGGCATTCGCGCTCTACCAGATTCAGAAGTGTCGTTTTTTCACTGCTCATGGCTCCCTTTCCTCACTATTTTGATTTCGTATCCCATCGCGTCCAGGAACGTCATGAATGTCACCAGATTTGGGAAGGATGTTCCCTCCATCCACATGATTGGCGTTTTCTTCCTGACACCAGCTTCGTCCGCGATGGAGTTCCACGACCTGCCGCTTTCCTCTTTTACATGTTTCAGCGCCCGCATCCAGTTTTTGATGGTGTCCATGGCATCCTGCGCGTTCACGTTTTCTTCACCGCCACGATTTCATATCCAAGTTTGTCCATCACTTTCACGAACGGTAGCGGCCCCGGATAGAAGTGATAGTTCAGCCAGTGCATCATCGAATGGTCAGATACGCCCGTTTCCCTTGAAAGTTGCTTGTAGTTCAGTCCTCGCTTTTCTTTTTCAAGCCTGATAATCCCAATCAGTTCTTCCGCTTTTTCCTCTGCCGTCATCTTTTCTCCTTTCCGCGCCCCGCTCAGGCTGTCCGGTGGGGGAACGCCTGTCATTGACGCTCTTGTCGGAATCGTCCTGAGCGGGAACGCATCAGCAACGGTTTACGGGGGGAGTTGTTTGAACCGCCGTAAGGTATGAACCCGAATGTAATGTGAATCCGTATCCCGTCGCTCAGGTAACCGCTTGGCGTGTAGCAATCAGCACAATATTTGGTAGTCACAACGCTTGCGTAAGCGGCTGAACGGTTCGCGCTGTTATGGTACACCGTCCCGGACTTGAACCGGGAACACCTGGCTTATAAGGCCAGCGCTCTCACCATTGAGCTAACGGTGCATAATGAGCATGGAGGGCCGTGCACTGCCCGCATCGGAGGGAATTGAACCCATAGCGCCTAACACCAGCCGTATTTATCCGTAGCGCTGTCTCCTGGCCTTTGCTGTACCATGCTCAATGGCGGGGGCAGACGGATTTGAACCGCCACTATCCGGGCCAAAACCGGATGCCTTAACCATTTGGCTATGCCCCTATGCGCGGTTGCTGCTTAGATTGTCACATTCTGAGTTGGCCTATACCCGCCCATTGCATCGCCAACCAGACAGTTTTCAGCAGCCATTGTCATTCTTCGTGAGGCGTTCCGCGTATACTCTCACATCAGCCGGGAGCGACCCGGCAGTTGGAGCCGA
>Ga0326513_10003096_pt1 | contig 12125 bp, 14 predicted proteins | sample 2_2465_0518_D_FD_203654 | JGI IMG/M metagenome (GOLD analysis project Ga0326513, IMG submission 203654) | Bovine rumen microbial communities from UC Davis, California, United States - 2_2465_0518 | ecosystem: Host-associated > Mammals > Digestive system > Stomach > Rumen | place: USA... | reverse complement strand
CCTTCCAAACATAGCAGCCCCGGAAGCTCCGATCTTGAGCGATACCTGGCTATCCTGTCCGTAGACGAGAAGCTTCTGTCGCCAGAATTCAGTCACTTGAAACGTCATAGTCAAGGCAACCTTCTGAAGCCGAGTGACAGCGACTCTGTCAGTCCCGGCTTCAGACTGGTTTACGTCCTCGACATTATCGTAGTTAATAGTAAAGCTCGCAGGCGCAGGAATGAGCGTGCCGTTCACATAGATATAGTCTTTACCTAACATTTACGCGACACCTCCACTTATAGCCGCCTGATTAGCGATACTCTGCTGAATATAGGAATCCAGCAGTTCGTTCCCGACATAGACATTGATCGTGTCGGTCTCGTTAAGCTTCAGAGTAAGAAGTTCTCCGAGAACGGACTCGATATTCTGGAAGTGCGGAGTGTAGTCAACCGTCGCGGCCTGGATAGCCGAGACGGAAGCCTGAACTTCGCCGAATGCTTCCATGTTCTGTGTCGGGTTATTGACCATGTTCCTGAGCTGTTCGAGTGTCTCGGCATTCATCTCGCCGGAGATCCCGTAAGCACTCATCGTCTTCTGTATCTCAGCCTTTGCGGCTTCGATAGCCTCATCGGAGTAGTTATTCTCAAGGGCCTTCAGAAGTCCGTCTATCATCTGATTGACATTATTCTGATACTCTGTCGGTTCGGTCTGAATGCCGAACTTTTCGAGGAGCTTTGAGAACATATCCTTGATCGACTCAAGGACCTCGATGACACTTGATGACTTCAGCTCTTCATCGCTCTTCTTGGAGCCGCCTCCGCCACCACCGCCGCCACCGGATGAACCACCGCCTCCGATGGCTCTCTGAGCGGTCTCGGCTGTGTCCTGGATAGCCTGAATAGCGGCTCTGCCCTGCTCAGCCTGCTGTTCCGCATACTGTCTCGCATAGCGAGTCTGCTCTGAATTAGCGATCCTCTGCTGTGTCTGATGCTGTCTTTCCTGCTGCGCGTACCGTGCAGCCATGTCAGCCTGACCGCTATTGACGAGACTTGTCGACCTTGAGTTTCTGCCGACAGCGCCCCCGTAGACATCCTGATAGACTGTCGTGACACGAGCCGTGATCTCGATGTCACCGTTTGCACGGAGAGCATCAAGATACTGGTTGATTATTGCCACATCGTCAGCGACCGATTCAGTCGCCGCCGCTCCGGAAGTCTCGATTGAGTTCTGAATGGACTGCATGATTTCTTCAGCCTGAGCATCGAGCTCCGCGTCGGTCATGGCTCCATTCAAATTGTTGCAAGTGTTCATCCAATCCTCGGCCAGAGTCGAGCCACCCTCGCCGAATACATTAACGACAGAGTCGACAGTCTCAAGCACGCCTCCGACGATAAGCTCGCCGGACTGTGCGAAGTAGTCAGTGACACCGTCCACTTCTTCATAGAAGTGAGTAAACCCTGCCGGAGCGGAAGCTATCTCTTCTCCGAGATACTGGAACCCACCTGCGAGCGCTTCCGTTGTAGTGATGCCCTGGCTGTGAGCCTGATCCATGAGATCATTGAAGGTCTTGATCTCGACTCCGAGAGCGACGACCTCACCGACCAGCACCGCGATCGGGCCTGCCGTCGATGCGATAGACCCGAGCGACACGGATGCCGCCGCCCCTGCCGTTCCGACTTCACCAAGAGCCGCACCTGCCCCGGAGATAGCGCCGGCACTTCCTGTTAGTGCAGATATCGAAGAAGCTATATTGAGGACACCCGAAGCGATGTTCGCGAGCGTTCCTGCACCTGCGATAGTAGCCAAAGTGCCTGCGATCTCAGGAAGATGCTCGGCCACAAATTCGATTAACGGGATAGCAGCATCGACTATCTGGGGAAGATACTCGATCAGTGTGCTTCCGAGCCTGATGAGAGGTTCTACAACATTACTGACCAGCTCCGGGCCTTCCTCGATGAGCTTGTTAAGAGCTTCTTTGACTTTGTCAGCCGTACCCTCGCCGAATATCTGATCGAGGATAGGTCCGACTGCATCCATGATCGTATTAGCCACATCCGGCGCAGATTCTATGATCGCCTGCGCCACGGCTGCGAATATCTCACTCGCGACCGCAACCGCGTCAGGAAGGGCATCTTTTACCTTTTCGATGAGTATCGGCGCGATCTCGGGAATGCGGTCAGCCATGCGTCTGAGGACGGGCTTGACGTTATCAATGACAGTCAAGAGGCTGTTCGCGAGGTTATTTGTCAACGCATCAACATCGGAACCGTCCTGACCTAACCCGATCAAGAGATTCTGCCAGGAAGCCTTCAGCATATTGATGGAACCCTGGATAGTCGTGGCCGCTTCTCTCGAAGTCGTGCCTGTGATATTCATGCGATCCTGGATGACCGTGATCGAACGAATTATATCAGCAAAAGATACATCGTTAAGATCTTCGATGGTCTCGTTCAAGATCCCTGCATCGTTGATGAGTCTGATCATCTCCGTCTTGGTACCACCGTACCCGAGTCGGAGGTTATCGAGCATATTATAATTGCCCTTAGCGAAGCCCTGATATGCCGACATGATCGACTGGATATCCGAGCCGAACGTGTTCGCGTTATCGCTCATATCGCGGAGCGCCTGATCTGCGACATCAGCCGCGAGCTGTGTATCTCCTCCGAGTCCGGAGATCAGCGAAGCCGAGAACGAAGTTATCGTCTCAAGATACTGGTTAGCGTCGAGTCCTGCGGTCTCATAGGCCCGTGCCGAGTTCCTGATAACAGTATCGGCAGCGGAGCCGAACAGCTTCTCGACACCGCCTGCGAGCTGTTCATAGTTGCCATAAGCGTCAACGACGGCTTCAGATATGTCATAGGACCATTCACCAACCTGCTTTGCCGCTTCGAATACCTTTTCAGCGGCCGCCGCTGCTAATTCAAAGCCCTTCTGAAGCGCAGCCCCGGCCATGTCGCCTGCTTTTGCAACGACATCAAGTCCCTTCGATAAGAGTTCCGTCTTATCGTGAAGGTCCTGAATGCTCTCTCCGGCACTGTCGGGGACGAGTTCTGCCTCGCCCATCCCGTCAATAGCACTTTGAGTCTGCTGCGCCTGTCTTTCGAGATCGGCAAGCGTGGAGCTTGTCTTCAATATCTGAAGCTCAAACTCTTCGTACTGGTCCTGTGTTATCTCTCCGAGGTCGAGAGCCTTCTTTGCCGCATCTGCCGCCTTCGTTTCAAGAACGAGCTTTTCGCCCGTGGTCTCGATCGCTCTGTTAAGGAGTTCCTGCTTCTTGGCCAAAGCGTCAACATTCGACGGGTCAAGTTTTAATGCCTGGTTAACCTGACGTAAACTTTTATCAATAGTCCGTGCGGCCTTTTCAGCTTCGCCGAGACCTTTGACAAGCTTAGAACTATCGCCCATCAGCTCGATGGTAATTCCCTTTATGCCACCTTTAGCCATGTTGCTCACTCCTATCCGAAAAACTTCTTAATATCATCCTGCGTAGCGACATAGTCCCATTCGACATGGTCATTAGCCTGTTCTGCTAACATATCTATGACATCGCCTATCGTCAGGATGCTCAGCTCTTCAAAGCTGAGGTTCATCTGCTTTGCGCGAAGCAGGATCAAGGCCGTGGTTAACGGTCGACTGCTTCGCCTTTTGCGTTTTTTCCTTCTACCGAAGTTCCGAGGCTCTTAGTCCAGACTCCAAGAATGTTCTCGATGACGTTTCCGTCGAACAGATCGCCGAACTGGAACTCATTAACCCACTCGTAATAATTGACCTCGGACAGCTTCATGAAGTCCGGGATTGAAAGCTTAGCCTGCATCGCCATCACGAAGCCAAGCTGAGCCACGTTATCAATAGCGTTATTCGCCTGTGCGAGATCCGCTTTATCTGCCTTAAAGTTAGTAAGTGTCGAGAGAATGTCCCGACCGAATATCTTTTTGTATGCCAAAGAAGTCAAAGCGGAGCTGACCATCTCGACTTCCTTATCTCCAATTTTTACGACCATAAATTAACGCCTCCGTATTTTTAATAAATAAACAACGGGGAGACCAGCGCCTCCCCGTTGTGATTGATTTTGTGCGATCAGCTTATGAAGCTGTGACCGTTACCGTGCAGGTATCGACAGCGTCAGAGCTGTTCTTGGATGCCTTTGCGATGATGACGCAGACACCGGGATCAACAGCAGTCACGACTCCGTTGGAAACCGTAGCCACGCTCTCGTCAGAAGACTCCCATGTGATTGTCGCGCCGGATGTAGCCGTAGCAACGAGCGTCTCAGTAGCGCCGTCAACGATACTTGTCACACTCTTATTGAGCGAGATAGCTGTCTGTACGGGATCGGAACCAGTAACATAAACAGCAGACTCCCATGCTGCAAGTGTAGCTGCATCTGTGTCTTCAGAAGTATGAGCGAAGACGATACCGTCATCCGGACGAGGTGTGCAAGTGATGTTAAGCGTATCTGTCGCAGGTGTGACAGATGCTTCCTTTGTAGAGCCTGCGATGTCGGGACGGGTAAGAGCGCAGCGATAAAGGACATATCTCCTGTTCGTTGCATCTCCGTCAATCCTGAAGCTCATAGCGAACTGAGTCGGGATAGAATTGTTGGCATTCTCAACGATAACGCCGTTGCTGTCCTTTGTTCTTCTGAGGAGATCCTCTTCAGCATACTCGGGAAGCATAGCGCACTCGAAGTTACCGGAATAGCCCTGATTGGAACCCAGAACTACATAAATGCCGTTGTCAGCGTAGAAGTTGCTGTTCTCGCCTTCTGCGGAAAGACTGAGATTAACTGCGCCGGGGATGGCCTTATAAGCACCGTAAGAAGTAGTGACCGCGCCCGTGTTAGGGTTTGTTGTCTCAGTCGCTACGGCATACTTAACGTCACAAAGGCCGAACTTGATCTTGTTGGACATTTTCGTTTACCTCCAAAAATTATAGGTTATTAAGTAGAATGACTGATCTGCTTCATAGCTTTCGAGCTTATCCCAGATCACGCCGAGCGAGTCCAAGATCGTCTCGATCTCGGCTTCTGCTGTCTCGCTCTTGGTTTGTGAATAATAGTTGAGTTGGAATCCATTCGCTTTGACATAGACCTTGTTGTCAGCCAGGAAGTTATCCGAGTCCGTACCGATACCCACCAGATAAGGGAGCTGTGTCCCGACGGGAGCCGAGCCGTAGAAGTATCTATAACTCGTGAATGCCGTCTTGATAGTTGATAAATCAATCATGCGCCGAGCACTGCCTCCATTTCTCTGATGATTGTCTCTTCGAAGTCGATGATCGCCTTCTCTTCAGCAGGCTTGATATGAGGATGAGCCTGCGTTCTGCCGACTTTGCGGCCGTTCCGAATGACATCGTGACCGAATTCCAGCAGGAACGTGAGTCCCGGCTGCTTCCGGTTGTAGATGGTCACGCCGTATTCGTTAGTCCTCATGGACCATCCCTTCGCATAGTTCGTCCATCCGTTAGCCAGTGAACGAGCCTTCAAGTCAGCTTTGAGCCGTAAGCCAACCTCGTGAGCCGCTTTCTTTGAAGCGATGATGGCTGCCGCCTGCATCTCCTCTCCTGCGTTCTTGATGATGGCTTCAAGGCTCGCGCCTCCTCTGATGCGTACTGCTGGTTCCATAAGTCATACTCCTACGGCAAACTGACAATAAAGCTCGATGTAGTTCTGATCGGCTTCGTATACGCGATATACTTCATACCGTGCGCCGAGATACTCGACCGTCTTCTCTCCGGAATAGCCGAACGAAGATATGCGGAACGAGAACGCAGGACTTAAACCGTTCTGCGAGCCCTCCATGAACTCAGTGCGAGATACATTTACGACTTCCGCTATGATCTCTTTGCTGGTCTCTTTCGGAGTGATCTGTCCGATCTCATCCTGATCGGAGGTCTGAGATATGAGCTTGATCTTATTGATCTTCGTCATCGACCTCACCTCCGAGCGTGGAATACTTCGAACTCATGAGCATCTTTGTCTTGAGGTCATCATAAGCGACCTTGTACTTGTCTTTGCGAGTCGGATCTTTCTCGAAAGAATACAGAGCATAAGCGATGATAGCTTCCTTCTGAAGTGCATCAGCATCGGAAGCCTGGAACGCTTTGATGTCAGTTGTCTCCGTAAGGTCCAGAATGGCCGCATCAACGTACCTCTGCATCTCCGTCGTGACAGCCGTCGATATCGTCGAATCGATCCTTGTCAATGCGAACTGCACTTCATCCAGTAATGCCATAGTGCTTACCCCTTCTTCTTAGTAGTCTTCTTCACGGTCTTGACTTCAGCAGCCTTCTTCTCCGCTTTGATCTCGGGTATCTCGATCATGTTGATAGGATTGAATGCTGCCGTCTCTATCTCAAGGACATCGCCCTTCTTATAGAGTGTCTTGCCGTTGAAAAATGCTGTTTTAGCTTTAACCTTCATAGGAATCTCCTTTCACCGCTTTGTATAAAGCCTCTGTTACGATAACGTGCCCAACGTGACCGCACTTAACATCGCAGTCAAGATATGTGTCATAGCCGAGCTGCTTCGCTCTCCAAAGGAAGGACAGGTCCTCCCCGACATGACCTATCGGGGAGAAGCAAGTCCCGTATTTACCAAAGCATTCAAGAATTACCTGAGCATCTGTCAGAACACATCCGAACCCTGCGCCTCCGACCTTGTGAACCCCCATGAGCTCCCCTTCGTAGTCGGTCCAGTTAGTCTTCTCGTCACTTATATCAAGTGTGCCGAATGCGACCGGAGTATATGGAGCCGACCGTCTGAAGTAGAGACCGCTCACGATGTGAGCATCTTCCTTCTCGGCTGTCTCCAATAACCTGACCAGTGTGTCCGGCTCAAAGACCATATCGGAGTCGAACCACATGATATAGTCCGCCTCCATCTTGATAGCCTGCGCCGCGAGCTTGTTCCTGGCATCGTATATCAGCGAGCCACAAACGAAGCTTACAGAGCATTGACCGACCTTGTGAAGAGTAGCAAGGCTCTGAGCGAACCCTGCCGCCACGGTATCCATAGACGGGACCGCGATTAAAATCTTGAGTTCATCTGTATTCATGTTCACGCTCCTAATTCCTATTCAGTCTTATGCCGTTTCCTTAACGAGCTTAACGAACGCCTTCGGTGCAACTACGCCCATAGCGATGTACTCGCGGCCTACAAGCTTAACGAGATCGTACTCAGCAAGGCTGAGATCGTCGTACTTGATAGAAACGCCGTCACCCTCGGGGAAGTTAGCAAGAGCGCCAACTCCGAGATCGCCGATGATAGCGTAAGGAACGCCCGTTGTAGCATCGTCAAAAGCGACGATCGTGTCATTAAACAGAACGTCGAGACCTTCGAACGGATCTACGGGATAGTTAGCTGCATACTGAAGAGCCTTGAATGTGGAATAGGTCTTCTTGTTCATCATGATGACGGGATCAGCAGCCTTGTCGGAGAGCTCCGAGATAGCATCTGCAACAGCAGAGAGTGTGCCTGTGTTTGCAACAACGGGCACCGCAACATTAGTTGCAGGTGTGTTGGTGGATACTGTACCGCAAGCCTTAATCTTTGCGATAAGCTCATCCTCTGCCTTCTTAGCAATCTGATAGGTAAGCTCGTCATAGATATACTTCAAGAAAGCTTCGCCCTTCAGGTCGATCGTCTCGTCAGAGATGGTTATCCACTTCTTGATAGAAGCAGGCTTCAGCTCAACGATACCGAGGATAAGGGACTCTTCGTCGGGCCTTGTAGCACCCTCAGCGTGAACAACAGCGCCGGAAGCGCTGATCTCGAATCCTACACGAACGATACCTTTCATGTAAGCCTTCTTTACTCTTGCAAGGATCTTGTTGTTATCCCATGCAGTTCTGATCTCATCCTCTACGAATGTAGGAACGGGAACGACGTTAGCGCCGTTGTCAGAGCTTCCCATCTCTGTGAGAAGCTTTCTGCACTCTGTATCCTTGCCTGTCTTGATGTACTGAGCATAAGCTTCGTTATACTCAGCAGAAGATCTGATCTCTTCGATAGTTGCCATGTGTGTTTCCTCCTGTGGCTTAATGTCTGTGGTTTCGCCCTCGCCGGCTATGACAGCAGCGCGAGCTTCCTTCTCTGCCTCTTCAGCAAGGAAGGCTTTTCTTTCCTTGATGGAGTCGAGCTCCAAGCTCAAAGCCTCGAAGTCTGCATCTTCTGTCTCCTGAAGAGACTTGATCTCTGCGACTCTGGCCTCGATCTGCTCGGAAGTCATCTCCATGATTTCTTCGTTAGTCATGTTCGACCTCCCAAAGTTTTAATTTCAGCTCGACTTCCTTCTTGGCCCTCTCCTGTCGTGCCTTCTGCTCTTTAAGTCGCTCCGCTTCGCGCCTTGCGATCTCTCCGTCGAAGGCTGCTCGAGTAGCTGCACTGATGTCGGTGTTAGGGTTAGCCGGGAATCCGACTGCTGATATGTCAAAGACCTTATTGATTCGGTCGATGATCCTTGTGTAAATGGTTCTTCCGTCGTCTGTCTTCTGGTCTTCGCCGAAGTGATCCTCGGCTACGGTGAATGCGAAAGACATCTGCGAATAGTTGCCTGCTTCGATATCCTCATAGACCTGACGCGCTGCCGTGGTCTTTGACAGGTCTGTCTCTGTGTAAAGGCCCTTGTCATCTATCGAAAGCTTGACGGTGTCATTCTTTGTCCTGGCATAAACACGGCCCGTATGATCGAGCAGGAACACGACATCGCTCATGTCAGCCTCATCAAAAGCCTTTGAGTCGATGCGTTCTCTTAATACCATCTCGGAGTCTTCCCAGAGCTGATACTCGTCGAATGTACTCGCATATCCCTGCACTAAAAAAGAGGACGGCTCGCCCTCTTCCTTTGCTCTTCTCTCGATTGAGAAGTTCCGATACTCTCTATCCGGTTTAACTGGCATTGTTGTCATCCTCCTGTGGGAAGTAATATTCGCCACGAGCCGGGAACCTATCGCCCTGCTCAGGCGGCAAGAGCGGAAGCTGGAACACTTCACGCGCTTCGTTAATGGTCATCACGCCTCTGTCGAGACATCCCTCGACATAAGACTTCTTATCGTTGAAGCTCATATACTGCACGCGGTTTACTGTCGCGACCACCTCAGAGCCAAGCGATATCTCGCGTTCTGAATACAAAGCGGAAGTCATCGTCTCACTGAACTGAATCGCGAAGGGCTCGATCGCACCTTCGTAGAAGGCCGCCCATTCATCGCCGACCGCACTGTTTTGCAGGATCTTCTCGCTTACGCCGAAGTAGTTGTAGACATTCGAGTTGATGAGAGCCATCTGCTTGTCATCAGGCGTGTACGGCTTCAGGTCAATCTGCTTCACATCCTTGTAGGTGTTCGGGAAAAGAAGCACCTTTGAGCCTTTAGCTTCAGCAGAGAAGTTTCTCTCTGAGAAGTTCTTCTGCTCTGCTTCGAGGTCCTTCTGAAGAGCGAAGTTCGAATTTACCGCCATGAACTTATAAGAAGCCGTAGTCTTGATCGCTTCCTTGATGCCCTGCTTCTGCATCGAGATGAGGTCCATCGTGTCATCCAGTGCGGAATTGCTCTCTCCAAAAAAGTCGGACCGGAACTGATACTTTCTCAGGATCGCGCACTCCGAAAGCTTACAAGCAGCCGTTAGCCTGTCTGATCTGAACTTGTATCTGATCCAGAGTTCCCCGTTATACTCGACTACCTTGACGGATGTCGCGAGGATAGGATAAAAGCCTATCTTATTAAGCCCTGCATCAAATATCGGGACCAGCAAGCAGTTATTAGTCGCATCGAGGATCGTGTTCGTTCTGTAAAGGAACTGTGACCACGTATCCCACGGGTTCGGTCTCTTCCGGAGCCGTGCGGTAAGGTCAGGTTTCGCCGTTCCTTCGAGTTCGACTTTGAGCTTGCTGATATGTCTTGACCTGGCATCTATCGCGGCACGAACGAGCATTGACTCGTATATCTCGCCGCGCCAGTCGCGGAAGACGGGCTCGTACCCCGTGACAAACTTGAACGTCTGACCCTTGTCTATGACATTCTGACTTGTTGGGTTCTTACCCAGAATCTTATCGAGTAACCCCATCTTCTCTCCTTTCACGCATTCCGGAGCTGATCTCCGAGCTGTGCGTACCATTTCTGACGAACGCAGAACGCGTCCGATAATGCAGCCACGCCGTCAATGTGATCTGACGGGCGCAGCTTTATGAGTCGACCTCTTCCTCGCTCTGTCGAAAACTTGACAGCCGAGTTAAGAAGATGAATCTTTAATAGATCGTTATCGCCGATGTGGACCTTGCCGTCTTTGAACAGTCCCTCCATTTCCTGAAGGACTCCCCATAAGTTATCGCCCTGATATACATCGTCACACTGGAACCCGTAACCTTTGAGCTCCGCGACGAGATATTGAGCGCAATATCGGTCATATCCAACCTGAAGCGGAAGGATCTCATAAGTCTCGACCATGTCGACAAGCCACTGATAGCAATCGTGATAGTCCACGAAGTTATCACCGGACAGCGACAGCCAGCCGTTCGCGATATATTTGTCATACGGCAGGCCGTCAACCTCTCTCGCCTTCTGGATCTTCTCAGACGGAAGCCAGAAGTGAGCAAAGATATAAAGCTCGCCTTCCTTCTCGATGACCACAGTCGCCGCCGTTAAGTCCGTAGTCTGTGACAGGTCGATACCTGCAACACAATACGAATGCGCGAAGTCTTCGAACTTCAGAGCTTTGCCACTCATCCGTCCGATCGTCTTCGTGTCGAGCCATGCCTGTGAGCTGTTCTGCTTCAGACAGCAATACTTTGTGATGTACTCGGCCTTTTTGCTGAGACTGTTCTCAGCTACGGCAAGCTCATCTATCAGATAGCGAGCCGTGACCGATACATTCATGTTAGGATTCGACTTCTGCAATTCGCTGATGTCATTCCACTTGTCGATGTCATCTATCATGTAGAAGACTGGAAGGAAGTGCTCTTCCTTGCTGTCCCCCATCAGGAATCGCGTCCCCCGGAGGATAAGCTGGTCATACGCACCATCATTCTCATAGCCTGCCGTCGTTATGCCTAACAACAACGGCTGCTTCCTTGCACCAACCGATGACTTCAGCACTTCATAGAACCGAATACCTGCCGCGCCGCGCCACGATGCGACCTCATCCAAGATCGCGCACGATACGTTAAGACCGTCTGACTTCCTCTCCGAGAATGCCAGCGGCGCGATCGTGCTGTTCGAGTGCTCGATATAGATATCGGTCCGGCGCTTCTTTGCGAACTTCTCAAGCTCCGGCTCGTTCTTGATCGTCTGATAGCAGTTGTCGTAGCAGATATTTGCCTGCTGAAGCTTCGGCGCAGCCATGTAGACACGCGCACCGTACTCCCCATCCGCATACGACATATATGTCGCGATTGCCGAGGCGAGCAGAGTCTTGCCGTTCTTCCGCCCCATCACGAGAAGGCACTCATTGAAGACTCGGAGGCCGTTCTCGTCTACGATCCCGAACAGGACCGACAGGAAAGCCTTCTGCCATAACTCCAAGACTATGAGTTGACCGCCCAGCACGCCTTCATGATGACGGCAGAATCGCTCGATGAATGCGATGGCCTTGTGCGCCTTCTTTTGGTCATAAAAAAAGGACTTGTGCTCAAGCCCCTCCACGATCCGCTCGTATAGAAGCCTTATCCAGCGCCCGACGTTGATGGACTTATCTTCTATCTGCTGGTAATACTGCAATATGTAGTTATCAGCCGAACTCTTTCGCGAACTTGCCAAGCTCCGACTCCTGTTCTGACTTCTTTCCCAGCTTGCTTATAATGTCGAGCATCGTCTGAAGTGTCTTATTCGCGGAATCCGCGTGTCTCGGCAGTTCCTTGACCAACGGATCAGCATAGGTGTTCTTTTCACCCGGCTGATATGTCTTCTCACAAGTCAGTGACTCGCCGTTTTCGATCGCATCGCGCATCTTGTCGATGACTTTCATCTGAAGATCATACTGACGAGCAGCCGCGAGAAAGAGTGCGTTGTTTTCGACTCCATACTCCCGGGCAAGTACGAGAAGCTCGTCGTAAGTCTTGGCTGCTTTCGCCTTTGCCATGCTAACTTCTCCCTTCAATTAAAAAAGTTCTGTGTACTCTGTGGAGTTTTTCCTTTGGGCCGCACCGTGCTTC
>Ga0326513_10003095_pt1 | contig 12131 bp, 22 predicted proteins | sample 2_2465_0518_D_FD_203654 | JGI IMG/M metagenome (GOLD analysis project Ga0326513, IMG submission 203654) | Bovine rumen microbial communities from UC Davis, California, United States - 2_2465_0518 | ecosystem: Host-associated > Mammals > Digestive system > Stomach > Rumen | place: USA... | reverse complement strand
AAAATAAAATGCCACCGCGTGAGCGGTGGCTGTATATGGGGCATTACGCCTTGGTGTAACCCATGACGCGACCCTTCTCGGCCTTGACGCTATCGCCCCACAGGCGAGACAGCGCATAAGACAGCTTGGACTTGGTGAAACCGTCAGGCACGTTGCCCTCGATGGCCTCCCAAATCTCCGCAACGGACAGCGGAGCATCGGTCTGGTCGAAAACCTCCATCACGACGGGCTTAGCCGCCTCATACAGCGCGGCCTTGGCCTCCTTAACCGCGTCATTCCGATGCAGTTCGGTGGACAGCTCAGACATGATGGCGTCCTTGTTGGCAAAGTCGATGGAGGACAGCACAGCAGAGATAGCGGTCAGAGTAGAAATCTTCATATGGTATAGTCCTTTCTGGTTTGTCTTGAGTTTTCCTTCTCGTTCTTTTCTTTGTTCCTTTCCTTGGAACATCTTGAGTATAGCACAATTTTTGTTTGGTGTCAAGTCTTTTTCAAAACTTTTTTTCGTTGGAAGGTCAAGTCCTATGCGCAACTTGGAATCAGGGGAGCGAATCCCTTGACCTTCCTCCTTGAGGGGAGCCGCCCTTATCTCCCCTCCTGACATTTTCTATTATACTCAGTTTTGAAAAAAAGTCAACTACTTTTAGAAAAAAAATTTTTGTTGGTTAGTTATAACTAATTCGCGGGCCGGGTCGCAAGTTAGTCGTAACTAACTATTCTGTTATAAAAAAGACCGCGGCGCGCGGTCTTGTTATTATTCCATATCCAATTCGGCAAGCCGCTCCATCTTTTTATGCTGGCGCACACAAGCGGCGAAAATCTGAGCCTCGATGGTAACATCTTCCAAACCCGTATGCTGTTCGGTAAAATCGGTGTTATCCGTCAGATACCGCCAAAGCACTTCGGCAGTCTTGCGAACCTGGGGGATGGGATGGTTAGTCATGTAACCATTATCAATGCAAAACTTGTGATAATTGCTCTGTTTGCAAATGGTATCATTTGCCATCTTCATGGTATCCCATACGGGAATATCATACGGAAGGAAAAACCGTTTTTTACTCTTTGTCTGATAACGTATAGTCGCATTCAAAACCGTGACATCAAAACGGGCATTGTGAGCAATGACGGCCTTGACATCCCATTTCTTACACAGATTAAAGAAAATACGCCACATGTCCCACGTATCAACCATCATACGCTTGCCGAGCCGCAAATCTTCCATATATTGGGGAATCTTTTCGGCATAGTAGGCTTCCTGCATTGCCTGCTGCATATCGAAGAATACATCCTGATTTACCAAGGAAATTTCCTCATATACTTTTCCCGTATTATCAATTACCTGCGCACCCAAATCATAAACCTGCCCGATTTCGGTATCAAGCTGGCCTTTTTCATTTCGAGGGGTGTTGCAAGTTTCACAATCAAATACTACATACTTATCTTTCATACGGTACCCTTTCTGGTTTGTGCGGTTGCCTTCCGCTTATGTTTGTATTATAGCACATGAAAATAAAATGTCAAGAGTTTTTTAAATTTTCTTTGAAAGTTAGTGGAGGCTAACTTCGCGGCCGGCTTCCGGGTTAGTCGTAACTAACTATATTTTCATTCGTATTTTAAAATTTGAAAATAAAATAAAGGCGCAAAAGCGCCTTTAAGAATTGGGGTCTTGCTCGATAATCTGGTAAGTCACGATTCGGGAACCGTAACTCATTTTCCCGATGTTTTCGGCAATGTCTTGCGCAAATTCAAATGCAAGCTGTTTCGTGGCAAACGTGCCCGTACTGGTCCATGTTTCAATAATCTGGGGATGGTCACGCTCAGGAGTGGCAACCGTGAAGAAAATTCCATACATAGTCAAATACCTTTCTGGTTTGGGGAGGTGTCCTTCCTCTTTATTACAAAGCAAGTATATCACAACTAAATTAAAATGTCAAGAGTTTTAGGATATTAATAATCTGATTCGGCTCATAAGATTTACCCCGCCACGAAATTCGATTCTGAATCTCGTCATCAAATAGGATTCCGCCGCCACAAATTTCATACTTATTTGTTCCATAATTTACAATTGAAATTACGTCCCATTTGACGCTGGGCAAGTGCCGAGCCAGCCAAGCCCGCTTCGCAGCTTCCACAGCGGCATTATATTCAGCGTTTCCGCCTTTGGAAGTCCAGCTAATAATTCCGATTTCGTATCCATGCCGCTGCGCCCTGTGCAGCAGCTTCGCCAGCTGCGACATATTCAGTAGGCAGGCGGCCTGCTCATAGGGTCGAGTGCAAGCGGCTCGCAAGTCTTCAAGCCATCCGTCCACGCTGTACAGGTCAGCAATCGTTCCATCCATATCGAACCAAATCGTCATCGTTCTATCCCCTTTCTACGGTTAGATTATAGCATGATTTTACAGAAACGTCAAGAGGTTTTTAAAAAAATTTTTTATAGGTTAGTTATAACTAACTTCTCAGCCGGCTCAAGAGTTAGTCAAAACTAACTCACTCAAGGGGCCGCGATGGAATCACAGGCACCCAGAAATAGACGGCACCGTCATTCTTCTGCAATGTACAAATAGATTCGGCTATTGTTAAACTAGAAACAATATCCACAGGTTCAACAATCCATTCTCCATCCTCACCGATATACTCCCGCATAATTACATATAACCGCATATCTATTCACTCCTCATAGATTTTCTTTTTGTGCTTCTCTTGCTTGTGTCGCTTGTCAGGGATAACCCGAGTAGCACAGCACCCTTGCGGAAAAACTTTCCGCTCCGACTGGAAAACCTCCACCCAAGTTTTGTTTTTGACCTTCTTGCTCATGCTAACCTCTCCTTTCATCATCATTAGTATAGCATAAAATTCTTATCCTGTCAAGAGAAAAATTTTGTTAATTATGTCACAAACCGTACCGGCCCTCGGGTTAGTTATGGCTACATAAGAAAAGAGAGGTCAACCCTCTCGATTCAGTTTGTGGAGAATAGTTGTAATTTCAGAAGGATTATAGCTCAGTTCCTGCCATGTTTCACGGTTGTTCGCTTCGTCATCGAAGAGAATACCGCCACCGCAAACCGTGTATTTGTTGGTTCCGTAGGGCACGATTTTGATTTCGTCCCACTGGACGCTTGCAAGGTGTTTATGGAGCCATAACAGTTTAGCCATTGTAACCTGTCCGTTGTACAGGTCGCTACCGTGTTTTGCCGTCCAGGAGATAATTCCAATTTTATAACCTTTTCTGGTCAGGGCGTTTAGCTGGCGGGCTAAAGAGTTCATATTCAGGAGCGGAGCGGCCACCTCATAGGGCGTTGCGTCCTCATTCCTAAGCATTTCCAACCACCCATCCACCGCGTACAGGTTAGCGATTGTGCCGTCCATGTCGAACCAGATTGTCATTGTCGGCGCCTCCCCTCTTTGTACTTTTATTATACTGATTTTTTCCGATTTGTCAACCCTTTTGGGAAAACATTTTCACCAGCAATGCGCGCCGTTCATCAGCAATGCGGTTAACCTCGTGCGCATAAAAATTCGCAATGTCTCCGCACTCGTTATCAATAGCAAGGTCAAGCAAGGCTTCCAGATCGTGCAGTTCCTTGGTCAGCCGTTCAATTTCAGTCATCTTTGTTAGCTCCTTTCCTTGTTTACAGTTGAATTATACCATAGGCTTATGCAGATGTCAAGCACTTTTTGAAAGTTAGTTGCGACAAATTTTCCTGCCGGCAAAGAGAGACGCTCAGGCGATCCGCCCGAGCGTCTTTTCATTGGTAAGTTCAGCGCCATCGAATTTGATTTGTACCTGCTCCCCATTCAGGGTGATGTCTCCAGCGACGTTGAACGGTACGCTATCTTTGACCCATGTTTCGTTGGTCAGCAGCTCGGTAATCAGTCGCTCAAACCGTTCGCCTTTGTTGTAGTGGCCTTCGTAGTTCATCATTTCAGCAGCTCCGACCTTGATAGCGGTTCCGCTGTGCACCAGCTCCCATTTGGCATCCCGGCTCAGGCGGACCCGGATTTTAGCATATCCGCCACGTTTCGAGCTTGCGTGGTCCAGCTTCAGCAGCTCATCCGCAATATGAGCAGAAAGGGTGTAGTAAATCATACCATTAAGGATAAAGCCGACGATATAGGCGGTAGCAGCGGAAAGGGCGTTGTAGCGGTCAATCATCTGTTCACGGTTCATGGTGTGGCCTCCTCTCTTTTATGGCCTTATTATAGCACCCCGGCACCAGCTTGTCAATACCTCCAGCGAAATTTTCTTTGACAACGTTGTCACAATGTTGTTAGTAGCTCCTAACTTATGTAGCTATAACTAACTCGGTTAGTAGCTCCTAACTGAGTTAGTAGCTCCTAACTTGGTTAGTCATAACTAACCCAGTTAGCCATAGCTAACTGGGTTAGCCACAACTAACTTGGTTAGTTATAACTAACTGGGTTAGCCACAACTAATGCGGTTAGTTATAACTAACCGGGCCGGTTGTAAAGTTAGTATAAGCTAACCAGGTTAGTTATAACTAACTGCGGGGCCGGCTTGAAAGTTAGTACAAACTAATCAGGTTAGTTATAACTAACTCGTGAGCCGGCTTGAGAGTTAGTATAGACTAACCCAAAGCCGGTGCTAGAGTTAGCCATGACTAACTCATGGCTAGTTTCCTCGTGAGCCTGTCCAACCTCTCTCCGGTCTCCCCGGTGTCATCGACTGTACTTGTATTATAGCGGACCGGCTTGAATTTGTCAATAGGTTTTTAAAAATTTTTTCAAAAAAAATTGAGTGGTCTTCCAACCACTCTGACCGACAACCTTTTTTTGTTCATCTTTGAGGGTGCCGTGTACTATACCCTTTCGGGTGGCCCCAGGGGAGGCGCCGTTCGGTTTGATCCTTCCTCCCTGTGACTATAATATACCACACTCTAAGAAAAATGTCAACAGTTTTTTTGAAAAAAAATAAAAAAAATTTTTTTGAAAAAGTAGTTGACAATCCTGCACGAATATGCTACTATACAATTGTTCCGAGAGGAACACAAAAAAGAGTGGAGGACGAAAGCAATGACTATGAAGGAACTGTTTGAAAAGGGCTACGAACTGACTGTTGGAACCGCGTATGGTGATTCTACTGTGGAAACCATGGAGGACGTTCTGGACGCCATGGAAGAGGGCGCCAAGCTGGAAGAGATTGATAAGAAAGCAAAAACCGCTTACTTCTACATTGATATCTTTGCTGACGAAGAAGAGTGGGGCGAGGACCTGTGAGAAGGGCGCAAGCCCTTCTTTTTTTATTGTATCACTTTAACACTTTAACGTGCTAAAGTGGGCCGGTGCAAGAGTTAGCTATAACTAACTTGTGCCTATACTTCCCCCTGTCTCTCCCTCCGGTGCAATTGTATTATAGCATACTGGCCCGAGATTGTCAAGCCCTTTTTTGAAAAAAAGAAAAAAGTTTTTTTTTGAAAAAAGCGCTTGACAATGAAAAAAACCTATGATATACTTAGGACAGTTCCCAAGGGAACTTACCGAAAGAAAGAAGGGCACAAAAATGACAGTACGTGAATTGATTGAAATGTTGGCACAGATGCCACAGAATGCAACTGTACGGATTCAGGGCGATAGTTGTCCAGAAATTGACATTGAAGAAATTACTGTCAATCGTGACAATACAATCGTGACAATTGGATAAGGGGCAAAAGTTCCCTAAAAAGTGTTGACAATTTCGCCGGGATATGATAATATATAGTCACAGGGAGGGACGAGAGCCCGACCGAGAAAGGAAGTAAGAGTTATGAAGTACAATGTAAAAGGTATCATCTGGCCGATGGGATACATGGTGGAAGTTAACATGGATTTTGACACGATCGAAGAAGCTGAAAAGTATTGCGCTGACAAGAAAGCGCATATGTGCGGTGAACAGTTTGTTATTACGCCTTATATGGCGTGATAACAAGCACCGGCCCGCAAGAAAAAGTTTTTCAAAAGTATTGACATATGCCGGGAAGTATGATAATATATAGTCACAGGGAGAAAGAAACCTCCCGAAGAAAGGAAGGAAAGACAATGTTCGGAATCATGGGTTTTGAGTGCTTCGAGGGTGAGAACGAGGTTGCTTGGTTCGACACGATGGACGAGGTTATGGAGTTTCTGGCCATGTTTGAGATTTTCGATCTCAATGAGCTGACGCAATTGACTGACAATCTTTGGCAGATGGAGGGCTGACCCCTCCATTTTTTGGAAAGTAAGTTAGTTATAACTAATTTTTTAGAATTAATCGGTTAGTTATAACTAACTTTTTATAATTGATGGGTTAGTTATAACTAACTTATGCCGGCTTGCTAGTTAGTTAGTTATAACTAACTTCAAAGCCGGTCCCCGAGTTAGTGATGGCTAACTATATGTGTATACTGATATGTGTATACTAGTATGTGTATACTGATATGTGTATATTGATATGTGTATATCAAATTTTTTTCAAAAAAATTTTTTAAAAGTGCTTGACATTTTATCCGGCATATGCTACAATACAATCAGAAAAGGAAAGGAGGTCACCACAATGACCGAGAAGATGGACATCCTGCAGTACATGATTGAGAATGGTTACAAGCTGGTAAATCGGACGTTTGACGAGATGATGGAGGATTTCACCGTGGAGGATCTCAGGAACTTCCTGGCCGCCTTTATGGGCGAGGATCCGCGGGAATAAGGGCGAAAGCCCTTATTTTTTTCCTTGTAAAAGAATCAAAATTTCTAAAAAATTTTTTCAAAAGAGTATTGACAAAACAGTCCGGCTATGCTATACTTAATATGTAAAGAGGAAAGGAAAGGAAGGACAAGGAAATGGCTAAGAGGATTACGAAAAAGATGGTGAAAAATTATATGGAAATGCTGTCCTACGCTTGCAACGAAGTAATGAAATGCAAGACGATTTCCGAAATGTATGACCGCAAAGATGAATTGTACGAAGAGATGGACGAGGTTGGTTCCGAAATTAATTGGAATTGGGATAAAATGGAAATGTATATTCCTGACCGCGTTGATTCCGCGTTGGAAATTGCGATTGACCAATTGCTTAAGGATGGCGAAATTCCGTTTGAATAAAAAAATTTTTAAAGAAGGCGAAAGCCTTCTTTTTTTATCGCAAAACTATTTGGTTAGTTATAACTAACTCTAACCGGCGCGCAAGTTAGTCATGACTAACTCATGCCTGCACTCTCCCCTGTCCCTCCTTCCCCCGGTGCAATTATATTATATCATGCCGGCCCGAGAATGTCAACACTTTTTTCAAAAAAATTTTTTTATTTTTTTTCAAAAAAAGTGTTGACAAACAGGCATAAAGGTGCTATACTTACATCATCAAGAGAGGCAAGGAAAAGCCTTAAAAACCAGAAAGGAAAGCCGCCATGATGAAACTGAAGGAAGTCCGGGAAATGATTATGAACAAGTCTGAACAGGCCGCGAAAGACATCATTCAGGAAAACGGATTTGAAATTCTGTCGGAAAGTAATGATTCGTTTGAATATTCAAATGGTGCCACGTTTTCGTGGTTAGCTATGATGACGATGGAGTTTGGGATTGCTATCGGGTTTGCACTATTGCGGAGTATTGGGAGGATGAATAAAAGAGGGCTTGCCCTCTTTTTTATTTGGATTGAATTTTAAATCAGTTTCGGGAAATAATTATGCACGAATAAATATTCATTTATATATGAATAAAAATACAAGTGGAGGAGGATAAGAGATTGTTAAATACTTAACAATCATAAGAAGCCGCAACATTGTTAAAAATAAAATTAGGTTAGTCATAACTAACTTTTAAGCCGGCCGCCAAGTTAGTTATGCCTAACCGATAACGGGATGTGTATGTGTATATGTGTATATACATATATGTTGAAAAATTTTTTCAAATTTTTTTTCAAAAACCTATTGACATTTTAAACCGGCTGTGCTATACTTTAACCATCAAGAGAAGGAGGTCACGATGATGAACGAGTACATGGAGAAGTGCTTGGTGCTGGCTTACATGATTGAGAATGGTTACAACCTCGGCAACCGCTCGATGGATGACTACTGCAACGACTTTACTCTTGAGGAAATTCAACAGTTCTGTAACTGTTTCCTCGGTGAGGACCCCACAAAGTGAGGTCCTATTTTTTTTAAAAAAAGTTTTCTAAAAGTATTGACATTCCGGCAAGAGTGTGCTATACTTACATCATCAAGAGAGAGGAGGACACCACGATGGCAGATTGGTTCATGAATCCCGAACTTCACGATGAGGACTTCGAAGAGTATGAAAAGCTTCTCCGGGAGCTGGCGGAAGAGGAAGAGGAAGAAGAATAAGAGGGCGCAAGCCCTCTTATTTTTATTGATAAGTTAGTCTTGACAAACTCCAAAGCCGGCTGAAAAGTTAGGCACAACTAACTGTATACACATATTGTTTATATGTATACACACATGTGTATGTGTATATGTGTATGTGTATATGACTGTGAACGATTGTTATATCTTTAACAATCAATGATGTCGGTGTGATGGATGATTGTCTCTCTTTTGCTCTCTTTTCCTTCCTTTCTTCTTTCCTGTGTGTGTGTGTGTGTGTGTGTGTGTGTGTGTGTGTGTGTGTGTGTGTGTGTGTGTGTGTGTGTGTGCTCATACTATATACCATTGTTAATAAATTGTCAACTGACGCGAGTGGAGGAACATCAATGCTTTAACGTGCTAAAGACTCGACTATTATTGGTTAGTTATAACTAACCAATTTTTTCTGCCTAAAAAAAGGACTACCGCATTATCTGCGGTAGTTCTGATTCGACCTCTCATAAGCACTGGTTTTCCGATATTCGATGTAAACCGCTTCGCTAATCTCTCGGCCAATCAGTACTCCTCTTGTGTGCTTGACTGATGGCATTCTGCGTGCTTTGTCTGTTGCTTCAATCAGATTGTGCGCCATGATGGCGAAAGTTATGTCTGTGCTCCTATTGATTCCACAGTGTCCACGCTGACAAGTCACTAACCAGTACCTCATGTTTCCTACCTCCTTTTCTTTGTCTACATTATAACTGCTATGCAACGATTTGTCAATAGGTTAGGCAAAAAATTTTTCTTCGGTTAGTTATAACTAACTTCTCCACCGGTTTAAGTTAGTCATGACTAACTTCTCCACCGGCTGAAGTTAGTTATAACTAACTGCCTATTTGTGAAAAGGGGAGCTTCGCTCCCCTTTACAGTTCCTCCGCCATTTCGCTATACCACTCGGAAAATTCCGGAATATTGTCAATCAGTTTTGTCTCCAGTTCTTCTCCCTGCTCAGTCCATCCAAGCATGATACCAATTCGCCGCTCGACTTCCTCAAACAGGTCACTATCGAAAATCTCAAACCAGTTTTCCTTGCCGTTTTCCTGTCCGATCTCGACGAAGATTTTCAGAAACTTTTCAAACATTGTGGTGTCCTCCTTCTTTGTTATGGCTTATTATAACATGCTTTTTTCCGGTTGTCAACACTTTTTTGAGCGGAATCAAGGATTTTTAATCCTTGATTCCGTAATACTTGATAACCTCCTTGCAAACATACAGGTCGCGATCAGCGTCATACATGTAATCCTCGTAATACTCGGTGTTGTCCCAGTAGTCATCCTCGGTGGTGGTGTACTCGGTTTCTTCTTCCCCAACCACAACCAGCAGGTTATACTTGCGGAGAGTGGTCATCGACGGGAAATTATCATTGTGAGCAACCAGCTCGGAAATCATGTCGTAGGTCAGCTTCTTACCAGCAATAGCATTCTTCAGGTTTTCGATCTTCATCATGGTTTCAGCTTTCATTTTTTTATCCTCCTTGTTTTTGTGTCCTGCTGGGGCTGTTAGTCCAGCCCCAGCAAGGTCTTTTCGGTGATGATGGTCGCGGCTTCCAGCTTGACCTGTGTTTCTTTTCCGTTAATCATCAGGTCGCCGCCCTCGGTGTACTTCTTGCTGTTGTGTCCGGTCCATTCGATTCCGAACATTTCAGCTACAATCTGCTCAAACCTGTCGCCGCGGTTTTTTCCGCCTTCCAGCATTTCGGCCGGTCCTACCAGCTTGGCGCCCTTGCGGATAAGCTGGAAACGAATATCACTATTGAAGGACAACCGGATTTTTTTGCTTCCGCCCTTTTTCGAGCTTTCCCGGTCCAGCTTAATCCAGTCCGGATTAATGGTTGCGGTTTCAATCATGTACAGCCTTCCGCAATCGATAAAACCAAAGATATTGGTTTCCGCGCCCGTGGTCTGTTCGTACTTGGTGAGCATTTCCATCTTGTCCATTTTGTAACCTTCCTTTCCGTTCCCCTTGGAACGATTGTATACTACACCCGCCCGGCTAAAATGTCAACCCCTTTTTTGCAATTTTCTCAAAAAAAAATTATGAAGTTTCCGTAACATTTTCCGTAACAGAATTGTAATATTATCGAATTGATGCAAACTGGCTTGTTAACGGTTTAACAATCGGTTTGTTATAACTAACTGTTTGTTAAAGGCTTGACAATCAGTTAGTTATAACTAACTGTGCCCGGCGCTTGTTAAAATAATATCGTTATTATTTTAACAATGTACGGCGGGCACTTGTTAAAAAAATATCAAATAAAACACTGGGAGGGCGTCACTGGATAAATAGCAAAATCCATATTTACCTACCGGGTTAGTAGGTTTTTACACATTAACGTGCTAAAGTAAAAGCCATTGCTGGAGATTGTGAAATAATTAACAAGCTAATGACCCGGGGCCGTGGAATTCGTGATAGCAGGCCTAAACAAATTCGCTTAGGGCCTGCGCTCCACAAATCCCACCAACGGTTCAAAAATAAAACCATTTAAAAATAAATATAAATATTTGACTTTTTTAACAAAGTATGCTAATATATAAGGGAAGGAAGTATTTGAGGTGACGACTATGAAAAAACCCTACTCGCTAGATTACAGCATCGAACGTGATGTAGACCGCGTTGCAGCTGTTCATGATATATTAGATAAATTAACCTCTGACCCATCTCCTACCGAACTCGAACAGATGGGCAGTTACATATTATATGGAAAAGACGAAAATGGTGAAAACGCTGTGCAAAGAGGCGAAGTGACCAATGGTAACACTCGTTATAATAGCTTTCGCCGCAAGGATGACAAAAACGTCTCTCTTGACGAAATTATTGATAATCCTCTCTCTGACCAACAACACTTACAACCAGCAAAAACCCGTGACCCTTATGTTAAGAAGCGCCCCACTATTGTGCGCCCAAAATATGACAAAAAAACAGGCGCGCTCATTGACCCCGGTGATAGTGATATACCAGGTATGACCGACCTTTGGGACTCTATAGACAGACTCGAACATTGGATTCATGCCGTAGAAGGTAAAGTTGCTCCCAACGAAAACGATATATTGTTCGATAGTTCATATCGTCTTTACCTTCTAAAGCATCAACTAATAGACTTGCGGCGCCATCAATATTATTTAAAAGACTCCTACAAGCCTACCATCCATTTCCTTATTACCGATCACCCCAAAACTCAATTTATAGATTGGACCAGCGATTCCTTCTATTGGATTTCCTACCAAGAATGGCAACGCCGCACTTCTAATGCTCTCCTTCATACCATTTCTCGTAACTTAGACGATTATGAAACACGCACCAACCCCTATACCAAAGCCCTTGAAGTAAAATGGGTGGTGCGGCGCCACACCTTTAATTGGGAAGACCCAGTCCATGTGCGCGCCCTCATTAATAATTATGATATGCTATATGATTATGTGTATGACAAGCTAGATACCTATAGCCGCACCCTTATTTTCGATTTTGAACGCTATCGTGATATGGCAAAATTAAGTGAAGTACGCAGTTTCTTACTTGATGAAAAATTAGCGCGAGTACCATATGAGCAAATTTTACTTGATTTGCAAAAAAAATACGGCCTCAGCTATAATGAAAATCACCTAAGTACCATACTGTCGAAAGAAATTCCCCAACGTATTGCAGACGCCGCATACCGTTACCGTCTTATTTTAGATACGCCAGATAGCCAAAAGAAACAATGCTACCATTGCGGCGCTTTGTTACCACGCACTACGCTCTTCTTCGCGCGCAATCGTAGCCGTAAAGATGGCTTTGCTTCTAGCTGTAAAGAGTGCGAACGCTTAA
>Ga0326513_10003094_pt1 | contig 12133 bp, 11 predicted proteins | sample 2_2465_0518_D_FD_203654 | JGI IMG/M metagenome (GOLD analysis project Ga0326513, IMG submission 203654) | Bovine rumen microbial communities from UC Davis, California, United States - 2_2465_0518 | ecosystem: Host-associated > Mammals > Digestive system > Stomach > Rumen | place: USA... | reverse complement strand
ATTCTGTAAGGTTAATCTTTTCTTTGGCTCACAAGCCCTTGCGCAGAAGATTGTCATAATTAAAATGCGGGGGTCAACTCCAAGTTCCATTGCCCATTCTCTCTCCAAGTTATCAAATGCACCACCTTTAATAAGTGATAACATTGTTGGCTTTTTCAAAGGGCATCTATTCATAAAATCAAAGAAGCTAACATAGGGTCTGCCCGCAATAATCTGGTCAATCTGTTCTTCATTAACCTGTGTAACTGGCTTTAATCCATATAGAATTTGATTATTTTTTGCATCTGGTTTAAACGTATATCCTGAACTATTAATATCAATAATAGAAACTTTAATTCCTCTATTGATTAATGTTCCAATAGCACGAGCAATTTTTTCATAGTTAGCATTTTTTGCTTTCTTAGTATCATCATCATCTTCTTCTTCATCCCATTCATCTTCTTCTGAATTACTATTCACGATTAAACATGCTGTATTCCAATAAATGGGGTTCCAATTCGTAGCTAAAAATGCGGTCTGCAGTCCTATGAAGCTATAAGCGAGTGCATGTATGACACTAAAACTGTAAGTGGCTTGGGGTTTCACACCACAGTCCCATATATATCTTCCTAGATTAGAAGATTTTGCTCTTGTCTGAACTTTTATCTTTAATTCATCAATACGTTTTGTCTGCTTCTTTGAAATAATTTTGCGTGCGTCGTTACTTTCTGCTAATGAGAAGTTACAAATATTAACATCCATCAACATTCGCATGAGATCTTCTTGAGCGATTGGAACACCACAAGAAGGTTCAAAATATGGTCTAACGGCCTCTACTTCTTCTCTTGTCAAGCTATACCTTCTCATTTCATCGTACCACAATGCAATATTCTTCTTAAAACGGATATATTTTTCCATAGGCGGTTCTGCGCCCTTTTCACTTGGCGCCAATCTCATAAGTCCGTTACTAAGTGCTAATTCTTCAACTGACTGGGGGGCTATTTTCTTTGCCGCTTGGCTTCCTACGTCTGAGTCAAATTGGAACAAATCTAGAACACATCCCTCTTTGATCGCTTGCCAAATTTCCTTTCGATTAGTTGGGAGAACCTCGGGGTGAAGATATTTATTGTAGATTTCTCTTAACGACAAATCCTTTTCTATTTGTCCATCTTCTTGTAAAAGTTTTATTGTTTGTAATATTTTATCTTGAATTTTTGTGATCAGGACGTCATATTTGATATTCCCTGCTGCCTCAGCTTGATGAAGATCCCATTGTGTAATAATATCTCCATTTGGCGCACGCATAAAAGCACATTTTTCAAAAGGATTTCCTTCAAAAAAGATAACGCCAGATGCATGTTCCCCCCTGCCGCTAATTGTTTGTTGCACGCCCAATGCAATGTCAATCAGCCCAGGGTATTGTTCAACCTCTCTTACAAAAGGTATTACAGGTTTTCTTGCCTTTTCTTCATTTCCATAAATAACATCTTCTAATGACCAGGCTTCTCCTCTTTCAGTGGGAATTAGACTGGAAAGATATTGACCGATGTCAATATCAATGCCTTCTGGCCACTCTTCGGAACGATAGCCTCGACAAGCTACAAGAATTGCAGATTTTGCACTCTCTGTTCTAAAAGTTGCAACAAGAGTACAGCCTAAATTTTCCTTAAAAATATCATCTAAGTCATCATTTAAATAAGCTTTTCGTTCTGCTTTAATTCGTTTCAAGATAGTGGGGCGACGATCTGAAGCTACATCTATGTCAACATCAGCAATTTCAAGTCTCTCACTGTTCATGTAGCGAAACCAAGGAAGGTTCCATTTGACGGGGTCAAGCTGCGTAATCGGTTAGTCTTATATTTCTATAAGCCCTGACTATATCTTACCATATTATTTATATGGAACACCATTTCGAGGTACGTATCAATAGTACCCCTACTTCTCTTAGCGAGAATAGTCGATACACCTTTGTTAAATATTTTTCCAAGTTCGATATGTTACAATATCAGATATTGTATAAAAAGATACTTGAGGATAATAAGTACTAATTTCTTTTCTCGTTTTACCTTGCCTATATAACTCTCTTATTTTTAAAACATCCTCCTTTTTTAATTTAGCTCTTCCATTTTTTTCGCCGCTATGAGATAAAGAAGAATGTTTTTGTTTATTTTTTTCTGAAAACACCTCTGGCATTATTAATTTAAATTGCTGCCCTCGATATATATCAAAAAATGTTGCTTCTGAAACTTTATCTTTATATTTTGAATATAATCGTTTCCAGTCTTTCATTTCTGCATATCCTTGACGGATTTCCACAATATCTTGATAGGTCATTTTTGTTCTCGTAAATTGGCAAGAAAATTCTACATTATAAGGATACTCTTCTACTTCTGGCTTTATGTCAAGTCTAACTTTATTATGGTATATTTGTTTAAAATACCCATAGCACATCAAGTCAGAAAATTTATCATAAAGAACGTATAAAGGTAAGTTTCGATGATTCTTTATATAAGCAATTGTTTCATCTGGTATTCTTATTTTAGTTCCTCCATAAAGGCCGCCCTTTGCTAGGTTATATCCATTGGGAGATAAACTATTTCTTTCTTTAATTAGCTGAATTTCCATTTCCTCAGCTTCTTCTATAGATAAGTTTTCAGCTAAGATAGTATAAATAAAATTATCTTCTCCATATTTTAAAATTGCTTTATGAATCAAGCTATTTGAAGATGCTTTTTGGTGTTGTTTTATTCGTCTGTTAAAATTAATAGTTATCCCAATATAGCATTTTCCATTTACTTTATTTATAATTTCATAACAAAACATTTTACACCTCCTTCGCTTTTTATTTTTTATCCTCAAAAATATTTAACACTTGGCTCGGGATTACCATATTTAAAAATAAAACTTAGGCTTCCCCGATGCTATTTAAGAATGTGTTGCTTATGTCTTTTTATAGACCGCTTAAATAACATTACTGATAAGTAATTAGATGTTAGTGGGCGTTACTATTCGTTCACCCAAAAGCCAATGATTCAGTCCCGCGCAGGCACTTCCTCGTCCTGCGCCGACCGTGCTTCCGCAATCCCATATCATATCAATATAGTGTTGCAAAGTAACGGGATAAGAAAACATATTAGTATGGATTTTTTCTCCAATGATTTTCTTAGTGCGAGCTTCTTCTTCAAGTCTTTCCAAGTAAATAATTTTATCAGAGTCTTTTTCCCAATTAATGTTTTTGCTCTTTAATCCTTCAAAACATTGATTTACCCAATATCTTTCAACCTCATTTGTTGAACTAAATAACGAACTGAGGACTGGAAATTTTTCTTTAGGCAGTATAGATTCTCTTTTAGGATAATCTTTGATATCAACAGTAGGTATCTCTGGATGAGAAAGAATAGAATACTCTTCTACTTTATTATATATATCATTACTATTTTGGAACATTTTTTGAACATAGAGTCTATCATAGTCAGACTGTGCAAGATGTTCAATTATTTCTTCGTTGGATTGAAGATAAGCATACTGATAAAAAACATCAACTTCTCTTTCGCCCTCTTTAGAATTAAGAAAAGCTTTATGGATGGGGCGTTGTTCTGGAGTTAAATAATGAGAGTCTGACCCTATTACCATAGGAACATTAAAGCATGAGCTAATTGAAAGCAATCTTCTATTAACCATAATCTGATCTTTTGAACAACCAGGCGCACATTCAATATAAAAATCTTCTCTAAAAAGGTCTTTACACATTAATATAAAATTAACAATTTCATCATGTGCTCTTGCTACTTCTACATGATCTTCTAACCGCTCAGCTTCAATCAACTTTTTAGTATTGTAAGATAAACACCCAGCCAAGCAGGCTGTTGTTGCTATTAAAGTATTAGGATATTTTTTACAAATTTTCTTCAAATCATCATAAGTTGTTACTACTCGTTCCATCCTGCGGTCAACGTAAGAATTAAGCCAAGCTTTTGAAGATAATTCTCTTAGCGCAATATGCCCTTGAAGATTTTTTGCGATTAAGATAAAATGATAATAAGGTTGATTTTTGCTTCTGTCTCCGCATAGGTAAATTTCATTTCCAAGAGCGACTTTAAAATCAGGGTATTTCTCTTTTATTTGCATAGCATACTTATTTGCGCGGATATGTGCACTAAGGCAGTCATGATCAGTAATGGCAATGCCACTCAAACCTAATTCAACTGCTCGATCAATTAATTGTTCAGGAGGGTTAATTGCATCAATTAAACGGAGTGAAGAATAGTAGGTGTGAGAATGGGGTTCAAAGCGAGTGTCTGTTATTTGCATTTTATCACCTCATTTTTTTCTATATATATTATAACATATTTTTTATTAAAAGTCAAGAGGAGCAAAAGCTCCTCCTCTTATCTAATAAGTACAAGTTTCTGTGATGCACGGGTTGCCGCTGTGTATAACCAACGTTTATGTTCTTCTTTGTCAAAAGGAAAACTTTCTTCATAAACAAGAACTTTATCCCATTCACTACCCTGTGCCTTATGAGTTGTAATCGCATATCCATAAGTAAAACTTTTTGGAATAAGATTTGCATATTTATGATTTTTATACAAACGATAATTTTCCTGCGGCGTCAAATAAGGTTGATTATCAGAAAACTCATTTCTATCAATGTCCAATATCCCAAAATCATCATCAATTTCACTTGTGAAATTTGCAGTAACAATTGGAATTTTGTTCCCATGAATGTTTAAAAATCTTGGCGGATGAAAATCCTGCTCAAAAATGTTGCTAAGATAACCGATTGTTCCATTCATGAGCGGGGACCCGCTCTGTTCTGCCGCCACATATTCCCAATAATTCTGTAAACAGATAACTTTTTCATTCTCGTCAATGAACGTTTCAGGGTCCATGCCATATAATTCTCTCATCTGCTGATTCAGAGAATGTCTTACTCTATTGGTTGCGCACAAAACAATATCTGCCCACTGCAGCATACCATCACTTAATTCATTTTTATTAGCTATTATAACCTCATCTGATTGACGATATTTTATAGGCTTACCTTCGCGGATTTCCATTGTCAATCTTATAATATCACTTTCCGCCGCTTGACGCATAACCTCTTCCAAAAACACATGAGGTGTATCAAGTAAGTGATTATTCTTATCTTTTGATATAGGCGGCAACTGACCTGGGTCACCTAAGAATATTACATATACAGGATACTTAAACAAATCATTAATTAAGTCTGTACTTACCATTGAAACCTCATCAACAACTACAACCTTATATGAAACAAAAGGAACGTTTGTCTTTAAAAATTTGCCATTAGGCATCATTTTGTGCATATACAAAAGTTTATGTAAAGTTGATACATTCTTATTCCCTTTCTGCCGTAAGACATTAACAGCCTTACCTGTGAAGCTCGTATATACAACATCGACATCTGGGTCTACGTTAGGCAATGCTTGAATAATATATTTGACCAACGTTGTTTTTCCAGATCCTGTCTTAGGCATAGCCAGATATTACTGTGTATTTTTCTTTTGCACAATATCTGGCTACTGCAATTTTCAAACCTTCTTCTTGCTTATTCGTTAATTGCATAAGGTTTTACTTCCTCCTTTTTTAGTAATTTAATAATCTCTTCATTTTGTTTTATAATTTTTCTATCTTCTTCATGAATTAAATTAATTTCTGCGGCAATAGCTTTAATAACCTGCTGCATCTATTTAGTGTGCTCTGTGTCTTCATCCATATTAGCCAACTGTGCGCAGGAAGCTGTAACGGACATAGCATCTAAAAAGCCTAAACCGCCAAAAGGATTGTCATTTAACATTTTTACCCCTCTTTATATTTATATTATATCATATTTTTATAAAAAAATCAATAAAAGTTATTAGTCCTAATCTAAGAACTCTTAAATTAAAAATCATATTTTTTAATTGTTTCTACTTGATAGTCCTCAATAAAGATTTGTGGAGTTACTCTCCCCATCCACTCATTTTTATTACATCTTCCTATAAGGGTGATAATTACTACTTCATTATTTGAAAAAAGTTCACATTGGGCTTCTGTTGCTTTAAATAACATTAAATCGACGCCTGTGCCAGTAGTAATTTTTATTGTATTATCCTTTTTCCTAAAAATAGATACTTGATTTTTATTAACAGCTAAATTTGTAATTGCCACATATGGCTCATCTATTTCTTGTCCCCAAAGATCTTGTCCAACAGACCCTATTTCAAGGATTATTTGCTTATCTATATGATTTGGACCCCATTCAAAATCAACATAGTATAAAGGTTCCGTTTCTACGGTAGCAAGTGCTTTATCTGATTTTTCAATAAAAGTATCTATACTGTCTATTGGAAGCGAAAGACCAAATGCATTCGCGTGGCCCTGGGCGTATTCAATAACACCTTCACCGAGAGATTCGCAAATATCTTTAAAACTCTCTACTCCAGACTTACTGTAACCTCGTGCAGAGCCGCTAAATGAAGTCTTTCCATCTTTTTCTGTAAGTGTCAAAATGCAACAAGGACGTTGATATTTAGCCATCATTTTATTTGCTACGAGACCGGCAAGACCAGATGCGATTTCGCCCTGATTTAGTAAAAATAATAAAACAGAATGGTCCATCATATTATTAGATTGAATACGTTTTTCTAACAACTCAACTGCCTTATCCTGCTCTCTTGTCTGTCGAGCCTTTACATTTACAGCGGTTCTGATCGCTTGTTCAACGAGCTTTTCAGTTTGCCCCTTGCAACCTCGTTTTGTTGAGGGGATAATTTTAAATGCTTCGTAAGAAAGCATCGATCTAAAAATTAAATCTTTTTCTTCTTTTGTTCCACTTCTTACTATTGCATTGACAAAAGGAACAATGTAAAAAGCAGCCCCCATTGGAGTTATATGGTCTCCAAGTGAATAAGCATTTTTCTGTGCCATATAATAAAGAAAAGGGTTTTTTAAATTTTCATCTTTAAATCCTTTATGTATTAAATATTTAGTTTCAATAGATTTAAGGCTCATCATATCACCACAAAGTCCACTAGCTACTAAATCTAAATACTTATTTGCATAGTTAGAGTGAAAAACATTATCATCCAAATACCTACAAAACTGCCAAGTAACTCCAACTCCGCTGAATGCTTTATTAGGATAATTTGACAGCTGATTATTAATAATAATTGCATCATCAGATACTTTTTCTGCTTCATGGTGGTCACAGCATATAACAGGAGTTCCCATTTCTCTTAATATCCTATGCTCTTCATAATCATTGCTTGCGGCATCTAAACAAATTACCAAATCATATTGTTTTGCTTCCTCAATACAATCTTGTAAGCCATGCTGTTTTCCTTCATGGTGCCACCAAGTAATATAATTCAATGTATAATCAGGATTTTGATCATATAGATAGTTGAGAAATAAGGCGGCGGAAGTATATCCATCCATATCACAATCCACTGGAAGAAATATGGACATCTTTTCATCTATTACGGCTTTAAGCAGTTCCCCTGCTACCTTCATTTTTTTTTCTCCAAAAGAGAAATAATCATTTATTACATCGTCTGTTGGATTTAAATAATTAGGTATTTCCTCAAGTGGAATACCCCTATTTACAAGTATCTGTTCTATCGCTGTTAATGTATTATTCGGTTTATTAATTAATTTATATTTCATTTTAAAAACTCCTTAAATAAAAATCATAATGTAACCCTCTCCTTAAATAGTTTTAAAAACTTTTCCTTGCCCTGGTCGATTGGAGCATCTTTATAATTTAACTCTTTTCCTTGAGCGTCAAAAATAAAAGAAATTAAAACATAATTTTTATATTTATCATGGATTGCTTCTAACTTTTTTGTCCATCTATTAAATTCATCATCATTAGCTTCTTTAAACTGTTTATCAAAAGCAATAACAATTTCTTCTACGCCGAGATTTCGCAGTAAGTTGAACTGTGCTAAAGTGAAGGAGCTGCCGCACGTTGCAACAGAAATATCTGCATCGCCGCCAAAGTAAGAACGGAAAAGTAGCGTTGACTTCTCCGACTCAAATACAATAGCTTTTTTAATCTTACCTATATTATCTTTACTATTGTTAAGATTATAAAGCGAAAAACCAAGAGGATGATTAAACATCGTACCATTCATTAAAGTTGCAGGTTTATATTTTCCATCTTCTTCGAGGTCTTTCACTAATGTCCTTTCTCTTATGCCTATTAATCTTCCAAAAATATCATAGTGGGGTATAATAATTCCACAAGCATAGGGATCATATGCAATACCTGTCTCTTGCATTACCTCATAAGTAATTCCTTCATTCTCCCATGGCTCAATGTGCGGGTGTGGATAGTTCTTTAAAAACCCATCATCAAAAGTTGTCAATTCAACTCGCTGTTGCGCCTGCATATCTTCTATCTCATATCTTTTTAATATATCCCAATCGGGTAAAGAAACATATAATCCCGCAAATCCTTCGGGTTGTTCTCTTTCGAGGGGGATGCCAAAATATTTTGCAACAAACCAAATTGAATCATATAGCGTCCAATCTCTATATATAATTTCTCCATTCTCATCTTGAACAGGTCTTTTTTCTCCCGCAGTCTGTTTTGCTCTTGTTGTTAAATCAAAAATATCAAAAGCTCCGCCTTCACATTCTGTAAAGCATTTAAATAGGCGAGTATTTTCATAGTAGAACAATTTGTGACTGCCAACCCCTGGTGGGTTATGGCAAATGGTTTGCGCAACAAAATAACCATTTGCCATCTGCGGCTCACCGCCCAAGTCCGCCACAAAATCAAACACTTGTTCTATTGTTAAAGAATTCTTAATTTTGTTTTTTTCATTTCGTTGCGACATTATTAATGCCCTCTTTCAATAACTCCAATTTCTGTATCCTCAATAGGCAAATATCTATAAGAATAATCTGTTGCAAATATAGGCTCAATACGGCAGGTGCCTTTGTTGGCTTTACACCAGAGTAGTATATTTGTATATTTATTTCCTCTGTTTTTATATATAGCTATTTTCATATTAGGCTCTTGAAAATGATATTTATCAAGCAAAGCCTCAAGACCTTTTCGATCTTCCTCTGAGACTTCTAGCATAATTGCACCCATATCAATTTTATCTGCAACGGCTTTTGAGCCGCGTAAGAGATTCTGATCAAAGACGCTAGCTTCTTGATACTGGCCATTCAACTGAGTAGCTGAGATAATAAACACTCCATATTCATTACAAATATCCTTTAATCTTGTTGATAACATAAATAATACATTATCTTCTCTTAATCCCTTTACTCCTGCCTGCGAAGATATATCACTTAAAATAGAAATACTAGAGTGTATATAGTCATATGCTATATACTTAACGTCCCATTCTTTAATTGCTATTTTTATTGTATTTTCGATATCTTTAAGGGTAAAGTTTGGAAGTGTTACAATGTGGAGAGGAGATTCAGTTAATATTTGTGCAGCTTTCTTTACTCTTATTTCTTCTCCATTTTGATATTTGTTTAATAAAATATGATCTTCATCAACATCAGAAAGAAAAGCCAACATCATAGTTTGTATTTCGCCCAATTCTTGTTCTGTTGAAATAAAAAGTGTAGGCTCTTTTGTTCCATTTGGTGTCCATTTATTGTTTTTATAAATTTCATTACAAGCAAAATTACAAGCATCTGCAATAAGTGTACGAGATTTTCCCAATCCAGTTGCACCAGAGCGAATATAAAATTTCTTTAAACGAGCACCGCGCGTAATAGTGTTTATTAGTGGTCCATAAAGAGGATATCCAACAGCAGGCTCTTTCTTTAAAGACTCTAATAAATCTTCAATTCCTTCTCCTGCTTGAGCGCCTTGCCGTAATTCTCCATTTAAGCATTTTTCTTTATTAGTTAAAATATATGTATTAATAATATCATCTAATTCGATAACACTGTGCTTGTCAATGTAATCTTCTTGCTCTTGTTTTTTCTTCGAATCGAATATATTATCAATATCATATAACCAATCAAGATTTAAACCTAAATTACTATAAGTTCTTAATAGACTCATTTTCTTTAATCTATTATAATAAAAATCAAAAGCCTCAATTAAATTTTTTTCAAGAATTTCTTGGAGATATTCTCGTCCTTTATTTGTTTTAAAAATTGCATATTGTTTAGGGCGTTGGTTTAGATAGTCTTCTATGGTATTGATATTTATTTTCTTAACGCCCGCCAAATGTAAATTATAAATTACTCCAAATAAAATTCTATGGAATTTTTCAGGAAAATCTTCTTCAATAAAATGGTATCGGCTATCATCTAAGATGTTTGGATTTTTATAAACAGAGCCTATAACCTGAATTACTGCGGATGTATCTATATATTTACTCATTCTTCATCCTCCAATAAAAACGGTTTTCTTTTCATTAGTTCTGGAATACAAACTGGTGATTGTATAGTAATTTTTTGCGGCGAAGGGATTGGAACAGTCTCTTCTTCTGCTGCAATCTTCCCCAAATATAGATGATAATAATAATCTAAAGCCTTATCATAAACAAAAGGAATAATACTAATTGTTCCATTTGCTTTCTTAACAGAATTTCCCTTTAATTCATAAAACCAATATAAGGTTTTTTTCATTCCAGAATAGCTATATCCGTAATTCTGTTTATATTCTTTAATTTGTTTTATAACAGTCGGTAACACAGTACGCATTTTAAACAATTGTTTAATATATTTTATTAAATCTTCATAATCTTGATAACTTTTTTCTTGCGGCGACAGCTGCTCTTCGGCAACCATTGTCTGCTCCTTCCGCGCATAATCGGGAACACAGTTTTTATGAGCATATCTGTTCCCATTGACTTGAACGAAAGGTTCTAAATCTCTATCAAACCGTTGATTGCAATAATAACATATTACAGGATGTGCCATAAAATCACCTCTTTTTCCTTAATAATATTATAACATATTTTTTCATAAAAATCAAGACCGCCCTTTCGAGCGGTCTCTTTTTATTCCATAGATTTCGATTCAAAAAAACCAAAACCTCTTTCCGATTCCTAAATACGACTGTTAACTTGCCGAGCAGATTAAAGTTCCTTTAAATCAGCTACAATAAGGCTAAGCATTTCAACTTGTTCTCTTGTGCACTGTGAAACTTTCTTTCCTCTTCCGAGGTAACGCTCTACGATTTGCTGAATACGTGGAGCAATCTTCTCTCCAAATTCGTCGTCATCTGGGTAATTTCTCTTCAGACTGCCAATGACTTCATTGAACTCATCCATGAGATCGTCGAAGTTAAGCTCTTCTGTAACATGGATTTCTGCAGTTTCAGTAACATACTCTTCGCCTTTTGCTTCTACTTCCTTATCTATTGCTTCATTAAGAGCCTTTACAAGGTCTTTATAAGTAGGACCAATTTCCTCAGGTAAATACTGGAAGCGGCCTCCACAAGAAATAGAACCATCCTTTGATCGAAGTGTTATGATTCTTTTCTGAATGCCATCTTCAACTTCTTGGTGCATATATCCGTAAATATCTGCCATGTTCTCAATAATTGCATTATAGGTGTTGGTAACAGATGGACGAATTACAGAATATTCTGTACCATCTTTCTTTTTGAAAACGCCCTCTTTGGCATGAGAAATAAAATATACGGCGTATCCCATTTGTGTAATAGCTCTAAAAGTTGTTTCAAACTCTTTCTTTAGAAGACCCCATCCTCCGCCATAAGGAATCTGACCAATAGTATCAACATCGTTCTGGTCACAAACATACTTATCACAAAGCTGTGCTGCAATATCAACCGTATCAATAATTACTGTCTTAAAAGTGTCTTTTACTTCTTTCTTTTTCAGCTGAGTAACAACCTGCTTCATTTCTGCCCAAGAAGTGATATCCTGTGCATAAATATTAGCAATAGCATTATATCCTTTCTCAAAAGCAAGAAGTAGTGGAGCGGGCATCTGTGAACCAAGTGTAGTCTTTCCTGTCTTTGGTTCACCATAAATATATGTAATATATCCGCTTAAGTCACGCGCGATTTTATGTGGCTCAAGTGCCAATAAATTAATAGCCATAATTTCAAACTCCTTTATCAAAAACATTAGTGGAATGAGCGGAGAGACTGCTCTCTCCGCTTATCTATTTTAAAAATCAAAATTTGACTTCTTGT
>Ga0326513_10003093_pt1 | contig 12134 bp, 30 predicted proteins | sample 2_2465_0518_D_FD_203654 | JGI IMG/M metagenome (GOLD analysis project Ga0326513, IMG submission 203654) | Bovine rumen microbial communities from UC Davis, California, United States - 2_2465_0518 | ecosystem: Host-associated > Mammals > Digestive system > Stomach > Rumen | place: USA... | reverse complement strand
CATCAAGACCGACATGAAGCAGCAGGGCTACTACTTCTCCGGAACCAGGAGAGACGACGATGATATTCGTCTGGTCTTCGAGATGTATCTGTCCCGGAAGCCGTACAACGTCAAGGAGTCCAACATCGCGATCTCCTATGCTAAGCTGAACGACACCACCAAGGCCGGCACTTTCCATTCCTGGTGGAAGCGGGCCAAGCACGAGCTGTTTGAGAAGGAGGTAACAGCATGATCCCTGGAAGTTCTTACAATCACAAGACCGAGAAGCAGTACACACTTGAGGAGCTCAAAGAGATTTGGGCTGCGTTCGAAAAAGAATGGCACATGGGTCCGGGGTACCACCTGTGTGCCTCCGACGTAAGACATTTCCTGGACTTCCTGGAGACATGGGAAGAACGGAAGAAGCGGCAGACGGCGCACAAGACGCTGAGAAGTTTATGGGAGGTGTGAGTATGCAGGTTGGCGATATTGTGACGTTCAAGTTTGTTAACAAAGAGTTTAGAGGCGTTGTTACCAGGGTAATGAAGTTTACTGACGCCTGTGTGATTCTGCGACGCGACGGCGATGCGATCTTGCTGCCTACCGAGCGGCTGACAAAGACCGGCGAACACGTTGATATTTCCAGTATTCTGGACAAATTAAAGGAGGAATGAATATGAAACAGTATCTGGTTACCGTACCTGACAGCAGCATCCTTGCTAATACAACAAACGCGCTGATATTTGATGCGCCAGCCGCCGAGCGAGATTGCAGACGCGTGAAACCTAATGTGGGTTTGATGCCGCGTGATGACCTGGAACGGGAACTCAAGGCGAGCTGTGAAGCCGGTCGTGATGAGGCTTGGGAACTGATCGCCAAGATTATCGAAATGCGGTCACCGGACCGCTGGGACGCATTTGGCTGTTCTTTTTTGGATGAAATCACCAAGCTCGGTTACGAAGAGGCAGCAAAGCGATACATCGCCTGGACGAAGAAGAAAGCCGAGGAAGCCAAGACCAAGATCGGCGATGTTATCGAGCTCCCGAGCGGCGAAAAACGCGTTGTCGTAAACCGAGATCCCCATGGCGTATACACGCTGACCAAAGACGGCAAAGTGAAGATCCTGTCGCCTACGTTGGTGAACTGGAAAAAGACCGGCGAACACGTTGATATTTCCAGTATTCTGGACAAGTTAAAGGAGGAATAAGCATGGGATTCATTATGCATGTAGTGTCGGTTGTACTGTGGTATGCCGTAGTTGGCTTCGGGTACGGTTTCATGGTGGATAGATTCGACCATGAATGGTGGGAATCCGAAGCCCGGGAGGCAAGCAAAAAGGCGGACGTCAACTATGACCAGTTCGGAGGGTTTGTTGATATTTGTGTCTACATCGCGTTCGCAATCACTTGGCCCGGCATACTGAAGGAACGAGTTGTTGCGATCTTTACAGGAGGTAAAAATGGTTGAATATATGGTGAAGTGCCACAAAGACGATGGCACCACGGAGAACCAGAGGGCGAATGGATATTTCAACGCCCTGGAAACAGCTAAGAAACTGGCGGCGCGGTATAACCACTGCGCCGTCATTTATGTTGATACGGCCGATGGCTTCAAAGTGAAGAATACCGTCGCGCCGGATGGACGGAGGATTAAAAATGGGTGAAACCGGAGTTGCTAAGACGTGCTATACATGTGGGGTTGCTGCCGCGGCGGATGGTTTTATCGAATCTCCTTGCCCCTGCGATACCTGCAAGAACTACAGTAATTGGGTGGATATTCCAGTTGCGTCCGACGACCAGAAAGCCAAAGCTGATGCGGGAAAGCCCAGACTGACCCTCGTGCCTAGAAAGATAATTTGGGCGATTGCTAAGATCCGGGAATACGGTAACAAGAAATACCATGATCCTGACAACTGGAAGAATGTGGATATTCAGCGTTACAGAGATGCTGCTTTTCGACACTTCCTGGCTTATCTGGACGATCCTACAGGCATAGATGAGGAGTCCGGCCTTCCGCATCTGTGGCATTTGGCGTGTAACATTGCGTTTTTGTGTGAGATGGAGGATCTCGAAAATGGATAAGAATTTTTACGTTATTGAGAAAGTGGGCTACGGTCATATCGTTGTCTGTTTGACAGAAAACGAGGCCAGAACCTTGACGAAATTCCTGGACTGGGCATGCCTGGATGAAGAATGCACCGTGACTCCGTTCAAGGATTACGAATTTGAAGAGTGGGGTGAGAAGTGATGAGTGAAATAATGAATAATAAAGGCAAAGATATATTTGCCGACAAGATCCGTATGATCGCAAAGTCCATCTACGAATCTGCTGATGACATTGCCGGCAATACAGAAGGCTGTATCGATATTTCTGTCAGCTTTACTATCGAAACTGATGGTCTGGACGCTAATATTCCCACCTATGACGTGACACGCACGCATTATCCCAAACGCAAGCTTCTTGAAGACTACATTTTCGGAAAAGGAGAAAGCCATGACTAAAACCGAAGAATCTCATATGTTGAAGGATATTAAGCGAACGGCAGCAGCTACTGAAAGGATCGCTAAGGCTCTGGAGCAGCTGGTGAAAATGGCTAATTATGACGCCATGGACTACATTACACTCGGTTCGGAGATTGGTGAAGGCATCGAGGCTGGTATGGAGGAGGGAAAGAATGAGAACTAAAGACGGACCTATCTACATGTGTGACCCGGAGAAGAATACGAAATGTAAAAAGACCGGGTGTTACATCAATGGTGGTGGCTGCAGAAGGACTAGGCATCCTGAGTTTGCTAAAGAGGAACCCGAAGAGATGACTGGCTGCAACGGAGATTCCTGCCCGATCGGAGGTGCACATGCAGTGGAAAAACTGGATCGAGAATGAGCTAAAGACCAGGGGCATGTCAAAAACCGAGCTTGGCAGACGCGCTGGTATTACGAAACAAGCAGTTTGGGGGCTCGTCAATCGCGAAAAACCGCCGTTTAGGTGTTTCGTCTATTTGGCGGTGTGCCTCGGCATTGAAACGACATACGACGGATACAAAGATATTTATTCGAAGATCAAGGAGGAAACCAAATGAGGATTATTAGTCCGTGGGCTGTGTATTGGATCACACGGCTCGATAACTTTGTAGTGGTATTTGCTGTTGGGGCCTTTCTTTTGGGTTTCGCCTCTGCCGTCGTGGGGGCTTGTATCTTGTTTGATTGGAATTGCCTTGACGACGACGGGATGAAACAGGCGAAAAAGTGGCTGAAGTCCCTATTGATTGCGTTTGGCATTTGCCTGTTCGGTCTAGCCTTCACCCCTACGTCAAAAGAGGCAATCGAAATGGTGATCGCCGACAATGTCACCTACGAGACCGTCGACAACACATTGGAGCGAATTGAAGAGGTAGCAGATCACGTAATTGATAAGATTAAGGAGGAAGAATGACGTGCCTAGCAATACTGATATTCTTCATAATCTTATGGCTGGATTACACTCGCTGAATACAGGGCATGTTCTGACCTTCATCTTGCTTTTGGTCGTTGCTGGCTTGCTGGTTATGGCTGCCAGGACCAACATTAAAGAAGCAGGCTCACATGCGGGCGTAATCGAGGTCAACCGTAATGATCCTACGAAAGACTTTGTCATATTCCATTTGGATACATACCCGGACGATTGGAAGGATGGAGACAAGTTGATATTTACGGTGCGGGAGCACATCGTGAAGGAGGACAAATGATGCTGCTGTTTCTATTCGTACTAGTGCTGATCTGCTGGGCCCTTGTTACTCTTGTAGCATGGGTCCTTTCTATTATATTCACGGCCGCCTTGACGATCTGGTGGGTGCTGAAGGTCTGGGCGGCGATTTGCTTACTTGCCTTCTTGTGGGATATTTTTAGCTCCTACAAGGGGAACAGGGACTGGTACTGAACAGTTTTCATGCCCCTTAATGGAGAGTTGATGTCTTCCAGAAAGGAGGAATATTAATGGAAGATGTAAGAACAGAAGTAGAAGAGCGAGCAACATTGGAGGAAGCTCTGGCCGAAGTGGTCGGTCACACTGCTTCTCAGATCGTGTCCGAGGAGTCGGTCGATCCGAAAACTCTGGAGGGTTTGAGCAAAGTTGTGGATTCGCTGGTATCCATGCAGGAATCCGAGCGTAACACTCAGCTCGAATACGACAAGATGGCTCATGAGGCTGCAATTGAGCGGTCCAAGAGCTGGACTGAGCGTATCAAGACTGGTGTATCCGCCCTTGGTATCCTGGCTGGAATTGCCATGGGAATCTACACCGTAGAATCTCAGCTGGACCTTGCAGAGGCCGATCGGGAATTCGATTTGGCTCTGTTCGAGGACACCACCGAATTTGAGAAGGAGAATGTGGTTACTACACAGGCGGCCAGAACTGTGCTCTCCAAGTTGGGAAGAAGGCATCTTCCGAATCTTCTGAGTAAGATCGGATCATTCAACTTCTTCAAATAAAAGTCGGGAGGGGCTGTACAGAAATGTATGGCCTCTTCTTTTTAGTTTTGAGGTTATATTTATGCGAAAGGATAAGAAAGAACAAGAACGAATTGACCGTCAGGCGGAAGAGGCATGGGAGAATGATCACCCGGAATGGTACAAGCCTTCTAATGAGACCGACGGTGAATATGAAGAAGTACAGGGCGAAATGTCCGACGATGAATAAGAAAGGAGACAACCATGGCAACTGTTATCGAGAACTTCAACAACGATCCGAAAATTAAAATCCGTGTGGCTCTGCATCGTGCTTGGGATAAGACCAAGGATGTCGCGTGGAAGCTGGTTGACTGGGCTGAGAAGAACAAAGAGATCTCTGTGCCCATCGCACTGGGTATTGCTGGACTGATATTTGACAGAGGTAGGCAGCACCAGAAAGACGTCCGCGCCCAGAAAGAACTGGAGACCAAGCTCCGCACCGTGTACGATCGTCATACTGGTGTGACCTATTACATGAATCGTGTGCCCAAGGCTAAGCAGCAGAGACAGATCAATCAGCGCCTGCAGAACGACGAGGCGATCGGTGATATTCTGGACGATCTTGGCCTGCTGTGATGAACAAACCTCCTCGCGAGAACATCAGTTCTAGTTATAGGAGGTGATATTTATGTGTAAAGAGTATGAGTCCCCCACTAGAACCGTGCATGCGGCAATCGAGTCGTATGCTCATAAGAAGATATGGTCCGGTATTCCCGATTTGTGGCAGGATGACGTGGTAATCTTCAGCAAGGTCGATGTGATTACAGATCGGCTCTGCATTGATGTAGAGTTGCTTTGTAAACACTCCGGCGTTGCTCATGAGATCCGCGACATCACGACCAAATACTGTCGGGGTGACTGGGGCGCCATTGACTCTGAGCTCTCGTACGTACTGCGCGAGTTTGGTGAAAGGACACAGCTGAAAACTAAATATTGAAACTGAGAGCTCAGGCTAAAACAGCTTGGGCTCTTATATTTTGAAAGGAGCATAGGATGGCACGAGAGGGTTCAACAACATACTTTGACAGAGTGTATTTCGGAAAATGCTTACAAAACGCTGTCAAGAAGAAAAAGATGACGTACAGACAGTTCCAGGAAACATATTTCTCGGAGATTCCGATTTCGACGGTTCGCGGCTGGCTGTATGGGCTCGCAATGCCTAAGACGGATTCGATGCAGACCCTGATTGATATTTTCGGCTGGAGCAGGGTCAGACGCTGGCTGCGGTTCACATTTGATACCACGCCAAAAAAGCAGATCTCTTAATGAGAAGACTTTGAGGAGAGATTAAACTGACCCATAATAGGCTAACGGTAGACCGCCACCAGCGATTTACTGGTGGAAACGCGTGTTCGAAGCGCGCTATACAGGTCTTCTTATATTTTGTGGGTCAGTTTTTGTTTAGAAAGGAGTATGCCATGGGATATGGACACGTAGGAACTGATGGACCGGAAATGCCGCCTTTAACGCCGGAAATGCTGAATCCGGATGGCGTCCTGAGCTTGTACGAAGCTGCGGTAGAGCAGGCACGATTCGACATGATGGAGGCCAAGAAGAACGCGAAGAAAGGCTACCCTGACACGCATAGAGGCCGTTACCAGGAAGGGAAGGACATCGAGACGCTTACCGAGTGCACACGCTTCCTATTCGACATCGGGTTCAAGGACAAGGATATTTCCAAGGCCATGGACAAGATGGATGACGACGTGGATCGGTGGTACATCGGCTGGCGCAAGGCTCAGGGCAGAAAAGCTGGTAGAGCCTGGCTCGCTTGGGGCATGTGCCTCGATGACGATGTCTACTGATATTTTTTCATGGCCAATAATAGGCACTGGAAACCCTGCACCGAAAGGAGGAAATATGAAGGCAGGACGAAAGAAGAAGGACATCGAGTTAGCCAACAAAGAGGCTTATCGTCGTACATGCGAGGAGATAATCGATGAGGCTCGGAAGATCACCGAGACTGGTCATGTAGTAGTATTGACCAGCCCGGAGGATAAGAAGCCTCTGAGCATCGCCTATGCAGTTAAAGACGCGGTCCTCAGGCAACTGGATGAGCCCGTAGTCGAACCGCCCCGGACAAGTTCCGGAGTAAGGTTTTCGGCGCTGTAAACAGGAGATCACAGGGTCTGGCTAATTAGTCAGCTCTGTGATTTTTTCATCCTTCTTAATGGAATGTAAACACAGATCCATCGGAAAGGAGGATAAATCTCGAATGGCACCCGAACTGTTGTTAGTGGCTGCAATGTTCCTGATTGCTATGTACATTAGCATAAAGGCACACGAGCAGAAGAAATGATGTGTTTGGGAAGGAGCAGTTAGAAATGATTGCTCCTTTCCGTTTTGGCCATTTTTCATCCTTCTTAATGGAGAAAGGAGGTAATAGAATGGCTAATTTCTTGTATTGGTACGGCGTGATCGTACTGGTCAAGGTTGGTGCAGGGGCAATCAAAGCCATCAAGCACGCGATCCTCGACTAGGGCGATTGAACACCGTAATCAAAAGGAGCTGATATTTATTGGCTCCTTTCTTTTTTCATCCTTCTTAATGGAAAGGAGGATAAACCTTATGATAACTACTGGAGTAGCTATCGGGGCTATGGCCCTTACGACAGCAACCGTCAAACTGGCCGAAGCGATGATCAAACTCGCGGTCGTTTGGCGCAAAGCTCGTAAAGAAGCCGAGCGTCGACAGAATGAAGGAAAGTAATAAAAAAGCGGCAACCGGAGGCTATACAAGTGAGATTTGTATGGCCTCTTTGTTTATATTTCACGTACGAGGAGGTACGAGTATGAGTTTCAAGTCAGCAGCATTATTCATCGGTTGTGCAATCGGTTCCTACGTCATCGCAGGCATTGCTTATGCGTGGGGCAGACATGATGGCCATAAGGACGTGGTCAGAAGAGTAGAGAAGATCAGAGAAAACGCCAAGATTCTAGACGTGGATCTGGACGAATACCTGGAAGATAATCTGACCAACAAGGCCGGCGACTTCGTCATGACCCAGCAGGAAGCAGATGATGCCGAACTCAAGGCTATCGGCTTAAGCGTTGGTGCTATGGCGGTTATGGCTGTCGGTGCTTGTGCTGCTATGTCCGATCAGGTTGATATTGACGCCAGGATCTTCGGTGAGAAGTACGACGCCCTGGAGAATCGCTTCAAGAACTTCTGGGACGGTACAGCCCACAATTACTGCGATGCATACAACAAGACCAACTCCGTGATTGATATTACTGAGAAGGTCATGAAGACTATGCCCGAAGATTCCGATGAGCTTGTCGGCCTGGAAGCCTACAGAGATGGCATGGTGGACGTCCGTAAGGAGCTCGACAACACGATTGGTGCGTTCCTGCAGAAGAGCGGGGCGATCCATGAGAAGGTCGATGGCGAGTGGAACAAGTGATATTTGCTAAAGGGGAGAGAAAGCTATGGATCTGAAGAATGTGTTCAAGATCATTGGTAAGCACCTGTATGACAATCGGGTGAATTACCTGACAGCTGCTAGTATCGCGTTTGAGGTGGGTGCACTTGCGCTCACCTTCAAGCATGCTCCTAAGTGTAAGGAGATTATGGACCGGTACAAGGATCATGAGGCGATACGCGGCGAGAAATTACCCACACGTGAGAAGGCAGAACCGCTTATTAAGGAACTGTGGGCTCCGGCTATGTGCGCTGCCGTGTCGATCGGTTGTGCTATTGGCGCCTGCAAGACCGCAAACAAGACCAGCAAAGCCCTGAAAACGCTGGAGAAAGCGTATGCAGGCGTTACCGCGATGAACCTGATACAGAAAAAGGAACTAGAAAAGCTGCCCGAAAAGGATCGAGAGGAGGCTGAAAAGAAGGCAGATCGGGCGATGGCCAAAGCTACCGCAGCGCAGGGTGATATTATGGTAATCGATACGGGAACGGGTGACGAGATCATCCAATGCGGCGTCACGGGCCAGATGTACAAGGGGTCGCGTGGCGCTTTCTCGATTATATTTATGAACCAGCGCGATCGTCTTGTGCCTGATACGGAAGGCGGTGAAGGCGAGGATTACGTCCTGTACAGCGAATTCCTGCAAGCGTTAGGCGGTAAATCCGACATTACGGCCGGGCAAATGCTGATGTTTACGGCGTCCAATCGTAGGAATATGGCCATAAGGTTCGTACAAATGGATGGTGGCGACAAACCTTGGTGGATTATGAAGGTTTCGGGACTGGTCCTGGACGATCAAGTCTACCTCGATTGAAGGGAGCAGCTGGTGTGTAATCTTTTGTAGGTTGCACACTGGCTTATTTTTCATGGCAGTTAATGGGATAAAACCCAGAACTTAGATATTTTGGAGGTCCGAAAAGGGACCAGAAAGGAGAACAATTATGGCAGAAGAGAACAAGAACAAGCAGGAACAGGGAACAATGGCACCTGCGGAGAACGGAACGACTACGGTCGCACCCGTCAAGAAGGACTTTATCGTTGTTCGTGGAGCGAAGTGGCTCGGCGGCAAGGTGGTCAGCGGAGCAAAGAAGCTCGGCAATGCTGCGAAGGAACATCCTATCGTTAGCACTGGCCTGGCATTTGGCGTTGGCGTTGGCTCGGCAATGCTGCTCAACCACTTCTTCGGCGGCGACGCGGAAGTTGACGACATCATTGACGTGGAGGCGACCGAGGTAGAAGTACCGGAGGTGCCGGAGATCCCGGAGATTCCTGAGGTAGAGGAAGTTCTCGAGGATCTGCCTGAAATCCCCGAGGTTCCCTCAGTAGAGGGCATCTTCGAAGACTAAGGCAAATTAGGCGAGGGGCCTGGCTGAAAAAGCTGGGCCTCTTGGCTTTTTTTCTTTTGTTATATTTTCGCAAGGAGGTATGTGAATGGGCGTAGGTTACGATGAGATCGCCGGAAAAAAGAGGCAAAAGGAAGAATCGACTGAAATCAAGTCAAAAGTTACGGAAGATTCGTACCTGAAACCGTCTTTCGGCGAGCGTCTGAAGAGAGTTCTGATACCGAATAACCCAAAAGAGGTCGTAGATAACTACTTCTGGAACCGCTGGCTGCCTGGTGTACGCGATGCCGTATGCAATGTCCTGATTGATATTGTGGATGGCTTCTTCAGCGACATGACAGACGGCCGAGTGGGGACCCGTAGAAGGCGTTACGACCGTTCGAGCCTGGACGATTCCAGTGTAGGCAAGTCCAGCAAGAACACAAAGACCATGAATTGGCGTGAATGGGATCATATTCCGCCGTTAGCCAGCAAGTTCGATGCGGAAGAGGTGCTGATTGATATTCGTCATCACCTTACCAAGTACAACGGGCAGATGAGCGTCCGCGAATGGTTCCAGTATCACAACATCGATGTCGACTTCACCAACTGCAGATTTGGTTGGAAGAACGTTGATCCGGAAGATGTACAGGTAATCGCGTATGGCGGCGGTTGGAAGATTGATATTCCTAGACCGGAAGTATTATAAGGAGGAGTTTGTATGAGATTTCCCAAGGTAGATTTCAAAGAGATCGGTTGTGCAGTGACAAGAGCAATTGGCAAAGGTAAGCTGTGGACAAGGATTCACGAGCCTGAACTGTGGATCGGGGCTGGCCTGGTGCTCGGTGTAGGCGCAGTTGTGGCAGCAGGTGTCCAGGGTGTCAAATGTAAAGATATTCTGGACAAGCACAAAGAGAACATGGAGGCCATCGAGAAAGGCAAAGAGTACGCCGAAATCGATGGAACCGTGTATACTGAAAAAGAGCAGGCCAGAGACAAATGGGCCTTCCGTGCGGAGACTGGTGTTGCTGTCGGCGAGAAGATGCTCGTGCCTGCAGCTATGGCTATCGGTGCTGGTGCCATGATCATCAAGGGCTTCATGGAGGAAAAGGCCAGAACTCGTGCGGCTATCAGCTGGGGCATGGGCGTGCTGGCTACATTCACAGCGTATCGTGGTCGTGTTATCGCGGATCAGGGCGCAGCTAAAGACAAGGAATACTTCACCGGCCTGAAGGAAAAGACCCAGGAAGTCACAGAGTTCGATGAGAACGGTAAAGCAGTGGTGACCACAGAGACCGTAAATGAAGGTAAGCTGGCTGACGATGTGCTGCTGCGATACTTCACGTTTATATTTGGACCCACAACTTCAAGTGAAGCATGCTATGATGGGCAGAAGAACCTGTATACGCTCATGCAGGTGGAGAATGCAGCTCACATCAACATGATTACGAACTGGTTCACCGCCTACAACTGGATCCTGAAGGATGCCGGCATGAATCCTAAGATCTATCCTCCTACTGGTTATGGCCAGATGTTCGGTGCTAGAGCTAATAAGTCTGAGGATGGCGGTTGGAAGCGCACAATTCACCTGGACGCACACATCATTCCTGGTAGAGACGATGGCGCATGTCTCGTAACTGTATATGGCATGGAGCCGATGGTCGATGTGAATGATGTCACTAAGGTTCTGGGCGAAGAGACGATCGGTGTTCCCTATCTCGAGGACTTCAAAGACAACATTGATATTCCCCGTGGATCTGAGTTCCTGTGGGGCATGTCCGAAAAAGCCAGAGAAGAGGCAGAAGACCGTAAAAGGCGGTTTCTTGCGGAGGTAAACGCTTAAAATGTGGAAGACCAGGTTATTTGGCGGAACTTGTAGAGTCACCTTTGCTACAGGTTCCGCGACCTGGGACGTTGACTTTCAGGGTCCTGGGGTCATCAAGGAATCGGCCACCAAGTTTTGTATATGTACGGAATTTAGTGAGGCCGTATACGATAAAAGGTGCATTGTTGGCTGGATTGTAGGCCAAGTTAGCAGAAAGGAGGACGAAGATGAACCAGAATCTGCTGAAAATGTGCCGGTTTGTGAGTAAAAATTGGCCATACGGTGCCGTTTTTGCTGCCGGAGCCGGTATTGGTGCTGCTTTTGGGTGGATATTTTGTAAGAAAAAGCTGGAAAAGGCTTATACAGACGCCGTAGATACGCAGGTCGAGGAGTACAAACGCCGGAAAGAGTCCGAAATTGCTGGAATCGTGCGAAATGTGGTGCCTGGAGAGGAGTCTGAAGTCGATCCGGAGACCGCAGACTCCGTCGTAAAGACTGATATTTCGAAAATGGAGTTCACTCCGGTCGAAAAACAGGTGAATTACAACAAAATGTACCAAAAAGCGGACGACAGACGGTCCAAAATCGCTGCCGCGGAGTCGCTCGAGGAGCAAATTGGGCGTGTTGACAGCCAAAAAATGAACAAAAAGCCCAAAAAAGGAGGTTCTGAGACCACAAAAGCAGCTTGGGACGAGTCTGATCCGGAAGATCGGCTGGAGTTAATCTGGTACACCGAGGATGATATTCTGGCGGACGAGGACGGTAACATCTGGGACGAGGACGATTGCTTCGGCGATAAGCTTCGTAGATGGAAGAAGGATCCGAATTCGCAAGACATTGTGATGGAATCGGACTACTTCAACGACCGGATCTTCAAGATTGAGAAACGGTATTGCTCGTACAGCGACACGTATGACGAGGACCTGGATGATATTCTGTATGGGGAGGAATGAATGTGTTCGAACTTGCCCTTGAAGAATACTTTGACTGGCTTTGGGAGCGATCCGGGCTAGGTCCTAACTACAGCGAACTCCTAATGCTCTTGTATGAGATAACTTACGAGCCGTTGCTGGTGGATGACGAGAACAGGCGGGCGGATGGAAAC
>Ga0326513_10003091_pt1 | contig 12142 bp, 16 predicted proteins | sample 2_2465_0518_D_FD_203654 | JGI IMG/M metagenome (GOLD analysis project Ga0326513, IMG submission 203654) | Bovine rumen microbial communities from UC Davis, California, United States - 2_2465_0518 | ecosystem: Host-associated > Mammals > Digestive system > Stomach > Rumen | place: USA... | reverse complement strand
GAGGCGACGTTTATGGTGGACTTCATCGAACATTTGGAAGTGAGTTGGTTGGCGCATCACGCTGTCTTGAAAACAGCCTCCCCTAAAAAGGTCGCAGGTTCGATTCCTGTCGCTTCCGCTATAACTTTTACGGATATACTATAATGGGTTCGAATCCCAAAATGCATGCTATAAATAGTGGATATTAGAGAATTCGTAAAAGTTATTTTATGGCTAGGAATCCGAATGGCTAGGAAACAGGTCTGCAAAACCTGCTGCTGAGGGTTCGACTCCCTCCCTGGTCTCTAAAACCTACCTGCGCTGTTGGCGGGTCCCTCTCCGCGATAGAGGCACAGTAGTAGAGATACATTTTTTATGGCGTAAACTTTTATGAGCGATAAACCAGTTTTGAGTGTCTCTTGAAAATATGTGTAGGTTTACAAAATTTTTTATGGGCTTAGTGATGTAATTTGGCTTAGCATATCACACTTGCAATGTGAAAGTCGGGGTTCAAGTCCCCCTAGGTCCACTCTTCTTGGTGAGTTGGGTGAGTTGGTTTAAACCACCTCCCTGCTAAGGAGGCGTTCTCAGTAATGGGAACCGCTGGTTCGAATCCAGCACTCACCGCTAGCTTGTATGAGATGGTATCAATTCAAGTGATGGTTATCCGGCCACCAGTGCCTTCAAAGATTGTCGGGCGTTATTGCTAATACCTATCGAGAAAGCAAGGTTTAAGTGAGGTTTTCCACAAAACTGAACTCTGTAGATGTAAAACGCAGATTGGTTTAGTCTGTCTACAGTCAGATGAGATACGGCATTAATGCGCATTGTTGATCGACATTTGACAACCAGTTGGGCGCTGGAAGTTTACACTATTTTTCGTCCTTTAGCGCAACTGGTAGAGCAGGGCCCTTACAAGACTCAGGTTGTAGGTTCAAGTCCTACAGGGACGACTTTACATTTGCCGATATAGTATAACGGTTAGTACAAGCGGCTCATATCCGCTTGGCGGAAGTTCGACTCTTTCTATCGGCATAAAAGGAAATAAACGATGAAGAAGAAACAAAGGCCCTAACTTTCTGTTCAGTCCATTGGAATAGAAAGTGGCCAGCTTAGATGGAACAAACACATATTTTATTCTAATGGGCGTGTGGCACATCGGTCGTGCAACAGACTTTTAATCTGTGAGGGCTTCCCTCAAGGATGGTTCGACTCCATTCACGCTCACTTGAGGGCGGTTAGCTCAGATGGCAGAGTAGCAGACTTTTAATCTGCGGGTCACGGGTTCGAAACCCGTACCGCTCAAAGTTAGGGCCATTGGCGCAACGGTTAGCGCGAGGGACTCTTAATCCTTAGGTTCGGGGTTCGAATCCCCGATGGCTCACTTTTATGGGCTTGTAGCTCAATAGGTAGAGCATAACACTTTTAATGTTAGGGTCGTGGGTTCGATTCCCATCAAGCTCAAAGTTAAGTAGAGTTCTCGAGACAACGCTTAATACTATCTAATTAATCTATAGATAGGAGAAAATGCTTATATGAAAAAGCTTATTGCAATTCTTGTATGTGCAATTTTGGCTTCAGCAGTTTTTGCTGAAAAATACACTGTTACTGCAATTTCAGGACGCGCACGCTCAACTGATGGTGCAATTACGATTGGACAAGTTTTGGATGATGAAACTGTCATCAGCATCTCAGGTGTTCGTGATACAATCCATCTTGACTATGATAAAATCATACATGGTCCAAAGAAAAACATAAAAGTTAAAGATGCAATTGAGCTCAAAACTTTGAAGAAAACAGAAATTAAAAACAGTAAGATTGGAAAAGCTACAAAGAAAAATGTAGGTCCAGCTTCAACTGCAGCATCACGCGCAAGTGATGCAAAAGCTGACTTAGATTGGGCTGAATAAAGGTAGGTATATATGATTTGGTTTTTACCAGTTAGTTGTCTATCAATTGGTGGAATAGGACTTTTGGCATATGAGTTTAATCAACAAATGGTGAAAGACCCAATAACTTTTTATGTTCTTGTTATTATGGTTATCGCAAGTATTCCACTATTTATTGCTGCCATTTTATATGGTAAATATAAGCAGAATAAATGGAAAAACTATCTTTGGGATAAACTTATGAATGATAATGACTTTTATGGCCATTGTCTCGATTGCTGGACGAATAAAATGGGCGCAGCTTTTGGAACTCGAGATGACTATTATGTTGTTCCAACCGAGTTGATTGAAAAGGCTATAGAAGAGCGTGAGTTGTTTCTTCCAAAACAAGTGAAGAGTGTTGAAGAAGGTTATTTCAACACAATGTTTGGTTAAAAAGTTATGGGGTTTTAGCTCATTAGGTCAGAGCGACGGACTCATAATCCGTGGGTGCGAGGTTCAAATCCTCGAAGCCCCATATTAAACGTATCTGTAGTATAACGGCTAGTATACGACCTTGCCAAGGTTGAGATGGGAGTTCGACTCCCCTCAGATGCTCGTAATGGCAGAATTGGCGAAAGTGGATTGCTAACTGCGGAGCGGAAAAGAACCCGCTTGGCCCAAATTAAATAGGAATGTCCACAAAGACATAAGATACTGTAGAATTGAAGATGCGCTTTTGAGGAAGGTTGAGTTCCAACCAGTGTCATTCAACTTCATAAATCCGTGGTAGCGCTAACTCGGTGAGGTCAGTATTTTATTATTCTATTGGAGGTTTATGTTTTTCAAACAGCGAGCTTTAAGAAAAAACTTAGAGTATTATAGAAAAAATCAAAGAGCTTTACGCTTTATCCTTGAAGCGTTTGACACAAATAAGATTACATACGCAATAGTTGGAAGTTTTATTCGTAGAACGCTCGAGGACACACCAGATGCATTTAGAAGCTTAAATGATATTGACATTATTGTTGATATTTCATCGAATGAAATTAAGTCAATCTTGATGCATTTTGGAATGAAGTTTGATATGAATTCTAATGGTGGTTTTAGAGTTCACGAGTTTGAAGACTCATTGCATTCAGACTTTCATTTAGATATTTGGCCATTGTGTCAGCATATTCCTTTTATGAAAGCAAACGTGAAAGCAAACTTCAAACATATTGAAAAACAGTCATTGTTGTCTATTGACAGTGCAGCTTGGATCCCACTTTGGAAAAAGTTGTATTCATCTGCTCTTGAAGAGACTATGAAAACTGGAACAATCTCTTTTGTTGGTCCAATTTATAATGATGGTAAAGTTGCAGCCAGATTGAAGTTTTTCAAAGACAAACTTGGCTATCAACTTACAGAAGCTTGTGAAGAATATATGAAGTGTATGTTCCTCAATTCAAACAGAAAAACACGTGAATATTATAAATATTTATGTGAAAAATATGAGCATGTGTAGCCAGTCCTGTCTACGAAACAGGTATCTGTAAATGGAGCTGAAAATGCAGGTTCGATTCCTGTCACATGCATAATAAAAAAGGTCGCTTAAAAAGCGACCTTTCTTTTTAGTAGTTCTGATTGATATTTTGATTAAGTGAAAGAATAAACTCTTTCCAAGAAACTGCCCCATAGTTGAGGTTCTTCCAGTTCTCAACAAAAACTTTCATTTGAGCTTTGCAGATATTCAAATATGTGTCGCTCTGTGAAGCAATTTTGTTTCTGTCTTTTTGGATGTCAATCATTCTCTGTGAGTCTTTTTTAATAGAGTCAATATCATATGACTGAGGCAAAGAAACAGTTCCAGGAAGATTGAAGTTATTCTGATATGTATTGTCCTGTGCATACTTAGACGCCAAATCTGCGCTTTCAGCTTCGAGGTTTATTGAGTCTGTAAGGCATTCTTTGTAGATGTTCAAATTCTTTTTCAAAGCCTCAAGAGCTGCAATTGCTTTTGAGATAGACTCTATATTTGTTGTCGACAATTCAACCAAAAGTTGGCTATCACGGCCATTGAGATTTTTTGCTTTATACCAATCTTCTTTTAAGTTTTGCTTTTCCATAATAGAAATTAGTCTAAATTATTCGCAAGTCTGAAGTCACCCACTTATAGCTGAGATTTTCTGGAAGGTCAGTCGTTTTGAGGTCTTCAACAAGTTTAACAAAGTTTTTATGCTGATTGCGAATAACGAAAATAGGAACATCACTTCTTTCAACTTTGTTTTTTAAGTCTTTTTTAACACGGCCAATACAGCGGTTTATTCGTGATGAGTCTTCAATAAGAAGCATTACAAATTTTGTGTCAGGATATTTGAGAGCAAGCTCAATATTCTTGTCGAGATGCAAGTTCGTGTTTGAGATGATGACGTCTTTTGTTCCATCTTTGATTGCTTTTTCAAGGCGGCCATCAATTGTGTTGAAGACGAGAGAATTATGTGACTGGTCAGAAATGTCACCACTGATTTCTTTTCGGATGTTATCAGCATTCAATTCAATTGCGTCTGGAAAAAGATTTCTTGCAATATGTGACTTTCCACTTCCAGAAATTCCAACTGTTATATAAACTGTCATTTTGTATTGTTCTCCTTTTTGACTATTGTGTAATCCTCAGTAGTTTTACCTTGCACTGTTAATGTTTTTCTCTCAAAATATTTTGAGAACTCTTTTGATGAAGTGCCAAATAAACTTAAATGATAATGGTCAAAATGCTTATATGCTGGAAGAGCTTTAAATTTCAAGATGTAATTTGACTCAATTTCATCATTTGTTTCTTCATATTCTTTTATTAGCTCACTTGTTTGAACACGCCAATAGTCTAATGAGTCCTTCTTATATGATGTATTAAATCCTGTGTAAAGTGGAATAAAAATCGCACCAGCAATTACTACAATTACAGCTGCCATGCCACCTTGTACAAAAGACTGCAATGTTGCGTGTGATGTAACGTGCGCGTCAACAATTGCTACGAACAGAAATGTAAACATGATTGCAATGACATACAATAGCATTAAAGCTCCAAATAAAGATGTTCCTATCAAAATTGAAATACCGAGTAGCATTCATGTCTCCTTAGTCTTTGAGATAGTTTTCGATGAGTTCTTCAAGAATTTCAGATGGTTTCATGCCCTCATGAGCAGCTGCCCAATCAACCCATTCAGAACGATAATTTTCTGACTTGAGGTTATTTGCGATGTATTCCAAACCTTTCTTGATTTCACCAACTGTTGGAAGATAGACACCGTTACGTCCGCTTTTTGAAATAACCTGGTGAACCCAAATGCGGTCTTTATAAGAAGAGTAACCATAGCGAGCGCGGCTTCTGTCATAAGCTGCATACTGTCGAATATCAACAGATTTTCTCTGAGCTTCTTCTTTTGTATCAAAGATGCCGCCCTGAGGGAAGAATGTTCCAACACCCAAACCTTCAGTTATGATGTATGCGAATTCCCAAGCTTTCTCTTCGTCCCAAGTTTGTCGAGAAGAATTGAATGATGTTTTAATAACCGCCCAGTGAATAAAGTTTTCGTATTTGTTAGCCATAGTTTACCTCTTTACATATATAATATATGAAAAAGCACAGAAAGGTTCAAAAAAAAAATGCAAACTTTTTACAGTTTGCATTTGGCAGTTTTTTAGCTATAAAGTCGATTCAATGTCTTATATGCATTTTCTTCAACTTCAACGATTTTCTTTGAATGTCCGCAATTGTCCATTTTTTCACTCAAGTCTTCACGTGAAATATTCTGGCCATCAAGGCGTACATTCTCATTTGGATTGTAAATAGGTGTTCCTTCACTTGGTTCACCAACAACTTCTCTAAGTCTCTGCATATTAGTTTTCTCCTTCTGGAATTGTAAGCTGCTCTTGAAGAGTTGTTTGCAATTCACTCTCTATTTTATTAGCATCAAGTCCTTCACGAAGAACTGTGCTACCAACTGGCCCATCATTTTGTTTAAGAACACCAACTGCTTCAACAAGTTTGTTGCTCAATGGACTAACCATAATCGCATGCTGGTCGTATCTTCCATCTGGTTTTTTCCATTCAGTCAAATGATTTTCTTTCAACCAATGGAAATAGATGTCTTCACGAGATGAAAAATATGCGTCACGCAATCTCTGCTCACGGAGTCTTCTCTTTTTGTTCTGCTTTTCACGAAGTAATTTCTTAACTTTGAGATAATACTTACGGTCGATAGACTCATCCATTGAGCTGCTATCATCTCCACCACCTAAGTCATCATCTCCACCACTTACACCATCATCACTTCCATCATCACCACCGAGGTCGAAGTCTCCGTCATCTCCGCCTCCGCTACCACCACCAAAGTCGAAGTCTCCGTCATCTCCACCGCCTTCTTCAGCATCAGCTTCATCATTAGCAGCTGCCTGAGCATGCGCAATAGCAGAAAGACGTACCCATCTTTGAAGGTCTGTTGGGTCAAGGAATGTATATTTAGAAAGAATGTCTGTAACTACGTCTTCAGGAAGTGCTTCACCTTCTTCAAGTCCAAGAACAGAACCAAGAAGCTCAAGAATAGAATTAGACAAGTCAATAGAAGCCTGTTTAGCATTTCTACGTTCATCTGACATTTCTTCAGCTGGGAATCTCATTGAGAGAACGAATGGCGTGTTGTAGTCAAACTCACCAGTGATAGCAAAATGCAAACGAATAAGCTCACCAATGCCTTGAAGGAATGTTGACTGAACTGTATAAATATGTGTAGCAAATGGTTTGAATTGCTCTGTAAGCGCAATTCCTGAAACGCCCCAAGACTCTTTTGAAGGGTCAAGATAACCACGAGGAACACCAGCAGCAAAAGCAACTTGGTCTTCAGCAAGCTCAATATCATCAGTAAAATTATAGTCAACTTTACTTTCAAGAATTTTAAGGTCGAGCAATCCTTCTGGAGCCCAAATCTTAGTGTTTACAGTGTAAACTTCAAGTGAATTGCTTGAAGGTGTGACACCAATATTTTCGTATTCTTCACGAACGTTATTTACAGTTTCGAATGCAGTTTCAACACCAACACCCTCTGTTCCTTTTACAGTGTAAAGCTGAACTGGGAAAGAAGCAGCACGAGCAAGACCTTGCAAAGTCCAAAGCGAATATGCTCTCTTAAATGGTCCTAAACAGAAAATAAGAGGTGGCGTTCCGTATGGGAAAAACTCACTACAGTCTGGATTGTATCTAAAATGTGTTACATCCCAAGGTGGAGCAATAATTCCGTCATGGAATTCATAACCAAGAAGCTTTGTATCATACATGTCTGCAAAGTCATCATTCATCGCATTAAGTGCGTCTTTTTCTTTGAACATTTGCAACAATTTATCAATTTTTGCTTTTCTTGATTTGTTTAAATCTGTGCCATTTGCGAGCTGCTCTTCAACCTCTGCCATATGCATTGGAGAGAACTCAAGACGTTCAACCAATTCTGGTGCTTTCAAAGGATTGATACGTTCAACACCATTACGTGTAATTTTATTTGCCCAAACAGCTTCACCATATTGTTCAATCTCAAAACATGTTGAAGAAATACGCTGCTGTGTCAAACCCCATTGTGAAAATAATTCATAACATCTGTTTGAAAATGCAACTGATGGTGACTCAACTGTAAGAATACGATTTTGGTCATCCATCATTGTAGCTTCATCTGCAACAAGGCGGCATGCGCGTGAAAGATAGGGGCTATTCGTTACAGCAAAACGCAATTCTGACAAACGCTCTTGGCGTTCTTGAATATCAGAATATACGATTGAAGTTTCATTCAAATAATTATTAAATAAGTGGTCAACTGTTGAAGACAACTTTGAATTATCAAAAACATTTCCCAAAGCTGCCTGTTTAGTTCTATAAACTGGATTTCCAACATCAACTTTTACAAATTGAAGTCCTGTATCTTTTTCAAGTTGGGTAGTTGCTTTTTCTTTCGAAATAGGACGCCAACCAAATAAAGAAGACAATCTATAGTTAAAAGACTTGTTTAATAGAGCAGACTTTGGTTTCTCTTTACTTGTAAAAACTGCCATAAATAATTAGTAATAGATTAATTTTTTGGAACAAATTCATCACGCCACCCTGGACATTTGTCATCTAATTCTTTTGCCATCTGTTTGCAGTCTTCTGAGAAAACCCACTCAACCTCAGGATGCTGATTTTTCTTTTGCTGGTCTTTTGGTCTAACAATGCCTTTTACTTCATAAAAAATACCATTCACTATGAAGTCTGGGTACCACTTTCGACTTTTGCCATTTTCATCAATATAATTCAAAAACTTCAATTTCATATTTCGTTCTACTGAAGCATGGCATATTTTTTCTTCATATGTCATAAATGTAAATTCAGCAAAACTATCATATGAAACACCATATGCATAACCCTTTTTTGCGATTGCTTTATTAAATGGACTATTCGGTTTCACGCCTGTCCATTTATCTTTTATTGCGTCTTCTTGAAATTTTTCGAATTCTTCAACTGATTGAAATGGCTTAATGCATCCAGTCTTTTTCCAAAATTGATAGTTCATTTTAGTATTTCATCCTTTCTTCATATTCACTGTCAGGTCGTGTTCGTGGTGGATATTTTCTAAGACATCTCATATTGTCATTTTTCATACAAATTTGATAAAATCCATTTGCATGAACATTATAGTGGATATAACGTGACATGTTTGTTACAATATATTCTATTGGGTCATCACCAAAGTCATCTATAAAGCCTAATAAACATTTTCTAACTGAAGAGCATCCACAATCTGCTTGTAAAAATCCAGATGGCATTAGAACTGGCGAAAAGTCACATCCTAACGCTGGCCAAGTTATTTCAGCAACATCATTGTTTGCGTCAGTTTTTGCTCCACGGTCTGAATAGCATAATGGCAATTGGAACTTCCAATATTTTTTATTCTCTAATTTTTCTTCAACATCTGGGAAGTCTTCTGGATAATATGGTGGCCAACCAAAATGTTGAATCCATCTTTGAAGATGGGCAATATGGTCTTTATCGATAATAGCTGTTGAGCCAAAGTGGATGTTTGGTTTATCTTCAAAAAAGTGCATGAGCGTATTCACAACCTTTGCTTGGTCAGTTTGTGCTTCAAGATATTTATTAAATGAAACAATTATGTTGTCAACACCAAATGTTAAAAACTCATTTCTAAAGTCTTCATCTTCATACAGTCTTTTTCCATTTGTGAAGACACAAACTGGCTTACCATATTTATGCCCAATTTTTACGCATTCTTTTATAGCTTCAGGCTCTAATGTTGGTTCACCACCTTGAAGATGTAAAAACTTAATATATTCGCTTTTTGCAAGTCTGTCAACCCACTCAAAGTTTTCAAGTCTCTCTTTTTCATATGAAGCATACTGTTCTGAAGCTGCATAGCAATGTGCACATGCCATATTACATCTTGTTGTTAGACGTATTTTCAAATGCCAATACATCCTTTCAAACACGCCTTCCATGTCTTCATTTGTGAGTAACATTAAAATCCTCCATAAAAGCGTGCTGTATTTTTCAATAAATTGTTCTGTATATTCTGTTTTCGGATATCAGCATCAGCCATCTTATCGAATAGGCTAATATTTACCATATGATTTAAGACATTGTCTTTTCCAAATTTTGAGTCGTAGTCTGCACGTGCATTTTCATACAAGTCTTGTTTTGTCAACTTATCATTAAAGCGTAATTGACTCAAAGCCTTATATTCGTCTGTTTGGCGATTATACTGATAAAAACCTTGATACTGTGACAATGAGTTTTCAATATTACGCATATTGTAATATGTTTTTTGTGACTGGTTGTCCATCAAAATGTTTTCAAGAGTGCTGATAAACTTCTCATTTGACATAATCATTTTAAATGTACCATTATCTATCCATACGCGCACTTTATGCCTATTTGGAATAGGCTGCCATGTAATTTCTATAAATTGTTCAAATCTACGTAAACTTTCAGCCTCTAATTCGGCTAATGTCTTTGAAGAAGTGCGTTCTTCTTCTTTTTCATTATCTTCCATAATAAAATAGTCTCAAATAACTAAATCTATATGTCAGGTAGAATATCAACGTTTCAGTCTCGTCTCGCAATGAAACAAGACTCATTCAAACGAAAAATTATAGATGGCTCAAATATTTTCTTGGTTTCATCACCAGTTGATTGCTTTTTGATTAAAGCAAAGAAAACTTATGAAGGTGATGATGATACTTGGGTAGTTGAAAAAACAGATGTCATTCCAGTTGTATTTCCAGCTCTTGAAGATGTTCCATTTAGAAAAGTTCGAGTTGATGGTGTTACAGGACAATGGACACTTTCATCTTTAATCGATGCATTTGAAGACGGACAACAAGAAAAAATGTATACGCTTCAAGTTCCTTGGGGAATTGATATTGATGTTGGTGATTTGATAATTCGTGTATTCGTTGATGAAGCACAAAAAGTGAATGCTGTTGTTCCTATGCAAGTTCAAGAGCTGTTAGGAACTTTTGGCCAAATGAAGATGATTATGCAAAAATGCGCATGTACTATTCCAACTGATAATTTCCCACAAGAAGTTGTTGAATGTATTCGTGAGATGTCTAAAAGGAGAAGTGCAGTTGCGTATTGACATTTTGTCACCTGAACAGGTTTTAGAATATACTGATGGTTTTTCTCTTCCAAAAATCTACATTGAGCGTGATGCTTTATATAGACAGAATTGGCTTCATTTGACTGATGATGACTATACAAATGATGCTTTTGTTTACATAATGCCAAGTGAAACACATAATATCCCAAATGGAATTTGGGTTTCTGTGTTTGAAGTTAGAGATAAAGGAAAGGGATTTGGAACAAAATGTATAGACTATCTTAAGTCATTAGCGCAACAACTGCATAAAAACAGCTTGGCACTTCATGCAAAAGATAAAAGTGCCAAGTTATTCTATCTGTCAAATGGTTTTAATCAAATAAATGATTTTGATGACTTAATGCTCAGCATAGGGTAAGACTTCTTTTGTTGTCCAAAATTTTCCATTTCTTGGCTGTGAGTTTCGTAATGAAGTTGCTTTCACCCAAATGTATTTTGTCATGTTTTTATTAAACAATAAATACCATGCTTTTGGGTCATTTCTAAATACTTCTGAAGCTCCAGTCTTTGTAATTGTGCCATAAAATGTGTCAGGTTCATTTGGCCCAGCACGTTTTACGTCAATTCTCTGAGTGATGTCACCATTCTTAATAATTTGAATGTCGCCGTATTTTGCGTCATTTTCAGGCGACCATTTGTTTCCCAGCCATTCTTTAGTTGGGATTGCTTCATATCCTTTTGAATTGAACCAATTCAGCGCATACTTTTCAGCTTCTTCACCATATGCGCCTCTGAACTCATCATATGCCATTTTAGATTGTCTTCCAAAAGTTTTTGTCTGTATTTGCAAATGACTGTGATTTGTCAAGCAAACCTTTTGTATAGATTTTCTTTGGATTGAGCTTCATATCATTACACCAGCTGTAGATGATACGATAGTCAGCATATGCTCCCAAAGAAGTTCCAAGATTGATGTCCTTAGTTTCCTGCTTTTTCTGAAGATTGAACTGTGCTTTTTCAATGCGCTCATTCTGTTTCTCGAGCTGAGCTTCAAGTTTGGCACGTTTTTCCTTCAATTTAGCAAGCTTTTCTTTTTTCAAAGTCGGCATCTTTGCATATTTTGCTTTGATAGACTTTTCTTCTTCATCAAGTTTGGCAAGCTTTTCTTCCTGCTTTGCTTTAACTTCAACCATTTTATCCTGAGAAGCTGTTACCTTCTCTTTGGCTTTTTCTTCCTGCTCTTTGAAGTTTTTTGCAACATTTTTCTGGTGGTTAAGAGTCTTTGCAATTTCAAGATTTGCACGATACATTGCTCGAACTTTTTCAGCATCAGTTGAGTTCTCATCAACTTTCTGTTTTTTCAATTCATCAACCAAAACTTTGTTACATTTTGCAGTACGCAAAACTTTTGGTGAAATGTTCGGATTGAGCTCTTTCAAGAAAGCTGAAACATCAGCTGATGAAACTTTATTGAAGATTTCTTCTCCGTCTTTTGCAGCATCGAAGAGCTTTTTGAATTCATCATATATTTCATCTGGGACCTGAATATCACGTGTAAATCTCACACTGTCCTTGCCATAAAAATCAAGATTAAAGGTCTTCATGTTTTCTCCTTGTTACGGATATAATATATGAGATTAATAAAAATTGTTCAAAAAAATTTGCATCTTTTGAAAATAAACT
>Ga0326513_10003090_pt1 | contig 12142 bp, 6 predicted proteins | sample 2_2465_0518_D_FD_203654 | JGI IMG/M metagenome (GOLD analysis project Ga0326513, IMG submission 203654) | Bovine rumen microbial communities from UC Davis, California, United States - 2_2465_0518 | ecosystem: Host-associated > Mammals > Digestive system > Stomach > Rumen | place: USA: California... | reverse complement strand
GTCAAGATCACTCTGGAAACGGAGGTCACGGTTGGTTACAATGCCTACGAGCAGACCTTCTTTGTCAACAACAGGAATACCACCGATGTGATACTCAGACATGATATCAAGCGCATCCTTGACTGTCTTCCAAGGGTTGATAGTCACAGGATCGTAAATCATACCGTTCTCAGCACGCTTTACGATAGCCACCTGACGAGCCTGTTCCTCAATTGACATATTCTTGTGGATAACACCGATTCCACCCTCACGCGCAATGGCAATAGCCATAGGAGCCTCAGTAACAGTATCCATAGCCGCTGTTACGAATGGGATCTTCAAATCAATGTTACGAGAGAACTTGGTACCAAGTGATACCTCACGTGGAAGGACTTCTGAATAAGCTGGAATCAGCAATACATCATCGAAGGTAATACCTTCCATCACAATTTTGTCTGCAATAAATGAAGCCATAGAATTAATCTTTTTTTATTGAGGTGCAAAGTTACTAATTTTTTCCGAGATAATCACCATTATCTTTCATTTTTCTTTTCCTATTAATGCAAATTAACGCGGAAACGAGATTTCGCACTTCATTTTACACAATTTACGAATTACTTGCTTGACAAGATTTATAATTAACAACAGAGGCAATACTCTATAGATTTTTCGCATTGTCTCTACACTAACTCCTTGTTTCCTCGTATGTAAATACCATTTAATTACCATTAAAATACCATTAAGATACCATTAAAATACCATTGGTAATGGTAATATTATGGTATTATTATGGTATTATTATGGTAATATAATGGTATTATGATGGTATTATGATGGTATTATCATTGGAGGAAGAAGGGAGGAGCATAGGAGAAAAAACATAGAAACAACGATGGCAATTACAAATTACTTGCTTTGCAATTACCTACAGAAAGAAAAAGAAAACTCCCACATAGCCAAATAATTCACAAGGCAATGTGGGAATGTCCCCTAAAAATAATTTGATTTTAAAGTTTCTGCTTATCAAAGATAGATTTTACAAGTAGTTCTGTTGTACCATTTCTTTGAAGTTTACCGAAATCCTGGATTCTGCGATAGCATTCATACCAATGATATTCCTCAAAGTCATAGAGCTTCAGATGAATCCAATCTTTCATTACATCAATAACAAATCCCGTAGATACACAATATTCACCTTCGGTTTCATTAGAGATTAAAGACACTACAGCCCCTTTCTCTTTTGAGTCAAGAAGCATAGAAATGAATTTATTACGATTACTTATAATAGTAAGATCTTCCTCTGCTTTCTTTGACAATCCTATCTTGTAAAGTCGCTCTATCTTATCTAAATACAAACCTCCGTATCCGAAAGTCACAATATCTTTAACATCGTATTTCACTAATCCACAATCTATGCCGTCAGGATCGGTTATTCTAAAACAAATCACATCTTCTTGTATGGATTCAACATACCCGACTAAACCTTCTTCGTTTTTTATATCTGTCGAGTTTTGGACATCAACAAGCATCTTTTCATTCATGCTTCTACGGAAGAAATCAAGACGAATGTCTGCTGATTCTATATGGCATTTGTTGACTTTTATGCGATTTTCGTAAAGATAAGGGTAAATATTCAATTCTGGTTTATTAACCTCGATTTTCTCAATATTCGCTATAGGGAGATAGAAAATACCATAATCAATATTGTAGTATGGATTAAATGAATGCAGAACAATCGTATTTTCGTTATATCCTACCAGATAAGCATAATAACTTTCTTTGTCATTTTTAATATGATATAATGCAGAAATCTCTTTTTCCCATAAGTTATGCAATTGTCCATTAATTTCATTTCCTGTGATTATTCTCTCTTCTTTTAGAGAAAATTTATCCTTATAGGTAATAACCTTGGCTAGATATTCCGTATCTGCACTATTTGTTTCAAGCCATTCTATTTCAGAAGATTTCACCTGAATAATCTCACAAGCTTCCCCATTATTGTCATAAGGCTGAAAATACAACTGATCATCTTCATATTTGATAATCTTTCCGCAATACATATCATCTGGATCACCAATTGTATGCAATCCGACAATTTCATCCTTTGATAATGCTTTTATTATTTCTTTCATAATATAATCAAAGAAGAGGCAAAGCATCTTTTGTGTTTTAAACAAGCAAAATCAACGCAAGCTTTTATATTTTATATGATAATACAACTTTTGATCAAGTTTCTTTGAGAATCTCTTCAAATACTTCTTTGTTAATATCGGAAGCTTTATAGCATTCAATGGCACTATGAAAAGTTCCTCAGGATGTGAACCACTACCACCTACACCTATTGCAAGGAAAACAGGAATGTCACTTTTTTCTTGGAATTCTCGGTATCTATCAAGCTGTTCATTTCTTGCAACAAACAGACAATCCTTATAATAAGACATTCTGAACTTACATTCGATTGCAACAGAATAGACGTTATTCAATTCTATATCAAAAATAACATCTGGAAGTTTATTACTCTCGTCATAACGTCCATCAACATATTTATCTCCTGTCCATCTGAGATTCTTGTAATTATCGGGAAGAAGGCCAACTATATACTTTTCGAAATCTAGACCATTCTTGCGTTTCCAATCGATTACTTCAGTTTCTGATTGAACGGACTCAAGCTCTGATTCTATTTGTCCAAATAGAGTTTGCATATCAGATTCTGACAGATTAAGAACCTCTCTGAAAATATTCTTTTCGTTTTCAGAAAGTACTCCATCTGCCATAGCCATCTTCTTCAATAATTCTATATTGTCACTCATTTTTTATTGAATTATATACAACTCTATTCTTCCTCCCATGTAAGTCCGTAGTAAGTCCCTTGTAAGTCCCATTTTTTACCCATTCCTTAATAGGCTCTTGAGGGATGGAAGTATTAACTATTAAAAGAAAAGTGAAAAATGAAAAATATCGTCATCTACCATATACAATCTGGTAACTTGTATTTTTTCATTTTTCACTTTTAATCTTTCAATTAGCCTTTAGTTCGCCAACTCCGATAGGAACTTTATCCTCACAAGGCGAATCTCGTCTTCTTCATAGTCATCACCAAGTTCCTCAAGAGCAACGGAAATCTTGTCCGTCTCACTCTCGCGGAAATACTCATAGATGTCTTCCACAACATCCTCATCCATTACTTCCTCAAGGAAATAATTGATATTGAGTTTCGTACCGCTATCCACGATACGCTCCACCTCGGTAAGGAAATCGCCGAAGTCCATATTCATAGAGGCTGCAATATCGTCAAGAGGCATTCCCTTGTCTATGCTCTGGATAATCTTCACCTTCTTCAGAGAGTTCTTTGCTACGGTCTTCACACGAAGGTCTTCCGGACGCACGATCTCATTCTCCTCACAATATTTCTTGATTACGTCACAGAACTCCTGTCCGTATCTCTTCGCCTTACCTTGTCCTACTCCCTGGATATTCTGAAGCTCAGTCAGATTAATAGGGTACATAGTGGTCATCTGCTCAAGGGAAATATCCTGGAACACAACGTATGGCGGCACGTTATGCTTCTTTGCAACATCCTTACGGAGACTCTTCAATACGGCAAACAACTCAGGGTCGAGCGCCACGCCTCTTGCTGCCGGGACATCGTCCTCTTCCTCCTCTGAGAACACGTTGTCCTCGGTAATGAAGAACGGCTGAGGATTCTTCAGCCAACGCTTTCCGGCTGACGTTATCTTCAAAGTTCCATAATCCTCTACCTCCTTGCGAAGGAAACCCTCCACAATGGCATATCTGATTACCGGATTCCAGAGCTTGTCGCGCTTGCCCTCACCACAGCCGAACGCATCAAGCAGATGATGCTTGTGAGATGTGATATCGTCAGTAGCACGGCCTTTAACGAAATCGATAAGATACTGAGTGCGGAAATTCTCCTTGATAGCCACAACCGACTCAAGTATACACTTGAGTTCATCAGTAGCCTCTAATTTCTCCTTCGGATGCAGACAGTTGTCACAGTTATGACAATTCTCCTCCGTATATGTCTCGCCAAAATAGTTCAAAAGCAGCTTTCTACGGCAAAGAGAAGACTCTGCGTATGCCTCGGTTTCCTGAAGCAGATGACGGCCAATATCCTGCTCTGCCACCTGCTTGTCGGCCATGAACTTCTCCAGTTTCTGAAGGTCCTTATGTGAATAGAAAGCTATACAACGTCCCTCGCCACCGTCACGTCCGGCACGACCTGTCTCCTGATAATATCCCTCAAGACTCTTCGGAATGTCATAGTGGATTACAAAGCGAACATCAGGTTTGTCGATACCCATACCGAAGGCGATGGTAGCAACAATCACGTCAATATCCTCCATAAGGAACTCATCCTGAGTCTGATTCCTTACAGGCGTATCAAGTCCGGCATGATATGGACGTGCCTTGATATCATTGGCACAGAGAACGGCAGCAAGCTCCTCAACCTTCTTCCTTGAAAGACAATACACAATACCGCTTTTACCCGGATTCTGCTTTATGAACCTGATAATCTGCTTATCTATCTGATTTGTCTTCGGGCGCACCTCATAGTAGAGGTTAGGTCTGTTGAACGAGCTCCTGAACTCCGTAGCATCTGGAATGCCGAGGTTCTTCTTTATATCCATTCTCACCTTGTCGGTTGCCGTTGCGGTAAGGGCGATGACAGGCGACTTGCCTATTTCATTTATTATAGGGCGAATCCTACGATACTCAGGACGGAAATCATGTCCCCATTCCGAGATACAATGAGCCTCATCTATTGCATAGAACGAAATCTTAACCTGACGGAGGAACAGGGCATACTCTTCCTTGGTAAGCGATTCCGGTGCCATATAAAGCAGCTTCGTCTTACCTGACAGAATATCATTCTTCACCTTGTCGATAGCAGACTTGTTCATTGACGAGTTGAGACAATGAGCCACGCCGTCGCTCTCACTAATACCATTGATGACATCAACCTGATTCTTCATCAACGCTATAAGCGGAGAGATAACGATGGCTGTCCCATCCATCAAGAGCGAAGGCAACTGGTAGCACAACGACTTACCGCCACCTGTCGGCATCAGCACGAAAGTGTCGTTACCAGCGAGCAGGTTACGGATTATCTTCTCCTGATCGCCCTTGAATTTGTCGAAACCGAACAACTCCTTCAGTTTCTCTGTAAGGTTTAGGTTTTCCATAATAAATGAAAGAGAGACGCCCCCCTTACCGCCTTTCTAGTGGGAAAGGGGGCGTTTGTCTTTTTTAATAATGCTTCTCCAACTGCTGTGCTGCGTAGTCCTTTGTAACCTCGAATTTCTTCAAGCGCTTACCCGGACACTCGAACATAGCATCGGTCATAACAGTTTCCACGATAGAACGCAAACCACGCGCACCAAGCTTATACTCTACAGCCTTGTCAACAATATACTCAAGTGCTTCGGTAGTGAAGGTAAGTTCTATCTTATCCATCTTGAACAGTTTGATATACTGTCTTACGATGGAGTTCTTTGGCTCAACGAGAATCCTGCGAAGGGCATCCCTGTCAAGCGGATTGAGATATGTAAGTACAGGCAGACGACCGATAATCTCCGGTATAAGACCGAACGATTTCAAGTCCTGCGGCTTAACGTACTTCATCATCTCTTTCTGATCAATCTTGCGCACGTTCTGCACAGAATTATAACCCACGGTATGCGTGTTCATTCTCTGTGCGATCTTACGCTCGATACCGTCGAAAGCACCTCCGCAAATAAAGAGGATATTACGGGTATCAACGTGGATATAATCCTGATCAGGATGCTTACGGCCTCCCTTTGGCGGAACGTTAACGATAGTTCCCTCAAGGAGTTTCAACAAACCTTGCTGAACGCCCTCGCCACTCACATCACGTGTTATGCTCGGATTATCGCTCTTACGCGCAATCTTATCAATCTCATCAATAAAGACAATACCACGCTGAGCAGCCTCAAGGTCAAAATCGGCAACCTGAAGCAGACGGCTCAAGATACTCTCCACATCCTCGCCCACATATCCTGCCTCTGTGAACACGGTAGCATCAACGATGGTGAAAGGAACATGAAGGAGCTTTGCGATAGTACGGGCAAGGAGAGTCTTACCTGTACCTGTAGAGCCTACCATAATAATATTGCTCTTCTCTATCTCCACACCATCGTCCTCGTCAGGCTGCTGCAAACGCTTGTAGTGGTTATATACAGCAACCGAGAGATATTTCTTTGCCTCATCCTGACCTATGATATATTGGTCAAGATATTCCTTTATCTCATTAGGCTTAGGAACTTCCGAGAGACGAGGAGCCTTGTCATAGCCGGAAGACTTATCATCAGCCTTCTTTGCACCCTCCGGACCAAAGCCTTGCGCACAAACTATATCATAAGCCTGACGTGCACAATCCTCACAGATATAGCCATTCAAGCCTGTTATCATCAGACGTACCTCATTCTCGCTACGTCCGCAGAAATTGCATATGTTCTTTTTCTTGTTCATTATTTCTTCACCAGCACAGCATCAATCATACCATACTCCTTTGCCTCCTCTGCTGTCATCCAATAGTTACGGTCAGAGTCTGTCCATACCTTCTCATAAGGAGTATGAGAGTGGTTGGAGATAATGGTGTAGAGTTCCTTCTTGAACTTCTGAATCTCCTTTGCCTCAATCTCGATGTCGGAAGCCTGTCCCTGAACGCCGCCAAGAGGCTGATGTATCATCACGCGTGAATGTGGAAGCGCAGAACGCTTGCCTTCCTGTCCTGCAACAAGCAACACAGCACCCATAGAAGCAGCCATACCGGTACAGATTGTAGCGACATCGCTTGAGATGAACTGCATAGTGTCATAGATGCCAAGACCGGCAGTAACGCTGCCGCCAGGAGAATTGATGTATATTGAGATATCCTTGCCAGGATCAGTTGAATCCAGATACAGCAACTGTGCCTGAATCGTATTTGCGGTATAGTCGTTGATCTCCGTACCGAGGAATATAATCCTATCCATCATCAAACGAGAGAAGACATCCATCTGTGTGACGTTCAACTGACGTTCCTCAAGAATGTAGGGATTAAGGTACTGTGCCTGTGTCCTCATAACATCGTCAAGAGCCATGCCATTCATTCCGAGATGGCCAGTAGCATATTTTCTGAAATCGCTTCTTAAATTCATTTGTTATATTGCTTTTCTTACTGTTTAGTAACACAAAGTTACGAAGAAAACAGCGAATGTGCAAAATTTAAATGTTAAAAAAAAGGAAAAAGGCTCAAAACAAGCCTTTTCCCCATACTTCAATCATACTCTTGTGATTATTTTCACATTGTATGTCTGTCCTAATATATTACTTTAGGCCCATAACCTTGTATATATCTTCGCTAGGAAGGAGTTTTTTCAAAGCCTCTGAGAAATTCTTTAGGCTTAGGCTTTTGCTCAACACCTTACCCTCAGAATCAATGATGACAAAGGTAGGAATGCCTTTAATTTCATATTCTCTGATAATGTCTCTAGCCAACTGGTGGTCGTTCCATTCATGCCAACTCACTACTCCTACAGGTTTCTTTTTCCATTCCGACAGTTGGTCGGTAGAAACGGTTATCATCTCAAACTTATCCTTGTATTGCTTGTAGAATTTTTCGAGATAAGGTCTTGCCGCCTGACAAGGGCCGCAACCTATTCCGCTAAAATCGAGAACGGTGTATTTACCCTTACCCATGAACTCGTTAAGATGATGAGGCTGGTCATCATAGTCGTACAACACAAAATCAACCATCTTATCACCTTCTTTTATGCCCTTATACTTCTTTCCACCATATTTTTTCAGATTCTTATCCACATTCGCCTCGCATATCTTCTCGATTTCCACAGAATCAATCATTGGATGACGTTCAAGGTCGCTAATGTCATAAGAATAGATATATCCATTGGGAATATCCTCGGAATAATTAGAAAAGAGGTAAAGTGTCTTGCCGTTTTCTGAAAGCATTATATTTTGCCCATAATTGTCAAGATGAATGACCTGTTGCTTTACACCATCCCAGTCATACACTTCAAGGGTATTACCAAATGCCCATGGCAAGTCTCTTTTGTTTTTATCGTAGTCAAATTTTACGCCCTTGCAGCTATGGTCTCTATAAAGCAGGTATATCCTATCATCATTCGCACAACTTGCCAAAAGAGTTGATGCACGTTGCCCTGGAGTAAACAGGTAAGGAGACAAGGTACTCTGAATATTCACATGAATTCCGTCAATACTGAATATAAAAGCAAGAGGTCCATACCCGTTTTGATACAGAAATTTTCCCTTGCCATTCCTTAATAGGACACAGTCTTTCGCATAACGAAGACTTTTATCCCAGTCAGTTGGAGCTCCGTCTTCAGGCCAATAATCCAAAGCCGTTACCATTTGATTCTTATAGTCAATCACCCAAAACACATGGTTCTTTGCTTCTTCAAGCATTCCTGCTACGAGGATGGAAGAATCAGATACAACCGCAAAATTATAGCCCAAAGTCGCATTCGCTAGCACTCGTTTCAAATCATATTTTTCCCATTTTGACTGATCCTTAACGGCAGCTATGCTATCTGCATGTGGAATTTTAACCAAAGAGTGTAATTTGCTTCCCGTCCAAAAACGATTTAGAACTAATAGATTTCCATTATTATCTTGCGATAAAACCATTAGTCCCAACTCGTTGTGCTCATCTGCCACTAACAGGTCTTCTACTTTTTGCCATTCGTTTTTAGTGAGTTTTCCTCCATGATAGTTCATATCCCAAGCATACAGAACGTCTCCAAACAGATACTTAGGCCCCACATTCACATTTCCAGAGTCAATCCTTACCTCCTGACCTCTCAAGAAATATTCATTCACTACAGACTTACTATGTCCAGAACAAGGAAATAGCAAGATTGTCATCAAAAACAAGATCCATGTTTTCTTCATAATAGTTTATGTTTAGTTAAATATACGGTTAGTTTATTCTTTCTGACTTTCGGCATTTTTTACCTGTTCGGCATTTTCGTCAATAATCACAATGTTATAACCAAGCCAATACTCCCTTTGATGTCCGTTTCTTGCGAACGGACTTACAACGGATTTACAACGGACTTACAACGGACCTGCCCTTAACCTTCAAAAAGGGACGACGGCTTACGCAACCCAACGAGCTGCGCAAGACGCCTTATAAACCTTAATTTATCCTATACTCAATAGCGCTCTTGCTGTCAAGGAAGTCAATCAGAGACTTTGAAACACCTACACGACGAGTCTGCGAGACAAGATTGACAGGACGCATCAGCTTAACGGAATGGCACAGCACGTCAACCTCCACCTGACCCGGCGATTTCTCTATCTCGTTCACGAGTTCGGTGGCATCAAGTTCGGTAAGGTCATCCACATTGACAAGGAGCGTGAGCTTACGGATAAATTTGTCACGCACATCCACAAGATATTCCACGTCAAGAACCTTACTACTTATATAACTGCTCGTAGGGAACTTCTTCTCGAACTTCATCTTGATATACAGCGAACTGCCCTTGATGAATTTACCGCGCCATTGTGCCCAGTCATCGAAGAAGGCAAGCTCACCTGCTCCCTCATAGTCTTCCAATGTAACAATACCGAATGGCGTTCCTCGTTTGGTAAAGCCCTCGCGAAGATCGGTCACGATACCGCCGACGGTCACAACCTCCAGCTTCGCAAGTTCTTCCTTGTCGGCTTCCTTGCCCAGTTCCATACATTTCTTGTTACACAGGTTCTTCAACACAACCGCATACTCGTCAAGCGGATGTGCTGACAGATAGATGCCCACGAGGTCACGCTCACGGTTCAGACGCTCTATGGCGCTCCATTCCTCTGCCTGTACAGGTTTCGGTTTGGTTATCTCCACGCTTCCGAAATCGCCGAAAAGCGAATTGGCTGCCTCTGCCTTTGCCGACTGATACTGGTTGCCGTAACGGCTCAGCATATCGATGAAAGTATAGCCACCGCTATTGCCCGTAACATACTGTTCTCGTGGCAAGCCGAAGCCGTCAAGACCGCCGCTAATAGCAAGACACTCAAGCGCTTTCTTGTTCATAGAGGATGAAGGCACGCGCTCTACAAGAGAATAGATGTCACTATACGGACCGTTCGCTTCCCTCTCGGCTATGATAGCCTGTACGGCGGCATCGCTCATACCCTTGATACCAGAAAGTCCGAAACGGATCTCGCCTTTCTTGTTCACGGTAAAGCCATCCATAGACTCGTTCACATCAGGTCCCTTGGTTGGTATGCCAAGAACCTTACACTCGTCCATGAGTTTCGTGATTTCCTTGATATCCGAGCGACGGCGAGTCATAAGGGAAGCCATGAACTCGGCAGGATAATTAGCCTTCAAATATGCCGTCTGATATGCCACCCACGAATAGCAAGCGGCATGCGACTTATTGAAAGCATAGGAAGCGAACTTCTCCCAGTCAGCCCATATCTTCTCAAGGATCTTAGGGTCGTGACCGTTTGACACACCGCCCTCGATGAACTTAGGCTTCATTTTGTCAACGATGTCCTTCTTCTTCTTACCCATCGCCTTACGGAGGGCATCCGACTCGCCTCGGGTGAAGTTGGCAAGCTGACGTGAGAGCAACATCACCTGCTCCTGATAAACCGTGATTCCGTAGGTATCCTTTAAATACTTCTCCGTACAAGGTATATCATATTTGATTTCCTCACGTCCGTTTTTTCGAGCAATAAACGAAGGGATATAGTCCATAGGCCCCGGACGATACAAAGCATTCATCGCTATAAGATCCTCAAAGACAGTAGGATGAAGTTCGCGGAGATACTTCTGCATACCAGCCGACTCGAACTGGAATGTTCCGACCGTCCTACCCTCCTGATACAGCTTATATGTAGCCGGGTCGTCGATAGGAATATGATCAAGGTCTATGTCTATGCCTCTCGTCTGCTTCACAAGCTTACAGCATTCCTTCTGCTCGGAAAGGGTTTTGAGTCCGAGGAAGTCCATCTTGATAAGACCTGTTGACTCGATAACGTGACCGTCATACTGGGTAACGGCCGTCTTTATCTCAGGGAAATCCGGGTCATCGGCAGTTGATACCGGCACATGGTCGGAAATCGGGTCTCGGCAGATGATAAATCCACAGGCATGAATACCCGTTGAGCGCACGGTTCCCTCAAGCATCTTAGCATATTTGATAGTATTTGCCTCACGCGGATCGGCACTCGCCTCTGCCTGCTGAAGCTCAGGAGTACACTTGAGATAGTTGGCAAGCTTTGGTTTCATACCGTCAGGAAGGCGGTCAGGCATGGCTTTACATAGCGCATTACTCCTTTCGAGAGGAAGTTTCTCCACACGAGCCACATCCTTGATGGAGTTCTTTGCCGCCATAGTACCGTATGTGATGATATGCGCACAATTTTCCTTACCATATTTATTCATAACCCATTGAAGGACCTTACCTCGGCCGTCATCGTCGAAGTCGGTATCAATATCAGGCAAGGAAATACGGTCAGGATTAAGGAAACGCTCGAAAAGGAGGTCGTATTTCAACGGGTCTATCTTAGTGATACCGAGACAATAAGCCACAACGCTACCTGCAGCGGAGCCACGTCCCGGACCTACCCACACACCAAGCTCATCACGCGCGGAATTGATAAAGTCCGACACGATAAGGAAGTAGCCAGGGAAACCCATCGTCTTCATGATATGAAGCTCGAAACGGATTCTGTCCTCTACGTCCTCCGGTATTCCATAAGAGCCCTTAATCAGCTTGTCAGCCGTAAGTTTATCGGCTTTACCGCTTCCATAGATTCTCTGAGCGCCCTCGTAGGCAAGTTTTGCAAGATAGTCAGCCTCAAACTTGATTCGGTATATCTTATCATATCCGCCAAGTTTCTTTATCTTCTTCTGACCTTCTTCCTCCGGCATCTGATTCTCGCCGTTCTCATCGCTTGTAAACTCCTTGAAAAGGTCCTCTTCCGTATATTTCTTCCGCCATTCCTCTTCCGTACCGAATTCCTCCGGTATTGGGAAGAAAGGCATGATAGGGTCGCTCTCGATGTTATAGGTCTCTACTTTGTCGAGAATCTCAAGCGTATTGCTCAAGGCTTCTGGAACATCAGAGAAAATCTCATTCATCTCTGCCTGAGTCTT
>Ga0326513_10003089_pt1 | contig 12143 bp, 16 predicted proteins | sample 2_2465_0518_D_FD_203654 | JGI IMG/M metagenome (GOLD analysis project Ga0326513, IMG submission 203654) | Bovine rumen microbial communities from UC Davis, California, United States - 2_2465_0518 | ecosystem: Host-associated > Mammals > Digestive system > Stomach > Rumen | place: USA... | reverse complement strand
GTTGAAGATGGCTACAAAGTTTCTTTTCAAAATGGTGAATGGATTACAGAAAAGACAGAAGAGCAGATAGAAAAAGAAGAAACTCGAAAATATGAACCTGTTGTAAAATCTCTTCAAGAACAAATACAAGAATTGAAAGCTGAAATCGAACAGTTGAAATTTGAAAAAGAAGAAATAAAACTTGATATAGCAAATGCAAGAAAAGAGGTAAAAGACTATGGACGGAAAGCCGATAATTGATTCGATAATCTCAAATGGCATTTTTTGTATCTTGTTTTGTGTCCTTTTTCATTATGTTATTAAACAAAGTTCTGAGCGTGAAAAACAACTTCAAAATTTAATTAATGATTACAACCAACAATTGAAAAATATTTCAGAGACTTTGATTAAAATTCAGGAAGCACTTGAGATACATAAAAAACATAAAAAAAAGGTAGTGGAGACATAATGGACATAAAAGAAACTAATCTAAATTTTAGCTCATTAACTCCTCGTTCAAAGGTTTTAGAATATATAGTCGTCCATCATACAGCAAGCACAGCAAAAGAGACTGTAGAACAAATCCATAATTTCCATATAAACAATAACGGATGGGCTGGTATTGGCTATCACTTTTATATAAGAAAAGATGGAACGATTTACAGAGGACGACCTGAAGAATATATTGGAGCTCACTGTGAAAATTATAATTCTGTTTCTCTTGGAATTTGCTGTGAAGGTAATTTTGAAATAGAACAACCAACAGAAAAACAATTACAAAGTTTGTCTGAATTGATTCACAACTTGAAACAGAAATATGGCAATGTTCAAGTAATAGGACACAGAGACTTAAATGCTACAGTTTGCCCTGGCAAAAATCTATTTTCAAGACTTGGAAGCGTGATAGCAAATACATTAACCCCAAAAGACGAATATGTAAAAGTATTTATGAGCAATAACAAGCTCTCTGTTGTTTTGGATAATGGAAAGAAATTTACTTACTCATTTACAAACAAGGAAGAGTTGATGAGAAAGTTATTAATTGGATTAAAAATAACAAAATGAGGAAAACGCAATGGCAAAACTATATTATGCTACTCAAATAAGCCCTCACCGCTTAAAAATGGCAAATGAGGGCTTTTTAATTTGCAGTGAAGTTCCTGTTGCAAGAACTGGTTATCAATTTTATGCAGTAGAAGAACTTGAAGAAATTCCTCCTCCTGAAGTAAAAATTGAAAATGGCGGTTGTAACATCTTTAGACCACCTGAAGAAGTTTTTTCTGAAAAGACCTTATTAAGTTTTAAGGGAAAACCTGTAACAAATGACCATCCAACAGAAGCCGTTACAAGTGAAAATTCAGAAAAGTATGTAAAAGGCACTGTTAGCAATATTCAGAAGGGAACAGGAAATTTAAAAGATTTCATCTTAGCAGATTTGATAATATATGACCAAAATTTAATTGATGAAATTGAAGGCGGTAAGACTGGAGTTTCTGCAGGTTATGCCTGTGATATTGTTGTTGAAAATGGTGAATTAGTTCAAAAGAATATAGTTTGCAATCATATAGCAGTAGTATGGGAAGGCAGAGCAGGAGCGAAGGCAAAAATAAGGGATGAAAACCCTAAAAATAAGGAGTATAAAATGGCAGACGAAGTCAAACAAGAAGAAGTCAAGCAAGATGAAGAAGAAAAGAAAGAAACTTGCAAAGACGAAGGCGAAGACATTGGAGCATTATTAAAAACTCTTATAGCAAGAGTAGAAGCCCTCGAAAATCAGAACAAGCCAAAAGAAGAAATGGAAAAACTTGATGAAGAGTTGGCAGAGAGAGAAAAAGCACAAGAGACAGAATCAGAACAGATTAAAGAACATGAAGTCCCTGCTGAAGATTTATCCAAGAAAGATGAAGCCCCAAAAGAAGAAGAACCGAAAGAACCAATAGGCGATTGTTCACCACTTCGTAAGGTGGTTCAAACAATAAAGCCTTTAATTGCAAAAGTTCCTGACAAGGCTTTAAGGGCAAAAATGGATAAGTTGATTTCTGATTCAATCAGACAAAATTTGATGTATGCAAAACCAGCACAGAAAACAAAAAGTGCATATGATGGTTTTGCAAGACCCAAAATAAAAACAAATACCCTCAATGATGAATTTATAAATCATTGTGCAGACCAATTTGAAGAATACCGCAGAAATGCAAGAAAATAGATAAAATAGATAAAGGAGATAAAACTATGGGTGGAAGTGCAATAGGAACAGATTTTAAATTTGGTTTCCCTGGTACAATAGCAAGACATGGAGATGAGCTTATAAAATCAAGACCAGTTCATGCAAATGCTAATCCTATTCCTTTTGGTTCTCCTGTTGTTCTTTATGCAGACAACGGAGCAACCGATGGAACAGTAGTAAGTTTTGGAGCCACTAATGTTGCAAGTGATTTTATGGGAATTGCTTGCAGAAAAGTAAAACAGTCAACAGGTGTAGCAGATGAAAACTTTGGCAAATATTATGATACTGATATTTGTGATGTTTTAGTTCGTGGCTCAATTTCTGTCGTTTGTCCAACAGGAAATCCTCAACCAGGTGGAGCTGTATATATAAGAGTTCTTGCAAATGCTACTGATTATCCAGATGCCCAAGTAGGAGATATTGAAGCTGTAGCAGACACAGTAACAAATAATGGAACAACAACTTATAATAACCTCTTGATTCCAAACTGTAAATGGCGTGGAACCAAAGACAGCGACAATGTTGCTGAGCTTGTAATCTTAGAAAGAACAGGAGTATAAAAGCTATGACTATGATAACAGATGAAGCCATATCAAATGGACTAACCTTTGTTCGTGGAGAGCTTGAAAAACTTGACCCTATCATTCGTTCTCCCCTTGGAAAAACCAATTATAATAGAGACATCAAAATTATAACAGGAGGCGGTTGGATTCAACAGCTTTCTAATTATAATGTTGAATATGCAGTTAGTGGTGGTTTAGCTAATCTTCAAGGCGGTATTCAAAATGAAATCGCAAGAATCCAAGCAAACCTCTCCAAAGATTCAATAAAAACAAGTCTTTTCCAATCAACATTTTCAGTAAAATATGTTGATATACAATTTAACCAAATGACAGGAAGAGATTTTCAATCAATGCTTGAAGAAGGTACTCGTCTTCTTTATGACCGTTACATAGATAAAGCAGTATATAAAGGTTTTCCCGACCAAAATATTTTTGGACTTGTAAATAATCCCAATGTTACTGCAACAAATGTAGCAATGAACGCTGGTAATACTTCGAGAAAATGGGCAGATAAGACCCCACAAGAAATAATGAATGATATCAATGACGCCATTGAAACAGCTTGGGCTGCAACAGAATATGATGATTCAGCAGTTCCTAATCACATTCTTATTCCTCCTGAGCAGTTTGCATTATTGCAGGGAACTATAATGAGTGTAAATGGAGTTATTACAAATGCTTCAGTTCTTGATTATATCAAGAACAACAATATGGCAAACACTCTTGGACAGTATCTTGAAATATATCCCTCTCGTCATTGCATTGGAGCTGGAGCAGGTGGCACAGACAGAATGATTGTTTATAACCACGACCCACGCTTTATTGATTTCCAAATCCCAGTTGCTTTAAATCGTGTAGGTACTGGTTGGAATGTAGGTAATATTTCTTTTGATACAATTTATATGTCCTTAGTCGGCTCAGTAAGAACTCACTATACCCAGCCAATCCTTTATAAGGACGGTATCTAATATGCGAGTAATAAGCAAACAGAAATTTGGCTTCCGTTTGAAAAATGGGAGCCTTTTTGTTTTACCTCTTAAAGAGCGTGTAGATATACCAGATGAAATAGCAGAAGATGATTATTTCAAATTAGCTGTAAAATCAGATTTAATTTCAATTCTTAGTCAGCCTGTTAAACAGATTGAAGAAAAACTGGTTAAGAAGAAAAAGAAAGAGGAGTAATAATGTTTAATGGAATCTATGGCAATTTGCCTTCAGTAAATGCTCTTCGTTCAAGAACAGGAGCAGTTGACAATTCACAAAACCCACCTTATACAGTACAGGATTTCTTAAGTGCTTTTCCTATCTTTACAAACAAAGCAAGTGATGACACAATAAATGAGTGGATAACAATGGCAAACGGAGTTATCGGCTATAACAGATATAAGGGTTATTGGAAGTTTTCAATGGGTTTATTTGTTGCTCACAATTTAGTATTACAACTAAGATTGGCAGGCAGTGCTGATGATTCCTTAAAACAACTCCTTAATAAAACAGAGACAAAAGGCTTCAAGCAGAGTAAATCTGCAGGAAGCCTTTCTGTTTCTTATGATACAGGCTCAGCCCTTAGTGATTATAACGGTTGGGGAACATTAAAAGACACCGAATATGGAAGGCAGTTAATCGACATAATGAAGACAGTAGGTGGAGGCGGTATTTTCTATGTCCTCTAAAAAAGAGCTAACACCTTCTGAACGAATCCAAATAAATCAGCGTGAAAAGCTAAGAGGATTTATGAAAGGTATTCTTGACTTGTTTGGCAAGTATATGAATACCCCTTTTCAAATTCCTAACCTATTAAAACAGCTTACACAAACAAAAGAATTTAATAGCTTTACCGAACGGCTCGGACTTCGTTTTGTAAATGAAGTGAAAGTTTGGAATGAATATGCTTTTAAAGAATATATGAAGACATCTTATGCAGAGAAAAGCAGAAATATATTTTTGCATTTAAACAAAGATGATGAATTTCAAAAGTTTATTCAAAAGCAAGCAGAGGAAAGAGCAAATTTATTTAAAAGAATTCCTGTATCTTTAGCAGAGCATTTAACTCCAAAAATTAGTAAATGGAGTATAGAAGGAATGACTTCAAAAGAAGTAGCTCATAAATTAAGAGCAGACATTCCAAATTTGCTTGAATCACAAGTAAAAACAATAGCACGTACAGAGACAAGCAAAACGCTTATAGCTATAACAGGTTATAAATGTCAAAAGAATAATATCCCTTGTTATCAATGGAAAGCAAGCGGTGGATATAGAGGAGATGGACGCACAAGAAACAGCCATCGTCATATGTCAGATGTGATTATATTTTGGAATGACCCACCAGCCCCTGAAGATTTATTCCCAACAGGTTATAAAAATACATTGGGTCATTATCATGCAGGTTGCTGTCCAAATTGTAGATGTTCAGCTTCTCCTTTAGTTTTTATAGAAGATTTAAAATTCCCTGTGAGAGTTTATACAAATGGAAAAATTGTATCAATGGATAGAACAAGTTTCTTGAAGTTGTATAATGGAAAGATAGCAGAATTAAAGGCAGAAAAACGACCAAAAGAACAAGCGAAAATAACACAAATAAAGAAAAGTCCTGAAGAATTAGCAAAAGAAAAGAAAGCAAAAGAAGAAGAAAGATTTTTAAATGAGCAAAGGGCAAAAGTAAATAGATTAGTAAGTGAAATTAATTTCTATTTAAAACAAATAAAGATTATTGAAGAATCTTTACAAAATCAGACTGATAGAAAAATAATAAAAGCAGAAACAGAAAAAATAAATAAGTATTCAAGAATAATTGAAAAGTATAAACAAGAATTAGAAAAGATTAGAGATTCGATAGTTATTTCCAATGGTTCTCTTGTTGGTGATTCACTTGTTAAAGATTTTTCTTTTGAATATCATAAAGAAGAAGCAAGAATATTTCAAGAAGAAGTAGATAATGAAATTAATAACATTCCAAGAAGTAGAAGGGTAAAACTTCCAAATGGAGAAATTACAAAATTGACTGAAGAAACTTATTTAACCAATGTTAAAATTATTGCAGGAAAGAAATGCCAAACTAAACGGGGAATTGACATAATAGATTGGCTATCAAATGAATATAAAGATATAAATGCAGACCCTAAAGATTGGAGTAAAAGAAAAGGTAAAGGATTTGTTGATTTTAGAAATAAAAGTAAAAAAGCAGAAATACATTGGTTTGAAGCATTAGGTCAAAGGGTAGAATTAAAAGTAAAAAGGTGGTTATATGAAAGTTAAATATTTAGGAAAAGATAATCCCTTAATGTTATTACATAATGAAATTTATGAAGTTTTATCTATAGAAGATGAATGGTATAGAATTATAGATGAAACAGATGAAGATTATTTATATCCCCCTGATTTATTTGAAATTGTAGAAGAAGATAATAAAAAAGAAGATAAATAACCACACACACACCAAAGAGCTGAAAGGCTCTTTTTTTATTTTGGAGAAATTTTTTGGTTATAGCATGAATTGCCTTTGTTTATTAGAAATATAACAAAAATTGCATGCAGATTGCACAAACCATACCCAAAAACAATAATTTGAGCAATTTGTATGCATTTTTTATATGATTTGGAGATAAATAATGAAAAAATATGAATATATGAGCTATTTAAAATCTCTTCAATTTTGGATAGATTTGTTTACATTCGAGTTATTAGAAAAATTAAAAGAAAAGGGTAATTATGAACATACAAGAAAGCGGTTCAATAGAAGAAATTAAGAAGAGACTTGAAGAAATTGCAAAAACTCGAATCCTTGTAGGTATTTCTGAAGATAATGAAACTATACAACAAATGAACAAGGCAGATAATGAAGCATACCAAAAGCACACAGATGAATTTATTCGTGAACACAATATAACAGATGAAAAGAAAATAAAGAAACTGAAAAACAGAAAAATAAATGATTTGACAAATGCTCAAAAGCTATTCATCAATAGCAGAGGAAGCCCTGCAACAAATATGCCACCTCGTCCAGTTATTGAGCCTGCAATAGAAGATAAATTTGACCAAATAAGCGAGGTCATAAAACAAGGTGCAATAAAAGGACTTGAAGGAGATATGGAGGGAATGTTAGAGGATTTTGATATGGCAGGATTAATGGCTCAAACCGCTTCCATTAATTGGTTTGATAATCCTAAAAACAACTGGGCACCAAATGCAGAAAGAACAATAAAAGCTAAAGGCAGTGATTCTCCTTTGATTGATACAGGAGAAATGAGAAAAGCAATTACTTATGCCGTAGTGAAAGGAAATAAGCTATGATAGATTTATCTGAATTAATAACCGACCCTGATTTTTGCCAAGAGTTCTCAATAATAAGAACTTCTGGAGACTATCAAAACGGAATATTTGTAAAAGAAGAAACAGAAATAAAAGTTACTGGAATAGCTGAACCTGTAACAGGTAAGGATTTAGATATTCAAATTGAATCAGATAGAGCTAACAATGTAATGACATTCTATACTGAAGAAGAATTAAAGGTTAGCCCTGATGGAACTCTTTCAGATTTTATTTTGTTCAAAGGTAAAAGGTACAAACTCTTTCAAGTTAGTAATTATTCAGATTTTGGCTATTATTCAGGAATGGGAAAAGAGATATGACAAGATACCAAAATGTATTTTTTAACGCTGTAAATAATATCTTAAATTCAGATGGTGAAACCTTTCCAAGTGGTAATATTCGTTTTGCTTATCAAGAAATGGGACAGCCTTTTTTCAATCGTGGAGAAACTTATGTTTATATAGATTTATTTGAGACAGATTTTGAAACAAATAGGCATATGGACTTTTTTTATAAAGTTGTTGATGATGATTTAATTGAGAGTAGAACATCAATGAAGCGAATAATATGCAGGTTTATTTTATATGGTGATAATGCTCTCAATATTGCAAATAAAATAAGATTAGGATTATATGATGACAGTATAAGAAGGACTTTCAAAAAAGAAAGTCTTTTTTTAATTCCTGACATTCCAAGCCCTATATTGACAAAAGAATTAATCAATAATACTTGGTTTAAGCGTGTTGACTTTGATGTCAATTATAATGGTTTGTGTGATATTCGCTCTGAAAATTTGGGCGGTATATCAAAAAATACTATACAAATAAATATAAATGGAGGGGTATAATGGGAACTATTTCTTTAGATGAATTTATAGACATCAAAACAGTTTTTCAAGATATACCAATGCAAAGAAAAAGCCTTGATTTAGGTTTACTTGTTGGAACAATTCCACAAGAAAATGGAAGTGATATTTTCACTGATTCAGAAAGAATCAGAATTTATAGTAGCTTAACAGAGATGTCAGATGATGGCTTCCCAAGTACAAGTGATTTATATAAATCAGCTTCTCTTTTCTTTAGTCAAGATAATCACCCCAAAAGATTAGCTATAGGAAAAATAGGAAGTATAATTGAGGCAAACACTGCAGGAGAAAATGAAATTCTCTTATCAGACGCTTTAGAATTAAATGAGAATGCTGAAGTAGGAAAATATATTTATCAGGGATATGCTCTTTCTGATACTGCAGAGACAGGATATTTAGAAATAATTGCAGATGGAACGACACCAAGTAGTGGAGAAATAAACTTAACAGACGCACAGGCAATGAATCCAGATGCAGAAGTTGGAAAGTATATTGCAGAAACACAATCATATCTTCTTTCAGATACTCAAGTTACTAATAGTGAGCTAATCATTGCAGATACTATTACAAGAAATGAAACACCACTTGAAGCAGTACAGGCTTGTAGAGAAAAAACTGAAGAATGGTATATGGTTACAGTTTGTTCAACCTTAACAGATTCAGATATAACAGCTATTGCTTCTTATATTGAAAGTGTTAGACCTGTTTCAATGTTTGCTTATACAACTTCAGATAATATGGTTTTAACAACAGGAAACAGTGCTATATTTAACACTTTAAAAGCAAGGGATTACAAAAGGACTGTTGGCTTATATTCAACAGATACAACAGGAAATGCAATTGTAGCTTGTATGGCTCAATGGCTTTATAGAATGTCAGTAAATCCTTTAACAGATTTTACAGCAGGTTATATAAATCTAAAAGAAGTTACTCCTGAAAATTCTTTATCAGATTCATTTACAAGAACTCAAATGAATGTTATTAATGATTCATTCGGCAATGTGTTTGTTAATACAGGTTCTTATTATAATGTTCTTGCAATGGGACAAAGTGCTTCTGGAATTTATGTTGATGAAATAATGCTTGGTGATAAATTTGAGTATGATTGCCAAATTGCTATTGCTGATTTGATATTCAATGGAGCTGTAATTCCACAAAATGACAGAGGGGCAATGGTTCTAATAAGTTGCTTAAATACAGTTTGTGCAAAATATGCAACTGCAGGATATATACAAGCAGGTAATTGGACTTTAGATGATGTTCTTGACCTTGAAAAAGGCACTTATTTGCCAACAGGTTATAGAGTACAAGTTGATAGTTTTGATAATCAACCAATAGAAGATAGAAATGCAAGAAAATGTCCCCCCATTTATGTATGTGTAAAATTGGGTGGCAAATGTATGAAGTTCAATATTACAAATTACATAAATAGATAAGGAGGCAACAGGAATGGCTACAAAACCAGTAGTTTGGAGTTATAAAGATTGCTACACCACTATAAGTAGTGAATATATGCCTAATATTGAAGCAATCGAAGGCACTGGAAGTGATACAATCACTTTTGACAAAGGGCAAGGCAGGTCTACAATGCAAAAAGCAGCCGATGGACACATAGTCTTTTCAAATATAGCAGGTGAAGAAGGTACAGTAACTATTGAAAGTCAACAGACTTCACCACTACATAAACATTTGCAGAAAATGTACAATATTTCAAGACAAGCAGGCAATGCAAAGAAAATGGCAACAATTATGATTGATTCTATTAACAATATCACAGGCGAAAGAGTTAAATGTTCTTATGGAATCTTTGTTGGTGAGCCTGCAGATGCAAGAGGTCGTGAAGCACAAAATAGAAGTTGGCAAATTCTTTTTGCAGATATTACTTTTGAAGAGGCATAAAAAATGGCAGAACATAAAATTTTTGAAGAAGTAAAACTCGGTGAAACATCTTTCTTAATTAGAAAGTTTGATTGCTTTTCTGCAGTTGGTTTAGTTGCTCGTTTTGCAAATAAATTAGACCCTGCATTTTTTAGAGAATGGAATCCTGATTTACTCTTTCAGATAATAACAACATTTTCCGAAAGAGAATTTCAAGACCTTTTAAAAACTTGTATGAAACAAGTTTGGGCAAAAGATATAAATAAACCTGTCTATATGAATGACGATTTTATAATTCAATATGAGTATATTAAATATGATATTTATTTAGCTATTGCATTATTAGTTCAAGTAATTGGGGTAAATTATCGAGGTTTTTTTACAGGAGAGTTTTCCCAATATCTACCAGCAATGCAAGCAGTATTTCAGAAGAATTAGAAGATGTCAATTTTGATATCAAAGAAATTTGTTATTTGCCTGTGATTGAGGGATTATGGAAACAGCACGAAGTATGGGACGGAACCTATACATTAGATGATTTACTTGATGCACAGGAAATAATTGAAAAAATAAATCAAAGGAAGTTTGTAGAATAATGGGCGGAAGTGTAATTAAAGAATTTTTAGTATCTTTAGGAATAAAAATAGATAAAGAAGGATTTAAGGGAATATCTTCCGCCCTTAATGGAACTTCTTCACAGCTAAATAATGTTGGTAATTCTGTTAATGGTCTTCAGAAAAATTTAAATAATCTCACTAATACAGGCAAAAAAGTAGTTGAAGGGATTCAGAATATAGGAAAAGTTTTTCAAACAGTAGTTAAAGGGATTGCCAACGGAATAAAAATGATAACAAATGCCATAAGTGGCATTTTTGGCTTTATAGGTGGTATTGTCAAAGCAACATTATCACCATTTAAAAAAGCAATAGAAGGCATAAAAAATGGTTTTAAATCTATAGTCAATTTGGCAAAAGAAGATTTAGCCTTTCAAACATTAGCAAGGAAAATGATGTTACCTCTTAAAGTAACAAGGCAAATGACAATAGCCCTTGAAACTTTAGGAGCAAGCATTGAAGATATACATTTAAATCCTGAATTATTCGAGAATTACAAACGATTAATGGAGGATTCCAAAACCTTTGAAGGTAACCTTGATTTTAAAGAACAGATGAAATCAATGCGTAATTTCTTATTTGAGTTCGCAAGATTGAGGCAATATTTTAGATATGGAGCTTATGCAATAGCTGACGGTTTTTTGCGTGCTTTTGGATTGCCATTAAAAAAGGTTACAGAATGGCTTCAGAATCTAAACAAAAATCTAATAGGCAATTTTAATAAAATATCTGCAACTGTTGAAAGATATACAAAACCTATTTCAGATTTCTTTGTAATTCTCTTTAAAGAAGGCAAAAAAGCCTTTGAAGGATTAGGAACAGAAACAAAAGGCTTTATTAATAGTTTAATAGAGATGTTTACCACTGCCAAAAATCCAATATCTGTTTTATTAGGTATGTTGGAAGATTTTAATATTTGGCATGAAACTGGAGATAGTGTATTAGCACCATTTTGGGAAGGCTTAACAAATAAAATAAAAGAAGTCTATAATGATTTTAAAGAAAAAATAGAAGGTGCTATTAAGTTTATACAAAATCTTTGGAATAAAATTCAAAAGTTCTTTACAGATTCAGATGGTGGCTTTGTAAAATTATTGGGTTCTTTAGATAAAATAGCTCAATCACTTGAAAAGATAGCAGGTTTAGCAAGTGGTGTAGGTGGCATTTTCAATGGTTGGGGAGATTTTATTCAATATGGAATAAGTGGTAAGCCAGAAGAACTTCCTACAGAAAATTTGCTAAAAGAAACAGATAAAAAATTTAGAGAAAAATATAAGCAAATAATCACTTCTAATGAAGCTGAAATGATAAAAAAATATTATTTATTAAATTTAAAAAATAATTCAAATATTGGTATAACTACAGCTGAATTAGGAGAAATGTCAGAGATTAAAAATTATTTTACTCAAAAAAATAATGGTACATATGGATTAGACTTATTAGAACAACTTCACCAAAACTATGGAAAAGAATTATTTAACATTGAAAAACAAAATATACATAATCAATCAAAAAATAATTTTGAACAAAAACTTTCTAAAGAATATGAACAAACAATAAGAAAAGAAATACAAAATGCTAATTCAAAATATGGCACAGATGTTACTTATGATGATATCAAAGCAATTTTAAGGGTTGAAAATGGACAATTAAATCCAGAAGCTGTAAATACAAATTCAGGAGATTATGGGTTAATGCAAATAAATGCT
>Ga0326513_10003088_pt1 | contig 12144 bp, 17 predicted proteins | sample 2_2465_0518_D_FD_203654 | JGI IMG/M metagenome (GOLD analysis project Ga0326513, IMG submission 203654) | Bovine rumen microbial communities from UC Davis, California, United States - 2_2465_0518 | ecosystem: Host-associated > Mammals > Digestive system > Stomach > Rumen | place: USA... | reverse complement strand
AAACATGCCATTCATATCAGTGACATTACTGACATCTATCCAGTTAAGATTACATTTATTACCAAACTATTCCGTAAAATATTTTATTAAACCTTTTAATTCATCATGATCCAATACCTTATATATTCCTACACAATTCTTTAATAAATCATATTCATCCTATGATAAATTTGTTCTTTTATCAATTTTCTATATAATATATTGTAATAGCACATCTACTGCATTAACTTTCTTATTCTATTTCTTAACAGAATTAAAATCAAAAGTTTCTATTAAATGTTTTATATAATTGTTCATTAATCATTTTTTAAATTTTGGCTTATATTCTTCTTTTATTGGACATCCAGAAAACATCATAAAAGTAGAAGTGACATTACTGACATTCCACTAACTAATATCACCATTAAACTGAGAATCCCAAAACATTTTCTACATATTAGTAACATTACTAACATCCCACTAACTAATATCACCATTAAAATTGGAATCTTCAAACATAGCAGTCATATCAGTGACATTACTTACATCCCACTAACTAATATCACCATTAAATTTAGACTTATAAAACATATAATTCATATCAGTTACATTGCTGACATTCCAATTTGATATATCACCATTAAACTTAGAAGAATGAAACATATCACTCATATTAGTTACATTGCTAATATCCCACTAACTTATATCACCATTAAACTTAGATTTCTCAAACAGCTCCCTCATATCAGTGACATTACTGACATCTATCCAGTTGAGATTACATTTATTACCAAACTATTTCAAAAAATAATCTATTAAATCTTTTAATTCATTATGATCTGATACCTTATATATTCCTACAGATTTCTTTAATATACTATATTCATCCTTTGACAATTTTTCTCTGTTATCAATTTTCTGTATAATATATTTTAATATAGCATCTACTGCATTAATAGATTTATTCTTTTTTTTAACAGAATTAAAATCAAATGCTTCCACCAACTGTTTTATATATAAATCCATTATTTATATACTAATTTACAATATTTATAAATATTAAAAATAATGTATTATTATGGCATTTGATTTCAATGCAGTTAAGGATAAAAATAAAACAAAACATTTATCATAGCAAGCACGTACATCATCTGATTAGTTACTTATATATAATTTCATTGAAGCTAATAGAGAATAGTTTTATATAGAAGCTATATGTGAAAAACGACCTATTGAATATAATGATATAAAAATATATGAAGGTAAATTAGAAATAGGTGAAAATACAGATGATGGTAATAATAAAGATTTTGCTATTTTTATGACAGATGGACATATCTTTTAGGAATTCCTTGATACCTGTATTAATGCAGGTGTTAAAAAAATCATAAATCCTACTTGGTTAATGAATGATACATCAGAACATACTATTGTGCCATTATCAATACATGATTTAGATTTTACTGATTTATCTTTAAAAGGATTACGATTGGAATTATTAAAAAATGTAGAAGCAACACAAATACGGTTATCTAATATTTGGTTTGATAAACAAAGAAATATAAATGTAAATACCACAAAAGGCGTACGTATATCTGGAGTATTTGGTATGAAAGATTTTTCTTTTATAAAACATGCAAATATTGTTATATTTCAAACACTACCAGGTTATGCGGGAGAAGCAAGTTTATCAAATGTTCCATTCCATCATAATTTAAAAGGAATGCCAGAAGGAGTAAAAAAATTATCATTAAATTTTGGAAATGAATGTTTGAAACATTTTCAATTCTCTACTAAATATATGCCAGAATCTGTAGAAAGTGTATATATATATTTTAATAATATGAATATAGATAATTTTGATTTTTCTTATCTTCCACTACCAGTAGAAGATAAAGATCCAAAAGAATATGAATTAGTAATAAAAGCAAGTCAAATATAGGATATGCAACGATATATAACTCCTGATGGAAGTATTTCTAATGGTTTAATATCACAAGTTAAGAAAGGAGAAAAACATTTTGAGGTTCCGTCATGGTCTGTATATACACATGTAATGGATGGTCCAAATCCAAAATTTAGAAAAAGGAGAGTGAAAAAATAATCACTCTCCTTTCTTTATTAACACTTATTAAATATTTTATTATGCAAAGTTTGATATTCTCTCAATAGTGTAATTACTGATGTACATCCGATAATATAAATCCACTCAGTAAATGACATAGGTTCTGTTCTGAATAATTCACCACCAAACTGTACTATCAATATCTGTCCAAGTAAAATCATCAATACAATAATAATGAATGTTTTATTTTTCCAGATATTATCAAATATTCCTCTTCTTTGTCCATATACCCTTGTAGAGAAAAGATTCCACCATTGTAGCATTACAAAGATTGTAAAGAATGCAGTTAAACTACAGAAATTTGTTACAAGTAATCCAATAAGGATAAAGAAATAAATCATTCCATAGAAAATAATAGTCTTCCACATATCCTTAGTAATAATGAAATCATCCGGATTACGTGGTTTATCCTTCATTACTTCATCATTTGCCGGTTCAGATGCAAGTGCAAGTGCAGCGAATGTATCCATAATCAAATTAACCCAAAGCATCTGAGTTACTGTAAATGGAAGGTTTACACCAATAAACGGTCCTACAAGTGCAGTAAGAACAACTACAACATTAATAGTTAACTGGAAAATAATGAATCTTTGAATATTCTTGTATAATGAACGACCCCACTTAATACCGGTAATAATTGATGGAAATGAATTATCAAGCAATACAACATCAGCTGCTTCTTTTGCAATATCTGTACCATTATTCATAGCGATACCTACATCTGCATGATTAAGTGCAGGTGCATCATTGGTACCGTCACCAGTCATTGCTACTACCAAACCATTATTTTGGCATTCCTTAATAAGTTTTTGCTTATCATCAGGTCTTGCACGGGCAAATACATCAATACCAGAAATATCTTCCATTGATAATTCATCTGTAGCGCCAACAAATGTATTAGGATTTTCAGAAATACCTGCTTGTCTACCTATCTCCTTAGCAGTCAAAGGATTATCTCCTGTAATAATTTTTACAGAAATACCAGCATTATGTGCTTGCTGAATAGCATCATGCACATTAGAACGAATAGGATCTGCAATAGCAGCAAAGCCATTATATTCAAACCCATTCATTTGTACATCCATATTAAAGATGCCTGCTGCATCAAGTTTATCCATCTCATTTGGATTATCAATTTCCATAGATGCAAACATAATACATCTATTACCTTTTTCCATATAAGACTTCCACTCTTCACCATGTTCATGAGGCTTACACATTTTTGATACAACTTCTGGCGCACCTTTGATGTAAGCAATATAATTTGACTTATGCGGATGCTTGGTAACAGTAATCATATATTTGTTCTTACTGTTAAAATCCTTTCTGAAATGTATACCAAATTTATTACGATATTCTGTTATCTCCTCATCATTCTTTCCGGTATATCTAAGTAATGCAGATTCAGTAGGATTACCAACATTACAAAATGCAGTAGAGTTTAGAAGTATATTATCTGTAATAGAACAAAAAGGCAGATCCTCGCCACATACATAATTAATAGAATAAAATTCAGATCCTATTACAGACATTTTATTTTCTGTTAATGTACCAGTTTTATCTGTAAAGATAGTATTTACTGCTCCAAGTGTTTCACATGCATGCATTTTCTTAATAAGATTATTGTCATTTGCCATTCTTTTCATAGAATATGCAAGTGCAAGTGTAACAGCCATAGGTAATCCTTCAGGAACAGCAGCAACAATAAGAGCGACAGCAATCATAAGGAATTGCAACATATCATTAACAATACCTAATACATCTTTACCTATATAAGCAACATCAATAAAAAGATATTTTCCAACTAAAGAAATAATAAGAATTGCTGCAGCACCAAAAGCAATCTTATTAATTAATCCTGCTAATTTATTAAGTTGCTTATTGAGAGGGGTTTCAACATCTGTAATTTCTGATGCTGTTCTGGCAGTTTTACCAATTTCTGTATTATCACCTACTCCTGTAATAATAGCTTCTGCATGACCTTCTGTAATAACCGTACCTTTATAAAGTTTATTCTTTGGATATGAGTCTTCTTTACTCTCTTTATAATTTACAAGTTTTTCTACTGGTACAGATTCACCAGTAAGAGAAGATTCATCTGCTTTACAATTTCTTGCTTCCAAAAGATTACAATCTGCAGGAATTTCCTCGCCAGCTTCAAGAATAATTACATCATTAACCACCAATTCTTTGCGTGGAACATTAATAACTGTATTATCTCGATATACTTTCACAAGAATATCATCTGATGCAGTCAAAAGCAAATCAAATTTCTTACTTGCAGAATAGGTATTCCAAAATCCAATACCAACAGCCAAACCAATAGCAGATAGAATGCCAACAGGCTCAAGATAATTATTGTTAATTACTCCAATAAAAAGAGATACACAAGCTGCTACTATCAATATGATAATTAATGGATCCTTAAATCCATCAAACAGCATTGCATACCATGATTTACGTGGTGCAGGCGTCAATACATTTGCACCAAATTCATTTCTAAATTTTTCTACTTGTTCGGTTGTTAAACCTTTCATATATTTTATGTTTAAAATTAATACTGATAAAATATATAATATTTTTAATAAAAGTCTAAAAATAAAACCACCTATATATGAAATATAGATGGTTTTTGATTTATTTAATATTTTCTTATTATCATGGCCATTCACCAAGTGGCATCTTAAATCCTTTTTCTTCTGGGAATGCAGGATTAGAATTTTTAACATCTCCTGTTACTGCATCTACCCAAAGCTGCTCATGTATATTACCAAATATCCACTGTGTATTAATTGCAATTGGACCTACTGGATTTCTTAATGTAACATGCTTAGATTGTGGTTTTGGAGCATTTGTCTGCATTATCCTATCAAAAGCTTCAACATACTTTAATTTAATTACTTCATCATTCAATGCCTGATTTTCAATCCAGAAACCTTGAATAGAGTCTGTAAGAACTGTGCCATCTGCCAAGTGCTGGAATTTAAATACCCAAGTATCAAATCCATTACCTCTTTCAACAATACTCTGGAAAATGTTAACAACCATTACTGGATCACTTGTTACATTTTCTGAATTAAGAAATTCTGGAAGAAGAATATCTGTTTCATACCAACGATAATCCTTACCAAATTTCAAATACATTGCCTGTCTATCTGTAGCGATTGCATGTTCAACATTTATTGCAACATTCTTTGTTGAATCAACTACAGCAGAATCCTTAAGTACGACTTCTTCTGTCTTTGACTAACAACCATTACAAGAGCTAAACATCAAAGCGCTCATACAAAGAACAGAAAATACATAAAATAATTTCTTCATCTGTTTTATTAATAAATTTTAATTTTATTTTGGTTTGTTTTATATTTATTATATAAGTATATTTAATTTTTGTCTATTTATATAAAAAATATCTGCCTACTTTCAAACAAGCAAGCAGATATGGAGGAATGCTTATGTACTAAGAAATATCACCAAACTATGTTGTGGGAAATTTCGTCCGGGTCTCGTCAGTACTCAATTTTATAGTCTCCCCGGCTGACTTTAACGTGTATATTTCTCATTCTTAGGCTGGTCAACCTTCTCATCTGTACCATAAACATTACGATACTTTTGAAAATCTTCATACTTAACCTTTACAATAAGACGCTTGCCCATACGGTTTCGCAATCCAAGATCTGTACGAAGTACCAAACCTTCTGCAATGAACTCCTTGTTTTCAGCAATAGTTGACTTGAATCCCTTACGGACAAAATCAATAGCCTCATCAATTGTGAAATATCCCATAAATGGAACAATTGGAGCACCAAGCTTTGTAGCAATTTCATCACGTGCGCTTGTAAGCAGATAAATGTCATTTACCTTTACATCGAACACAATGAATCCTACACCATTGGAAATATAGTTTCCACCAGCTTTCTGAATACCTGCACCATAACCTTCACCATAAATAGTGTAAATTTCTGGAATAGCATCATAATTTGGTATAATACCATCAGATGTTACCCACTTATGTTCTACCCACTCTTCTACTGGAATATATTTTTTAAGTCCAAGGGCAGCAAAAACCTTTTCATCTGGATAATTTTCTTCCATAAACTTCTTGAGCTTTGGAGGAATCTGTGCGTTATCAGTCTTTCCAGCAATGCGTACAGTAAATTCTACACCTTCAAGCTTACTTGGTTCCATTGGATCATCCCAAACTTCAGCTTTAGTTACTTCAATACGCATATTGGTACCGTCGATTTTTTCTTCACCTCTCCACTTCAAACTACGAAGATATTCAAATTCTGGTTCAACAAACTCTTCATAAGGCATGATAACATTTTTTGCATCACGCAAATACAAAGTGTTAATTTTCTGGTAAGTGTTTTCTGATCTTTTCTGTGCCATAATTTTATATTTTATAAGTTTTACAATAAGTTTACTTTGCGGAAATATACTCAGTTGTAGAACTTTCTTTGCAAAGATACAAGATCTTTTTGAAATAAAAAAATTTTTTATGTTAATTAAAGCAAATTTATAGATATTTTTATTTATATATCTTCTGTTTTATAATATCTTAGTGAGCATTCTTCAGAATAATAACCGTTAGAAGTCCCATACCATTTAATATCTACATATCCTTTTATAGTAGCAAATTTATAAAAAGTCCATGTATAATTACTTTGATATGATTCTTTAGCTGGAAGATTCAAATGTTTTACTTCTTCTGCACGTAGCAAAGGGGAATTCAAAAGATCTTCAATATCTCCACATATATCATCTACTTCTACATTAGAATATGTACCAGGATGTTGCATAACAAGCTTATCACCATCACTAAATATAAAAGTAACTTCTTCACTAGAATGATATAAACCTTCAATCTTTACGATGGTTTTACCTATAATATCTATTTCTTTAATACTGTCTATATACATTATTCTTCTGAATTTAGTTCTACTTCTTTTGATATTGATGGATCATCAAAAATTCCATATATACTTTTATATGTTCCTAAATATACATCTTCTCTTTCTGCATACATATGATTATAATAAGGTTTTTCCAGAACTCTGTAATATTTGTATACATCTAATTCTTCATTAGTTTCAAGAATAATATCCTTATTATCGTCATGTACATAATAGCATTCATTATCATCTGCTCCATATACCTTCCCACAAACTTTTACCATGTCAGCAGGGCGATATTTGGTAACATCTATTATTGTAATATTATTTTTCATCTTATTTGTTTTCATCAATAAATTTTTCAATCTCATTATAAAGATATTCTCTTTTAAACTGTGATGAATCAAAATCACCTTTAACATCAGATTTATAACTTTCATAAGTATATAAAAGTGTTGACATTACTCTTTTAACATCATCTCTTAGTTTACCAAAAAGTTGTACATCCAATCTCTGTGTTGTTCCTCGAATTCCTCCATCACAAGGATATGACTTATCAATTTCAGAAACTTCTTTGCTTCTGACATTCACATCCATTTCACGGAATTCTACATTATCTGTTACAAATTTTGTATAACGACTTTTATAATCTTTATCATCTTTAAAAAGATGTGGATAATATCCTTTACTTAAAATTTCATATATAAGGTTTTTATAATCTTCTTTATAAGTGGTTTTATGTGCATAGTAATCCTCCATTACTATATCTTCCATTTTATAAAGCTTTATAAAAAGATTATATACATCTTCTGGCAATTCTTTAAGGTATTTGTCTGATTGGTGTTTAGTATAACCTTTTGTATATATTGTTATATTATACCAAGTTCCAAATGCACTAATACCATATCCTGGTTCTTTAACGGTTTTCATCCACTCTTCTGTCCAAGGATTTGCAAGTTCATATACTTTATAATAATCTAACCAATAATCTTCTGGAAGAGTTTTCAAAAAATCATCCTTTACCTCCTGATCATTCATACGTTTACGAGCATTTGCTGCTGTAGTATATCCCAGTGGATTATTGGCAATATTTTTACCTTTATAAAAAGGAAAGAACTTATTCATATTTTTGGTAATTTATTATTTTTCTGTGAATGTATAACTTACTACTTCTATAGGAGCAGAGGTAGAAAATTCTGTATGACTCCTATACATCTTCTTAAAAAATGGAGTCTTTATAGTCTTGTAAATATAATTTGTACCCCTTGATGAATATGTACTAATAGGATAATCATTCACCAATGTATATGTACGAGGATTATTGGGGTAATATACCTTATATACCATTGTATATGTACCTTCTTTATATGATGGTCCTACCAGTAAGAAAATACCTTGTACAATACTTATAACTATTACAACTATTAATATTATACCGCCTATAAATTTAAAAGATTCTTTCATATTATTCATTATATAATTGATCTAATTTACCTAATACTTTACCATATATAATTCTTTCTTCAACAGGAATAATTTATTATCTACTTTGTCATTCAGCCAATTTTCTAATTTATCTAATATTAATGCTTTATCCAATTATCTATAGATTCTTCAATTCTATTCATATATTATTTGTACCAATTTTTTCTGTTCATAAAATCTTCTGCTTCTAATTTATAGTCATATACATAACTAACCAATTCAGCATTTTTATACTTTACATTTTCTGGTAATGTATCAAAATAGAATACATTTTTACGTAGAAAATATGTAGCATTATTCCATTTCTGATCAATAAATATTTTCCAACCGTCTTCTCTATCTTCTGACCGTTTACAATATAAACCTATCTCTATACCATTAGTAGCTAATACTGGATAAGTTTTTCCTACTTTATATTTCTTTTCACCTTTTTTCATAAAAAAGATTATTGAGGTCTTCGAAAAAATCTACTACACTAAAGGTAATAATACGGAAATTATCAGAATCCCTATAATGAAGTATAGCAGTTCTATCATTAATTATTTCATAGTATGCATTACCATTTTCTTGGTTTACCTTTGTCCAATAATCAACTGCACAATATTTTTTCAAATATATTTCTGCTTCTTCTTTATAATCAAAGATTTGATCTTCACTTTCAGTAGTAGGACGACATGGACACAATTTCTTGCCATACTTACGATAAAATACCTGACATTCTACAATACGCCACTGATGCTTTAATTCAATAGTTGTATTTGTTTCCATAACTATCTAATTAACTTAACATTAACTTATGTTCTGCATAACGGCGATCCTTATGTCCAGGTGCAGAAATCCTACAAGTCTTTACTCCTGCTACAGTATATGCAAAATCATTGCTATTCATTTTCCCATTACGTACTCTACAAGATTTCAAACGCTTATAGAAATCTGATTTCATTACTCCTCCTTCTCCACAATTATAAACCAATGAACAAAGTCCATCAAAGAATTCCTGTGAAAAATTGTATTTATATGGTAATGAGGATATTATACGATTTGCTGCAGCCTGAATAACCTTAATATCTTCATTAAAATACTTGTTGGCCTGCGCTTTTGTAATACGCATATTCTTCTTTACATCCTTACCATGATGCCCCCAACCAATTGAATAACCGTTTGAATCCCAATAAGATGTAAGAACACATGTTTCTTGCTGCTTAATAAAGTTCTTTCCATTATTAGAAATACTATATGTCTTTGCAGATGCTACCAAGCTGCAAGCAAAAATCATAACCAGAATTGAAATCCTTTTAATATTCATATCTTTACTATTTTTATTGTTTAACAGTGCAAAGATAAGAATAATTTTTGGCATGAAAAAATTTATTGGTACTATTTAACAAAGAGAGACCGTTTTTAGCAGTCTCTCTTTGGAATAAGGTTCTTAATAATTTCTCTGTTCTCTTCTATTGTTAATGGACAACCATTATGAATAGTAAAATAAGAACGTGTATATGGTTCATTCTGTGCAGTATAAAGGGTTTTTTCCTCTTTAAAAATGAAACGGCCATATTTCTTGCCATCATCATACTCAGTATTCCAGTCAATACCTTTCTCCTGCTTCAGAAGTTCAATCTGCTCATCAGTATGCTTTCCTACAAGTGCTTTATGTGGAAGGTATGTCTGTGCAGCTTGCTGTTTAGAATTTCTGATACAATCATTCTGGCGGTAAAGAATCCATCCAATTGCATCATTATGTGTAGGGACATTCCAACATTTACAATCAAAATGATACAAAGGCTGATCTTCCATCATTTGTACCAAATCCTCTGTTGAACATGGTGTTGCAACCAGCTCTTTCCAGATAAGCTGATTAAACTTTGCTGTGGCAAGTCCTGCAATAATAGACTGCATTTTACAGAGTCTGTATCCAAAAAATGAATCAGATTCAGGAGTATCAAAGTCTGTAATAACAAAAGAAATTTCATCTGACTGTGCAAATGCGAACTTACATCCCTGTACTTCCTTACATACATATGCTGCCACCTGATTCATAATATCAATAAATGTATCGTCAAATGGAAGTTTAAATCTCTTCTTAATCTTTGAAGAGAATCCGCGACCATCAACCATTGCAAGTACATAACTATTAGGAATAAGCTTATAATCAGCAAGATCCCTAAAATAGTTCATTCTGTCTTCTAAGTTATCAAATTTCATAATTTAATCTTCTTTTGGTTTAAATGTTGTTTCATCATAATCTTTAAAGAATTCAAATGTGATACTTTCTACATTTGAAATCTCCCTATCATCACTGCCTATAAAATATACAGGATAACAGCTCTCCCCCGTTTCCTCATCCTCTGCTTCCATTGATAGGAAATAAACAAATGTTTGAGTAGGTTCATAGAAGAAATATAAAATGAATATATTCACTTCTGGATTTTGGTGACGAAATTTATATATATTGATTTCATCTACGGTTTTGAAAAAATCCAAATTATCCCTCTTTACTGTTACAGGTTGATCCTGAAACCAATGAGGAGCTTTTACAATAAACTCCCTTGTTAATTTATTAAACGTCGGTGTCATTATTTTCTATATCATATGTTTTTGTTGGTTCAAAATGTGTCTTTCCAGACTCTATCCAGCTTAAATATAAAGCTTCATGACTTTTCGCGAATTCAAGTTCTTCTTTAGTATTACGAATTTCTATAAGCCAAGCCCAATTCTCTGCTAATGACTCTTCAATAATTTTAATTTGTCCCTTTAGCTTTTCAAGAATCTTCTCAGATTTCTCTAAATACTTTTCTTTGGCATCTTCTAAAGAAGTAAACAAGAATCCAAATTCATTTCTATCAAGATACTCTTCTGTTATATGAATATCAAATGGGTAGTTTTCCAGTTTTCCTGTCCACCATTCTTTAATCTTCTCATTCTGTACAAATGGCTTTTCTACCCTATATTCATATAAATGAAGTAAACCATGATCTGTTCCTTCACAAAGCATATAGATAATATCTCCCGGAACCAACTCTTTTAATAACTTACTCATATTTTACTTTAAATTTATAAATAAACTGTAGTAGGTTCATAGTCTAAAGGATTATGGTATCTATGAATAATTTCTTCATATTTTTTATGATTAACCAATTTATAACCTTTATTTAATAATTCATTAATAATTTTTAATTCACTGGTAATAAAAGCCTTCATATTTTTTTCTGTTGGACACATTTCTATACTATAAAGATGCCAATCCAATTTATCTTCATTTACCAGATATGGAATAACCCATTTTCCATTAACAAGCACTTCTACACGTACTGAATATCTTTCATATCCTAGTTCTGCACCTCTAACAGCACGTATTTCTTTTTCTGTAAACTTATCCTTCATAATTTACATTAATTATATAATCTACCTCAGATTCCTCTAATGGACAAACACTTTTAGCTATTCGTTGCATAATATTCTTTGGTATTTGCCCTTTACGTCTTTCAATACAAATATGTACAGGAGTATTGATATTTACACCTATTACATAAGCATTATACTTATGAAGCATTTCTACAAAAGCTTTGCGATAATATGGATTAATATTCATATCATCTATAACAAAGCTTTGATGTGCCTTGCAATACTCTTCAATCTTTCTGTTTTCTACTGTGGTAA
>Ga0326513_10003087_pt1 | contig 12144 bp, 22 predicted proteins | sample 2_2465_0518_D_FD_203654 | JGI IMG/M metagenome (GOLD analysis project Ga0326513, IMG submission 203654) | Bovine rumen microbial communities from UC Davis, California, United States - 2_2465_0518 | ecosystem: Host-associated > Mammals > Digestive system > Stomach > Rumen | place: USA... | reverse complement strand
TTATCAGGTTGCTTTTAATGGTAATATTGCGCTTCCAGATGGAGCAGATGTAGTACCTATTGCTGTGGCTCTTACAGTTAATGGCGAGCCTAGACTTACTAGTAGAGCTATATTTACTCCTGCTGCAGTTGAGGAATATGGTAATGTCACAAGTACGGCAATTATCAAAGTACCTAGATGCTGCTGTTTTAGTCTTTCAGTTGATGCAGTTCCTGCTACAACAGATCCTACAGTAACACCTGCGCCTGTAATTGATGTACAGAATGCAAACTTAACTATTGCAAGAATTGGGTAGGAGGTGATAAAATGCACAAATTATACGATCTTAAAGACAGACTTATTGAAGAGATGGAGGATTATGCCGACAGGTCTAATCTGTCCAAAGAAGATGTTGAAGTCATTAAATATATAGCTAGTGCAGCAGACCATCTTTGTAATATTCTTGAAAAAGCTGATATGGAAGATGACTATAGTATGGCTATGAGAGGAAGATACTCTAGAAGAGGTCGTGGCAGAAGCTATGAATCTGATGGCTATTCTATGACTCAGAGAAGAGATTCAATGGGTAGATACAGCAGAGCTAAAGAAGACTTCAAAATGGAGCTGCAGGAGCTCATTAATGACGCACCTAATGATAAGGTGAGAGAAAAGATGCAGAATATTATGTATGAAATGTAGTATTCAAAAGTGATTATAAAGGGCTCTATGAAATATTAGGGCCCTTGTAATCTATTTATATTTATAAGGAGGTAATAAAAATGTTACGTGATAAGAAGAAAGAAGAAAAGGTAAAAGAGATTGAGAATGTTAAAGAGGTAGAAACAGAAGAAACAGAAGAAAAAGAAGTTGAGGAAGAGGATACACTCGGTTTAAACGAAGAAGAAGCTTTTAAGGACGGCGTTGTATCTAATTGCTCAAATCTTAATATTAGAAAGAAACCGGATAAGAATGCTGATATTCTTAAAGTTGTACCTGAAGGTGAAGAAGTAGTTATTGACATGGATGACAATACTGAAATTTTCTATAATGTAATTCTTAAAGATGGCACGGAAGGATTTGCCATGAAAGAATTTATCAAACTTGTTTAATTTATATTTGTAAGGAGACAGATATGGATGCCAATATTATAATAAGTTGCGCAAGTTTAATAACTTCGTTAGGAGTTATTATCGGATGTCTAAAAGTATATTTTAAACGAACAGAAAAATGGGATTCCTATGATGACCAGATAAAAAGTATTGAAGATCAGATTCAGGGTCTTAGAGATGAACAGTATATGCAGACACATGTTTTATGGGCCGCTTTAGATGGATTACATCAATTAGGATGTAATGGAGAAGTGACAAAAACAAGAACTGAACTTAATGACTGGCTTAATAAGAAATCTCATGAAAAACCAGTTAAGTAATTTATATTTGGAGGTGATATAAATTGGGTGAAGATTATAGACTTATAGATTGGAAAGATTATCCAAACATATCTACTCCAATTATGGCTTCTAACCTAAACCATATGGATGGTGAAATAGGAGCACTTAGAACGGAAACAAACACACAGACAAATGATATTTCACAGTTGAAGGTTCAAAAAGCAAATAATACTGATTTATTACAGGCTGTACAGTCAGTAACAATGAATCTTCAAACCGGTGTGTTAACAATAACCCATTTTAATGGCAATGTAATAACATTCGATACATCTATCGAGAAGATTGCTACAAACTTCAGAGTAGATGACGACCCTTCATCTCCGCATTACATGTGTTTGGTAATAACACTTGATGATGGGTCTTATCAGTATGTGGATTTGACAACAATTCTTGAGATTCTAACATTTGGTGGAAGCGATAGAATACAAGTAACTAAATCCGGTAATAACTATACTTTTGATATTAAGAGAGGTAGTATAACAGCTGATTATTTGGATACTAATTATTTAGCACAAATTACGGCTAACATGCAATTAGCTGAGCAGTATGCTACAAATGCTCATTTATATTCTGATGCAGCGGTACAGGCAGCAACACAAGCCACCACAGCAGCTGGTAATGCCGCTAATAGTGCAATGTCATCTGCTAATAGCGCCCTGGTGTCAGAGGGATATGCTACTGGTAAACAGAATGGTACGGATGTAACAAGTGAAAGTCCATACTATGAAAACAATGCTAAATATTATAATGATAACATTCAAACGTTGATAGCTGGTAAACAAGACCAGTTAACAATAGAACTAACAAACAAAACGTTAGTCGTGTATTAAAAGGAGGAATTAATCATGGCAACTATTGATCACTTGACTATACCCATAAATGGGGTAGCAACAACACTTGAAATTGAGGATGCTTATGCAAGACAGTTAATTTCAGATCTTGGTGATGCTGTTTATTGGATTGGTGTAACCACAACAGCTTTGACTGATGGCGATACAACCAACCCGATTACAGTTAATTCAGAATCTGTAACAGCTAGAATAGGTGGTATGGCTCAGTATTCTGGTGAGGAATTTATATGGAATGGCTTAGCTTGGCAGTCTGTTGGTAAGAACAACTTTGGTGCTTTAGCATTTAAGGATAGTGCTACAGGTAGTATTACACCTGCTGGTACAGTAACCATTACAGAAGGAGCTGATACAACTACTTCTATTGAGGGTATGGCTACAGCTGGTACACTTCCGGCATGGTCACTTTCAGGAAAGACTCTTACATTCACTCAGGGAACACTTCCTACCAAGGCTACAGCTCAGACAGTTGTAACCGCATCTGGTACAAGAACTGCATCATTTAGTGGTACAGCAGCTACAGTGACAGTTTCGTAAAATAAATTCAAAATGGTGTGGCGGAATAGGTAGACGCTTAGCTATAAGAATAGATATCATAGCCGTCAAATAAACGGACTCATTGACTTGAGATATCCAAAGGAGATTAGAGAATGCTATTCATATAAGGTGCAAATCCTTATCACCATTTTATATTTAACGGAGGTAAAATGAATTATGGCAGAAATTAATAAATTAGTAGTGCCTATATCGGATGGGCAGGGTGGTTATACTCCCACTGAGATTACTTTTGAAGGATCTGGAGGAGGTTCTGGATTACCAGATGAAGTTATAACATATCAGCAATTCCGAGCTAAATCAGATTCCGACCAAGCTGCTTATACAGGTTACGTAAGTGATTGGCCTGGAATTACTGGAGATTCTAATATTAGATATAATGATGCTACCGATTGGCTTCAAGTTAAAGTAAATAATAATTGGGTTAATGCTATTTATATTGGAGCACAATTAGATCCAACCAAAATGCAATTAACACAAGATGAATTTATTGCTATTTGTAATTTGGGACTACAAAGCAGAATGAGTTTAGGAGCAATTATAACTCTTAATAATCAATATGGAACCCAGTATGAAGTTATAGGCACAAATCATGATGATACGATTAATACTGTGGATATTATGGCTCACACATATGTTGGTAAAATGTATTTTGATACTGGAAGTCAGACAAATTCATATAGTGCTAGCACATTAAGAGCATGGATTAATTCAACATTCTTAGAGTCTTTCGATTATGATATTAGGCGACTTATGAAAACAATGACGGTTACTCAAAAAGGAGTCACTAATACTGATAAAGCTAAATTACTTAACTGGAAAGAATTAGGTGTTAATTCATTTTCTTATGCCGACAGTAATGAAAATGGTGTTCCATATCCAGTGTTTACTTCTGGCGCTTATAACTCAACTATATCAGATAGAGCCAGATCTGAAGGACAATATACGTCAGGTTATCATTTTTATTGGACACGTTCTAATTATACTGGAAATCAAACGCATGTACATGTAATAGAACAGAGTGGTAAATTAGATTGGTATACCCCAGATTATTTGAGTGGGGTTCTTCCGGTAATGAGATTTTAAAGGAGAGGTAAAATAAAATGGCAGCTAATATTCAAGAAGTAACTTTAATTGATAGAGGAAGAGCCATTTGTGGATCTTCTCAAAATGGTTCATATTGGACTGATAACGTAACGTGTTCTGCAGGTGACACAACCGTCACTATTAATAGTTTTAAAATTAATGCTGATTCAGCTATAGATCCATATTGCGAAACGGTCAGCGGTAAACCAGTACCTATAATTAGTATAGTTAGTTCTTATGGAACAGCTATTTTAACTTTTCCAGCTTTAATAGAAGCAGCTAATATCAAGCTTAATATATTAGATACAAATATTGATGACTTAACATCGTCATGGTCTACATCAGTTAATGCTGCTCTAGGGGCAACGAGTGTCACAATTAGTGATAATAAAATTACAAGTTCTTCTATTGTTAAAATATATGCTAAGAACGCTAGTGGTAAGCCAATAACATATTCTACTATAACAGTAACTACTGGCCAGGTTGTAGTAGCATTTGATGCTCTTGAAGAAGCAACAACATTCATAGCCAGAATATTTAATCTTTAAGGAGGGCTTATATTTATGGCTTATATAGAATGTTGCGCAAAAGCAGGAAAAAAAAATAATTTGTTAGGAGTTAATTTTGCAGAATATATAGCAACCACATCTCCTGTTGAACTTACTTGCAATGAAAATGACATAATAGTTATTTTATCATATGGCAGTTATGCAGAACCAGTATCTGGATGTTCATTAGTTACATCTTTTCAAAATTATGTAAAATCTCAACCAAGAAATGTAACAATTTTAAGAACAAATTCGAAAAATGTGTCTTTTAAAAAATCGGATGGGGCGTCATGGAATTATGTAAGTTATATGGTAATAACAAAAGACGGTGAGGACATATCATGTGATGTTACATCATTAGCCAATAGTTCAAGTTATGTAAGTGGAAATGTTACAATAAATACAAATGCTAATGATTTATTAGTATTTCCTAATATTCCCCCATCAAGTAGTTCAACATACACTTTTAGTAATTCCAAATTTGTTTCAGATTCTGGTGTTGCAGGTATATCAAATTATCATATATATGTATATAGGGTATTTGATACAAGTTCAGTTGTATCTTTTACGTATGCACAATTAGATTCTGTTATACATTTGTCATAAATGTTCAGGAGGTAATAAAATGAGTTGGTTTAAATGTAGTGTAGGAAGAAAAAAAGAAATAATTATATCCGGTTTTAGTTGTGGAGCTCCTAATAAGGGTGGAGCCTATGGTGGTGCAAGTTTTACTATACCTTTAGACGGAAAATTTAAAACATGTAATATTGAAGAATTGAAAGCTTACGGTTCAGCTGGTTCATATTCTTTCAGAGGATATGACGAAAATGGTAATGTTTTAGTTCAAGATGATATAGGTGATGGAGGGTCGACGATATATACCAAAACATATAATATTACAGGATGTTATAAGTTATCATTCTCAATACGAATAGGACAGCCAGTCCCAGTAAATCCTCAAATGGGCGGATATTTAAAAAATATTGTTATTAGATAAGGTAGGTGATATTTTATGGGATATATAAGATGTACCGAAAAAGACGTTGGTAAATCTTACACAATACCGTCATTTAGTCATCAAGATAGTAAAACTGGTTATAGTAATGGATTTTTAAGAATTGATACTGTCGGAAAAACTAATGTTAATATAGAATCGTATACATTTTCTGGAAATCCTAATGTACATAGATTATATGTTACTGGAAGTTCTACAGCTCAGGTATATTATGATTCAGCTTTTACTAATTTAAATATAGACGTGACTAATGATGATTATATACAGTTTCAATGTTATATGGGCATTCCAACAAATCCGCAAAGTTCATATATGACTCTTACAAATATTACTGTAAGCTAAAAGGAGGTAAAATAAAATGGCATTTACTAATTCTAGTTTGGTAAACGTTACAAAACTTTCACCAAGCTATAATAAAAGAACACAGTCTAAAATTACAAAAATTACAATACATCATATAGCTGGATGCAGAACTGTTGAGCAGCAGCTTGCAGCTTTCGCTAAAGCATCTAGAGGCGCATCATCTAATTATATTATCGGTAATGATGGAAGAATCGGTCTTTGTGTAGAAGAGAAGAACCGTGCTTGGACATCTAGTTCATCTTGGAATGACCAGAGAGCTGTTACAATCGAGGTATCCAATACATCAGAAGGTGTTAAAATAGGTCATAAGAACCCTACCGCTGCTGGTGCATGGGCTATTTCTGATAAGGCGTATGCATCATTAGTTAAGCTTTGCATTGACATTTGTAAGCGTAACAATATTACATCTGTAAACTTTACAGGTAATAAAGATGCCGTTATGACATGGCATTGTATGTATGCAGCTACGCAGTGTCCTGGCCACTATATTAAGACTATTTTCGGACAGATAGTCTCAGATATTAATAAAGGTCTTGGAACATCTCCAGTACCTGCACCTCAGCCTACTCCTACCCCAGCTCCGACACCATCAGGTGATGAGAGTAAGATTACATTAGGCAAATACTACTATGTATCGCCTTTTGATAAGAAGAAATTCGACTGCGGTTATGTATTTAACCCTGTATACTATGCTAATCATCAGCCTGATGTGAAGAATGCAGTAGGAACAAATGATAAGAAGCTGTTTGAGCATTTCACTAAGTATGGTATGAATGAGCATAGACAGGCTATCACATCATTTGATCCTGTTAAATACCGTAAGAATTATCCTAATCTCGATAAGGAATACGGTAATAATTGGGAAGCTTACTACGAGCATTACTGCCGATTTGGCTTTAATGAAGGTAAGAAGGGTGTGTAATCGACTGCCACTTTATTATTCATTTTTTACCTCTGGTACGGGCCGGGGCTTATTGAAGTATTTATATTTTAGTGGGCTTCGGCTCAATACTTGAAGAAAGGACAAGAAAATGGATAGTGTTAATTATAAAGAAGTATATTTTCACGGATATTGTCAGACATGTAAGTATAAGAATGTAAATGACTCACCATATGATGGAAAAGTCATAGATTCTGTTGAAGAAGATACGGTCAAGACAGCTGACAATGTATGTGATGATTGCTTATCAGAACCTTTCAGAATTAATTCGCACAAACCTGTTAGGTATGAACCAGTTTAATATTTGATACCGGTTCAAATCCGGTTATGCTTTACTTATATTTACAAATTGCCATTTTGTGATACTATTCTTTGCTCCCCATAAAGATTTGAAAGTTTAGCATATCGTTTAAGTCCGGTTAAGACCAAATATTATATTTTAATCTATGTAGTATCTGTTAGTAGGGATAGACACCCTCGCAGGTATTACATGGATTAAAAATTTTTGCCTCGGGGTTGTGAAGGTTGTAAGGACGCAAATTTTACATAGTATATATGAGATGAACTATATTTTTAAGGAGGTATTTTGTATGAATAAAAATTTATTTAAAATTGGAGCATTTTTAATGGCTACTTCAGCCGGTGTAAGTTTAACATCATTTGCAGCGGTTAAGGTAGCAGAAGAGATTGATTTTCAAATAATTAAATTAAAGAAACATATCGAACAAAGTAAAGTAATAGACATCGATCATGAATTGGAGAAATTGAGGAAAGAAACCAAAAAGAATTAATTAAAAGAATTTTAGTAGTTATATTTACAGCTACTAAAATTTTTGCCTCTAATTTAAAAATTGTAAGTACGCAAAATTTACATGTTTTATAATGAAAAGATGTTAGGCAGGTATACTAGCAATAGAAATAGTTTAATGGTAGAACGCTACTCATTAGAGTAGAGACGCGGTTTCGAAGACCGCAAACCTAACATTTACTAAAAATTTTTGCCTTTTTACGCGAGATTTACATACTATATATAGGATAAAAACTATACTTTTAAGGAGGAAAAATTATGAATATTTTAAATTTAGTAACAAACTTTATGTCTAAAAAAGAAAGTAAAAAGGACAAATCTACTGATTCTTTGATAAAAGAATTAATGGATAATCCAGATAACTTTATTCTTCAGGCAGAAGTAGAAGAAAATGAAATTATTATAACTTTCACAAGAAAGTATAAAAAACCAGAAAAAAAGGAGACGACAAAAAAGAAAGATTTACAAACAAAAATTAGAGAAACAACAAACAAATTGAAAGGAGAAAAATAATATGGGATTATTAATAAAAATAGGAATTGTAATAGCAATTATAGGAATAATAAAAGAAGTTAACAAATTAAGAAAAGAAAATGAAGAACTTAGATGGTTACTTAAAACTAATATGGAATTAAAGGAAATGCTTAAGAAATAAAGCAACCGGTTAGTAGTTATATTTACAGCTACTAACCATTTTCGCGAAATTTACATGGGCTTAATAGATAAGAGATGAATTTATATTTTAGGAGGATAAATAAATGAGAGAAACAGCAATAATTGACGTAGAAGCTTTAGACTTATTATTAACAAAACAATTCGGACTTGGATTGATAACAGGTATTGCATTATCAGTACTATTGACGAACCATTTCGAAAAGAAAATGAGAGAGAAAAGCAGAATAGGAAATTGAATGAACTTATTATAAAAGACATAATTATATTTAACATCTCTTATCCTTTTCTGTGCAGGAGGTAATGACATGAGAAGTGGATAACGCAAATAAAACATACATTATATGAGTAACAAAAAAAACTTATTATATTCTTTAAGGAGGAATTAAAAATGAAAGTAAAAGAATTTGTAACAGAGGTAGCAACAAAGGCAAGTGACAACAAAGGAGGAATTTTAACTGGCGTAACCATTTTTGGAGCGGTAGTGACAACAGCTCTTACAGCAGTAGCCACTTGGAAGATTAAAGAGATCATTGATAAGAATGATGGAGTAATCGACAAAAATGTTGTAAAAGATTGTGTAAAGGTAACTGTCTTACCGGCAGGAGCATTGCTTATAACAGTATTTAGTGCAGCAGGAGCACATAAGGCGGAGGTGGCTAAGTACGGAGCATTGGCAGCTTTGTATGCATCAGACAGCAAGAAGATCGAGGATCTCACAAAGAAACTCGGTAAAAAAGAAAATGGTGTTACAGTTGATAAGGACGGAAAACTCGTAAAAGAGAATTCTGTAGCAGAGGTAACAAATAAGTCATCTGCTTATGACGGAGACACAAATGAGCTTAATGTCGATCAGAAAGTTCTTAATAAGAAGATTAAAATTCTTGACAAGTACACAGGACAGGAAATCGATTGCTCAATAAATGACATTTTAAGAGCAGTTAAAGCAACAAATGATATTCTATTTGATAAAGATCCTTATAATGATGAGATTCACAAGGTATATGCTTGGGATTCATTTTATGAGGAACTTGGTGTAGAGTTAAGAGGATCAGTTAATAAGTCAGCAGGATGGACAACAGATGACGGACTTATTAATGTTACATTCGATGGAGCAATCGATGACAACATGCAGCTGTATTACACATTTAAATTTAACACAGATCCACATGATATTGATGCAGAAAATGGCAACAAGTGGAGAAGATACTAATGTAAGAGTTTTAAAAGGGCTTGGATATTTATTCAGGCCCTTTAATTTTTTTGTGGAGGTAATAAAATGTTGACTATTATAATAGGTATTGTAGGATTTATTATGGGATTTACACTAGCATGCTGTGGTTTTAGTTTAATGACAGTAGGAACTATATTATTAGATAAAGATGATACATTATATGTAGAACTAGACAATGATAAATCACAAGAAAAAATTAATACGGCACAAATGGTTGTATTTCGAATAAAGAGGAGGTAATTAATATGGAAATTTATCAGGTAATGAATCGTAGAGGAGATGTTGTTAAATCATTCATGATTAAGAAACTTGCTGAGGTATTTATGGCCGATTGCTTTGATAAAGATCCGGATGATTTCTTTTACATAGATTCAATAAATACGAAGGACGGCGAGTATGATGAAGATTCTTATCTTAATAAGAAGATTCATTATGGAGCAGTAGTTATATTTGACTCTAAAACAATTGATTGTGATGGCATTAGAGAAATAAGTAGTCTCAAACCAATTAGCAATAAAGTGGAAGAAGTCTATAGGTCATATGAAGTAACATTTGAAATTGATGAGAATGCTTATAACCAAATATCTGGTAATGATTATTTTTGTTATAATAGTGATTTAGGTAAAATACTTCAGAAGAAGGCAATTGATATTTTTGAGAATTTTAAGAAGAAAATATTTGAGGAGGAATAATTATGGGATTTAAAATAGGAGACTACGTGGTTAATAAACTAACTAATAAAATTGGTAAAATAAAAAATGTGCATATACGCTATAAATCATTATTAGTTGTATATGACGGAAACCGATCAGAGTATTTAGATTTTGACAATGCTAGAGGTTTGGATAAAAAGGAAGAATTGGAGGTAAATAAAATGGGATTTAAAGTAGACGATTATGTAGTTCATAGTATGTACGGTTTTGGAAAAGTTATTAGTTTGGCAGAATATCCGGATACAACAGTTTTGGTAAAATTTGAAGGTGTATTAATTATGGATGGAAGATTATCATCCGAAAGATATGTATCTCCACGATATATGAGATTGGCAAAAGAACAAGAGATTAATGATTTTCATATGAGACAAATACAAAATACACCAAAAGAATTTTTAAATAGTTTTTATGGTTTATCTGCTAGATATAACTATGATGGTATTTATGAAGAAATGTCAAAATACCAGTATCGTAAACTTCCAAAAATAGATAAAGTAATCTTCAATGATCCTGCAACAATTATATTCTGGAAAGATGGAACAAAGACAGTTGTAAAATGTCATGATAGAGATTGCTTTGATAAGGAAAAAGGATTTGCTATGGCATGCCTTAAGAAGGTATTAGGTAATTGCGGGCATTATTATGAGGAGGTTAAGAAATGGGTATAGAATTTCAATTTAAAAGAAAAAGTAAATGGATTATCATAAAACACTTTAACTTTGAAGGACCATATGATAATAATGAAATAGACATTCCAGTAATTGATCCGAGTATGGTTGATACAAGTAGAGGCATTAAATGCAATAATTGTGGCTGTTTATATTTTCCTCCTAGAGGATTGGGTATTAAAGGACCCGCACCAAAGTACTGTCCTGCTTGTGGTCGTAAAATGATTAATTGGAAGGAGATTATGATATGAGTAATGATCTTGAAGCAAAGAGAAATTATATTTACGGTATGTATCCTGGTAATACGTGGCATAACAAAGTAATGCACATGCCTCCTAATCAGGTTATAGCCATTTATATGAAAATGAAAAATATAGGACAAAAGCCAGTAAAAGCTACTAAGGACGAAGGAAGGCAGTTGAATCTATTCAGAGACTTTGGATTAAGATAAGGAGAATTAAATGACAACATTAAACAAATTGAATGATATTACAAAGAAAAATATTCATCTTCTTTGTACGTATAAATGCAGCAGAAATTGTGAATATTGCTGCAATAAGCAGTATGATATTTTAAAAGATGTTCCAATGATATCATGCAAAGAATTAAGCGAAGCCGAGAACATATTCTTGACAGGTGGTGAGCCTTTCGAGTTCTCATCGCCGAATGATATTGCTCGAGATTTGAAGTTTGTATACAAAAATATTAAGAATGTTTATGTATATACAAACGCATACGAATTATACGAGTATTTAACTTATGGATACGGATTACTTGATAATTTAGATGGTCTTACAATTTCAATCAAAGGCGAAGATGATTTAAAAGCATTCGAATTATATTTACTTAATAATAAAGACATATTATCATTAAAAAGTAATAAGCTTTATGTATTTCCTGGATATGAAGATGTAAAGATAAACAATCATTTCGAAAAGCATTTAAGAGTATGGCAGGAAGACTTCAAACCGGCACCTGACAGTATCTTTAGAAGAATGTTTTAATTTATATTTGAAAGGAGACTATAAAAATGGAAAAAGAACTTAAAAGAACATGCAAAATTTGTGGTAAGACAAAGATGATAACTTCATTTAATGTTACATCTGATATTTGTCAGTATTGCGAACGAAAGAAAAGAGATAAGATTAAATTACTAATCGATGAATTTGGTATATTTAACTATACACCGACCATAACAGAGGTAAATCAGAGAGCAAGAAGCATGGGTCTGTCTTATGGTAGATACAGTGCTATTTATATTTATG
>Ga0326513_10003086_pt1 | contig 12148 bp, 9 predicted proteins | sample 2_2465_0518_D_FD_203654 | JGI IMG/M metagenome (GOLD analysis project Ga0326513, IMG submission 203654) | Bovine rumen microbial communities from UC Davis, California, United States - 2_2465_0518 | ecosystem: Host-associated > Mammals > Digestive system > Stomach > Rumen | place: USA: California... | reverse complement strand
ACATCCTCCCCCGCCTGTAGAGGCGGGGGCTTCCCCTCGCCAACGGGTTTGGTTCTCGTTCGATAGTACCAGTGTACTAAGCATAAGCGAGCTAACCCCGCATGCCCTGCGGTTTTATAATAGGTTTGTCTGTTATCGCCCACTGACTTCACACTAATTTATTGCTGACTGATTACAGCGACCGGCAGTCCAATACGGTGACATGGAGAGGATAACCTATCAGAATCCCTTATCATAGGGGAATGATTACCCCTAATCCGTTCTCCTTTCTTCATTCTCTGTACTCACGGCTTGGTTCTCGCTCTATTGGGGTACAGGCACACACGAGAGACAACACCCTGTTATTCTCTCCAAAAAACTAATATCAGTATACCATATTTTTCAGTATTTGTCAAGAGGGTGGACGCAATTCATCCCCCGCTTTAGAAGCGGGGGTTTTCTTGCTAACCTTTGATAAAAATTTATTTTTTCTGATCATCGGGAGTATCTACTACCATAGCAGCTGAACCATAGGCTTTCAGAGGCTTGCCGTTTTCATCGCGTTCGAGCGTGTATCTGACATGAAACGGAATTCTTGCAACTGACAAGGGAATCACAGCTTCAATAGAATCGACTTCTCCGGATTCGATCTTGCGGAGCATTTCATGATAGCTGTCATAATAATCCATCGGGAACAGACCGGAATCAAATAAAGGCTCAGGATAATTCTCGACTACCGGAGGGACATTCAGATCACGCATACACCGGAAGCAAGGATGCATCACATGGGTTGAGAATTCATATTCCCATGCATAAATATTGACCTGTTCGCTTGCAAATCTGAATCTTCTTTCACTTTCGGCGAGTTCGGCATAGCGTTTTTTCTCGGAAGTGATATTTCTGACCATAGCATAGAAGATATATTCTTCACCGGCACGGCCGATCAGACGCATATCTGTTCGGATGCAGATTTTATCTTCACCGCAGATTTTAGAGCAGACAGTTCTCCAAGTTTCGCAGGATTCCTCATCATGGGACTGAATGGCTTTTTTGATTGTTTTTTCGTAGAGATTTTTATGATACTCATCGAAGCCGTCCCACGGATCAGAATTCAGAATTTCTTTTTCACAGAGATTCATGCCGAGTTCTGACTGATATTTCTGATTGACTCTCAGAATTGTTAATTTTCCGTCCTGATAAGTAAAGATAGAAGCACCGCCGACATAGTGATTAAAAATCAGTGTTTCGAGGGACTGCGGATTCCAGAATCTTCCTGCGTCCATGCTTTCGATCAGATTAATTGCTTTCGAGACAGGTTCATGCTGAATCTGTCTTAATTTCTCGATAAATTCATTTTCCGGCACGGGTTTGGAATATAAATAGCCCTGAATATACGTACAGCCGATGCTTTTCATAAAATCGGCCTGTTCGGGAGTTTCGACACCCTCAGCGATCACGGGAGTATCGAGCCATTTACTCATCTGAATAACAGAGCTGATGATCATGCCTCCGCGACCGCCGATGCCACCGCTCAGGAATCGCATATCTAATTTAATCACATCAACGTCCAGATCTTTGAGGACATTCAGAGAAGAATAACCGCTTCCGAAGTCATCCATTTCGACAACATAGCCCAGCACATGCAGATTGTTCAGAACTTTAGATACTAATTCGCTTCCGCCGATTGCCGAAGATTCTGTGATCTCGACATGCAGGAACTTGACCGGAATCTGATACTGCTGACGGATTTTCTCGATCTTGCCGACATAATCGCTGTGGAAAATATCATATCTGGACATATTGAATGAAATCGGCACGGCCGGAATATTTTCATCAAGACATTTTCTCTGGAATTTGCAGACATCTTCAAAGACATGGAGATCGGCTTTCGGAATCAGAGTATTTTTCTCCAGAACCGGAATAAAATCCGATGGGTACTGCATTCCGTTGACGGGGTCTTTCCATCGCATGAGAGCTTCTGCGCCGATCATGCGACCTGTTGTATGATTGATTTTCGGCTGATAGCAGACGAAAATATAATCTTTTTCGAGAGCTTCTTCAAAATTGAGCAATAATTCATTTTCGCTCATTCTGATATGATTCATGTAAGATCATCTCCAATTAAAAATTTTAAAATTTTAATGACGTTTTTGTTCAGGATGTTTCTGATAATATAATTTTTTGTCTTGATACATCGCTTCATCGGCCTGATGCATGGCATTCCGGATATGATTTCCGGTATGATCGAATGCCCAGCCCACGGCGAAACTGATTTCAGCCTGACGGAGTCTGTCTGTGCGTTTCTGAATATCATTCTGATCAGGATTCAGAATGATGATCATAAATTCATCACCGCCGGCACGATAGATTTCAGCATCATAAAAAATGCTTCTGAGAGTTTCTCCGGCCTGACGGAGCAGATCATCACCAGCGGAATGGCCTTGTTGATCATTGATAAGTTTCAGGCCGTTCAGATCAGCAAAGACAATGCCGATCGGCGGATTTTTCTGATTTGTACAAAGCTGATCAATTCTCTGATTCATCTGATTTCGATTGCAGACGCCTGTGAGGGAATCCATAGAACTCATAAATCTGAGCCGTTTCATCAGCTGACGGTTAGCAATTTCAGAGCCGACAAAATAAGCCGTCAATTCGAGAGTTTCTCTGATATGAGTGATATTTTCAGTATCAAAATTCGTGACCCACAGGAAGCCGATGGTTTCGCTTCCGGATTTGAGCGGAAATAATACCATACTGGTGACATGTTTTTCCATCAGATTTTCATACCAGACGGGATTTTTTTCCTGAACCCATTTCATATCCTGCTGATTTCTGAGAATCAGACAGGAACTTCCGGCGATCATTTCCGGCCAAGTTTTGATAATATCATAGAAGCCCTCTTTGATATATTCGCTGACGGGCTGGGCATGAGCAAGTTCATTCTGCGCCTCGCACAGGACAGAGCAGGTATGATTTTCAAAATCGGTCAGGAGAATACAGCATCTCCGGCCTTTGCAGATATTATGAATCTGCTGGATAATCTCCTGCATTGTGATGCTGAAATCCTGACTGGTTTCTCTTAATCCGACACAGATTTTGAGCACATCGACAGCGGTTTCAGCCGAGATATTTCCGGCGATCACAGAAGCATCAGGATACTGAGTGAACTCCTGCGAATAGGTACAGTAATAATAATCTTCATGATCACAATTCATAGGCATCATGAAAATATTCATCCAGAAATTAAATCTGTCAAGATGAATATAAGTATGCATAGGCTTTTTATTCACGGCGCACTGAAAGCACATTTCCTCGAAATTGAGATCTTTCGGGATATAATTCTGATAGGGAGTATCAGGAACGAATTTTTTAGCTTTAATATCAGAGTTTTCCCCGACAAATTCAGCTGATCTGATATAGGCTTCATTTCCGGCCATAATGTGAATATTTCCGTAGCTTCCGTCAGGAAGTTTTTCAATCCGGAGCACACAGGTAATCGGCTGGAAATAGTCTGCAAACTGCTGTAAACTCATGATAGAAATCCTTTCAAATAATACTGATCTGTTTTTATTATAGCATATTCTTCACGATTTGTCCAGAATTTTTTTATCAAAAAGCAGATTTCTTGACAGATTTTATAAAATATGCTATAATCATGAAGAAATCTAAAAAAAACAGGAGCATTTATGAGTATTTTATTATCTGAACAATATCAGGCCTTGGAACAGGAATGTGAAGCAAGATTCCGGAAACTCAAGGCCAATGAAGAAGAACTGAATCAGATTTTTATTTCTGCCTATGGCATGGAAACTATTCTCACTCCGGAAGTGCCGGAAAAAAGCATCTCCATCCGGAGAGCAGAACTCCGGAGGGAGATCAAGAGTCTGATTAATTATGCAGTCGGCTGTCTGTTCGGCCGTTACAGTCCCGATCATGAGGGGCTGTGCTATGCCGGAGGCATCTGGAATCCGGAATATTATCAGAGAATCATCCCTACAGAAGATAATCTGATTTTTTTATCAGAAGAAATTTTTCCGGAACGCTGTCTTCTGACCGGAATCGAGAATTTTCTCAGAATCATCTGCGGAGAAGAGAGCTTTCAGGAGAATCTTGCCTTTATGGCCTCGGCTCTGAACGATCAGGGCGAACCGGAAGAGATTCTGAAAAAATATCTGCATCAGGAATTTTATATTGATCATCATAAATTTTATCGCAAAAGGCCTGTCTATTGGCTTCTCGATTCCGGAAAGAAACATGCTTTTCAGGCATTGCTTTATATTCACAGATGGAAGCCCTCACTTCCGGAGCATATCCGGAGAGACTGTCTGCCGGAATACAGGAAATTTTATCAGCATCGGCTTGATCAGGCCGATACTTCTAAAAAACAAAAGAAATACACTGCCATACTGGAAGAACTGGAAAGCTATGATCAGAAATTAGAAAGCATTTCTGGTCTGATTCTGAATCCTGATGACGGTATTTTAAATAATTATCAGAAACTGGAATTGATATTAAAAAAGCTGATTTTCTAATGATAGATTTTTCCGGCGATTTCCATTTGCTGTTGAATATAATTTTTTCCTCTCTTTCTGATCACGGATATTTTGAATCCACATGCAGATACTCTTCGAGACAAAGCCCATTCTGCATGATTTCCTGCGCGATTTCCTGCCCGACATAGCGAATATGCCATGATTCGTATTTATAGCCCGTGAATGCTTCTTTCTCTCTGGGAAATCTGATAATAAATCCGAAGCGTGCGCAGTTCTGTTCCAGCCATACGGCTTCGGGAGTATCATTGAAAGCATCCCCCGGCCAATTGACATCAATGCACAATCCTGACTGATGCTCAGAATAGCCTGCCCTTGCCGAGAACGTATCAGCAGAATCGCTTCCGTACTGATTCGCATAGTCATTGTAGACATAAACCTGTGTCTGATAAGATCTGAAATCAGAATGCGAAAATAAATATAATTCTGCTTCTTCGGAGGCAGTCCGGCATAATTCCGAAAAGGCCTGAGCGGTTTCAGGAGTCATGCCCTGCGGATTGTAAGATTCCGGAAGAGGATAAGTTTTATTCACGATCATAATGCCGTTTACGTAAGTAATTCCGCCGATGACCTGAATATCATCTCTGGGACTGCCGGAACAGGAAATTGTCTGCGGGTCGGGCAGAGGCTCTTCATCGGGATAGATTTTTACTGAAATCTGTGCCGAAACATCGGGATTGCTGAAAGAAAAGACATTGATCGTGCATTCTCCTGCGCTGACGGGAATAATTCTGCCGTCCTGATCGACAGAAGCAATATTCAGATCAGAAGACGACCAGACAGCAGAAGTATCAACAGCATCATCGGGAGACATTCTGACAACAGGCATGACAGCACCGTCCGAGACATGCAGAAAGACATGATAGAAACTCAATGTCATATCGGAGACCATTCCGGCCGGAAGCGTTTCTGATTCTGATTCTGTGATTGATTCAGATTCTGATTCTGATTCTGTGATTGATTCAGATTCTGATTCTGATTCTATGATATTCTGTATCTGAGAGCGATTCTGATTTTTTCTGGTCTGAATCAGCAGAACGCTGAGAATCAGACACAGAATCACCGCAGTCAGAAGCAGGACTGATAACAGAACACTGCCGGAATTTGTTTTTTTCTTATTTTTTTGACTCATGAAAATAATTCCTTTCCGGAGAAAAAGCCGTTCCCTGCAAAGAGAACGGCTTTTCAGATTTTGCATGTCTATTATAGCATAAAATCGGGAATGATGCAATAGTTTCCGGAAAAATTGCATGTTATCAACAAAAAATAGAATAAATCAGATTTAAAATTCTGCATATTTCTGAATCCAGAATTCTGCGGATTATAGCCCTGTGAACTGTATCTCCAGAAATAGTCTCTTGCAAGTATCCGGTCAGGGAGCTGATCGTAATAGGAATTGGCGAACAGAATCGCCTTGTAAGGCTCAAGAAGATTATACACGCGAAGCCATGTGATAATATTTTCTTTCTGAATATCCAGCTGTACCTGCGAAGCGGCGGCGACCATGCTGAACTGCGGAATGTTATGATAAAATACATCCCCGTATTTCTGATACGAATACAGATGATGATACAGCATTCTGTATCTGTCATTTGCTATAGGTTCAAATTTTTCACAGGCATGATACGGATTGATGCCCATGCCTGTCAGCTGATGCCGGACAGCAAGCAGATCTTTCTGCAAAGCAGAAAAATAATTCCGGAAACGCTGATTTAAATCATGAATATTCTTTTCCTTGCCGAATGACAATTCCAGCGTATTATAACTGCAATCGAAAGAGAGATTATCTCCTGTTTGGGGATTGGTCAGCGAATAGAGTCTGTTATGATCATCAGTTTTCTGATCGGAAAAATGAAATTTCTGAGCGAAATCTCTGACGACCTGCTGAGTTTTCTCCAGATCGACAGTTTTTTTTTCCAGATTCAGCAGAGGAAATTCAAATTCCACGCCGACAAAATCCTGAGCGGGACGTTCTGTAGGGCGGATATATTTCTGATACACAGCCTGATATAATGTCTGTATCATGTTGTCACAGCTCCTTAATAATATAATAAATATACTAATCCTATCGGGATTGTATATTTATTATATACCTGAAACAGAAATTTGTCAAGATTTGTTTTTTTTAGCACAGGCTATCGAAAAAATCTATAACTATACAAAAAAGAACAGGCTTCTGAAACGAAGCCTGTCCTTTCCCACTCTAATCAAAGACTTCCGCGGAAGTCTTCGTGCGCGCCCACCAACGCCCAGTGCCGCCGACCGGACTTGAACCGGTACGGATTTTACTCCGAGGGATTTTAAGTCCCTTGTGTCTGCCAATTCCACCACGGCGGCATTTTCAAGACAAGATATATTATAGCATAGAATCATGAATTTGTCAAGAGAATTTTTATCAAAAAATAAATTAAATATTTATGCAATTTGCTGAATTTTAAAAATTTTATAAAAAACTGTCATATTTCTGCAATCAGGATTGTTTTATTTACAGAGAGTGTGAAATCTCACAAAATTGTAAGATTGGCTCAGAACTATTGACAAACTAATATAACTGTGTTATGATAAATAATACAGTTCAGAAAAAATCAGGAGGGTGATACCATGCAGAAAAAAATAATCAGAACGCTGAAAAACTGGAGTTGGCTCATGCCGAGTCTGATCGGCGTTCTGATTTTCTTTGTAATTCCGTTTTGTGTCGTGATTTATTATTCCGTGCTGGATAATCCGGTATTTGCTAATTTTGTCGGATTTGAGAATTATCTGAAATTATTCAGGAATACGGCATTTTTGCAGGCGGTCAGGAATACGGGGATTTTTTCAGGAATCGCCGTGCCATTGTCAGTTGTTCTGTCTTTGGCGATGGCATTCGGATTAAATTCTAAAATCCCCTTGAAAAGCTGGATCAGATCATGTTTTTTATGTCCGCTGATGGTGCCCATTGCTTCGGTTGTCTTGGTATGGCAGGTAATTTTTCATTATCACGGGACTTTGAATCAGATTACAGCACTGTTCGGAGCAGAGCCGGTCGATTGGCTCAAAACAGAATGGTCATATTTAGTTCTGACGATCATGTTTTTATGGAAAACGCTGGGATATAATATGATTTTATTCATGTCGGCGATCGCAGGAATTCCGAATGATATTCTTGAAGTCGCCGAGCTTGAGGGCGCAGGAGAATTTTATAAATTCCTGCATATCAAATTAAGATACCTCTCCCCTACGATTCTGTTTGTAACGATTTTATCAATTATCAGTTCATTCAAGATGTTTCGTGAAGTGTATTTATTAACAGGCGATTATCCGTATGAGAGCATGTATTTATTACAGCATTTCATGAATAATACGTTCAAATCGCTGGATTATCAGAAATTATCCAGTGCGGCGGTACTGCTTTCGATCGTGATGATGATGATTATTGGTATATTATATCTGATCGAACGCAGATACGGAGAGGATGTGGAAGAATGAACCGGAAGCTGAAACAGCATTTTATCACAGGATTATTATTTATTATTTCTTTTTCGGCGGCAATTTTATTTATTCTGCCGACCGTCCTGACGATCAGTAATTCTTTTATGACGGAAAAAGAAATCAATACTAATTACGGAGCGATGATAGATTCTGCCGGAGCAGATAAGAAAAATTATATCTCCGAACAGCTGAATCTGAAATTTATTCCCGATATGGTCAGCTTTCAGCAGTATATTTCTGTATTATTCAAGAGTCCGGATTATTTATTGAAATTCTGGAATTCAGTAATATTAACCGTTCCGATTACGATTTTTCAGGTCATGCTTGCGGCAGTGACGGCCTATGGCTTTTCGAGATACCGAGGGAAACTCAGAGAAATTATTTTTTTCAGCTATATTATTCTCATGCTGATGCCCTATCAGGTCACGCTTGTGCCGAATTATCTGGTATCTGAATATCTGGGAATTCTGAATACTCGATGGGCAATTATTCTTCCGGCGGTATTCTCGCCGTTCAGTGTGTATTTATTAACTAAAGTCATGAGAAGAATTCCGAAAGCCTATTTTGAAGCCGCTCGGCTGGACGGCGCAGGAGAATTCCAGATTTTCTGGTATATCTGCCTGCCTCTGTGCCGGAGTGCCATGTTATCAGTCGGCTTGCTGGTATTTATTGATTACTGGAATATGGTCGAACAGCCTCTGATTTTATTAAATAATGAAGAACAATATCCGCTTTCTGTATTTCTCTCGCAGATTAATAAAGGCGATGTCGGACTTGCTTTCGCTGTGGCAGTTGTCTATATGATTCCGGCATTGTTATTATTCCTCTACGGCGAAGAATATCTTGTCGAGGGAATTACCTATTCCGGCGGTGTGAAAGGATGATTATTTATGGATGAACTGACTAAAAGTGCAAAAAGAAGAGAACATATCAAGACGCTTCTGATTATTTTTCTTGTGATTTTATTATTGCTGACATTTTTTTCAAATACGATTCTGAATTACAGCCTGCCGACAGTTTCAGCTCAGTATGCAGGATATGGCGTGATTACTGAAAAAATCAGAGGTTCAGGCACTGTCACAGCGAATCAGAATTATGATGTCACTGCCGAGGGAAAACGAGTCGTCACGAGCGTCTATATCAAGTCCGGCGATGAGATCAAAGCCGGAGACAAGCTGTTTGCCCTCGATGCCGAAGATAATTCAGAAGAAATCAAAGCCGCTGAAAGTGCCTTGCAGGAAGCCGAACTCGCTTATCAGAAAGCCCTGCTGACAGCCGCTCCGGATTATGCCGCCGAAAATCAGGAGATCGCCAATGCAAGAGCCGATCTCCAGACAGCAATTAATAAACTCAATGCCGCGAAAAACAAGACAAAAGCCGTTTCCGAGGCCGCTTATCAGCAGGCTGTGAGCGAATCGAAAGCCGCCGCTTCTGATATGGAACGTCTGAATGAATATTTATCAGCCGTATCTGCCGGAGAACTTGACGGCGTTCCGGTTCAGTATACAGCTGATCTGCTCAGTGCACAGGCGAATGTACAGACAGCAACAAGAAATCTCGAAGCGGCACAGACTGTTCTGGAATCCAGAAGCGTTCCGGTTTCTTCGGCAGAACAGGAACAGACTGTTCTTACTCTGGAGCGCGAAGCTGAAAAAGCTCAGATCGCTTATGATCGTCTCAAAGCAGATTATGAATCCGCAAAAGAAAACGGACTTCCGGAATCTGTATTTTCAGAATCTGAATCTGATTCTGAATCTGAATCAGAAGCCGGAATCTCTTCCCTGACAGATCTGGAACGCGCTGTTGAAGATGCCGCTCAGACGCTCAGATATGCGAATGAAGATGCTGATCATGCGAAAGCTGTACTGGAGTCGATCAGAATTCAGGAACAGGCTCTTGTTGATGCTCAAAATGCTGTACAGCAGGCGCAGGCCGATCAGGAAGCGGCTCAGAACGAGTATAAATCGGCCGCCGCCGGAATCAGTTCGCTGATTCAGAGCGATCTGCAAGCGGTCAGTGCCCGTGCGGATTCTGCTCAGGCGATAATTACTGCTTATGAAAATCAGAGCAGTGATGTCAGTGATGATATTACCAGTCTGGAAGATGCCGTTTCCCAGCAGGAACGGAATTTACAGGATATGCTTCTGAAACTCACTCAGCAGAAAAAAGAAGATTCGCTCAATCAGCAGATCGCCCAGCTTGACTTGCAGAGTCAGCAGAATACTATTAATAAACAGAAAGAAGAACTCGAAAAATTAAAACAGGCGAAAGATACTAAGATCATCACCAGCAAGAATGACGGCATTGTCAGTACTGTGAATTTTTCCGCCGGTGATACGGTCATGGACGGCGATACACTCGCTAGTCTGACTCTGACAGGTTCGGGCTATACAGTGCAGTTCACCGTCACGGCTGAACAGGCTCGGAAACTTCATACCGGTATGAATGCGGAAATTACAAATCAATATTACAGTGATATGACAGCTTCTCTCGCTTCGATCAAGCAGGATACGGAAAAATCCGGAAATGACAGCAAGAATCTGATTTTTAATATTACCGGAAATGATGTAGTTTCCGGTCAGCTGTTAGCATTGTCGATTCAGACTTCCAGCGAAAATTATGACTGTGTAGTGCCTTCGAGTGCCGTCATGGAAGATAATAAAGGCAAATTTGTTCTGATCATCAAGGCGAAAAGCACGCCTCTGGGGAATCGCTATTACGTCAGCCGGAGTGATGTGACAGTCCTCGCTCATGATGAAATCAGCAGTGCCGTGCAGGGAGATATTAACAGTTCCGATTTTGTCGTGACCGCTTCGGAAAAGCCCCTCACTGCCGGAATGCAGGTGCGTATGGAGGAGAAAGAATCATGAAGCTCCGGAAAATACAGATCATCCGGCTGATTCCGGCCTGTTTCTGTATTCTGACTGTGCTGATTTTAATGCTGATAAATCAGTCTCTTTCCGGACTTCTGCCGAGTCAGCAGGCCGGAGAACGATGGCAGTCAGACGGCAAGGCCTCGCAGATCAGTATATTTCTCCGTCCGGAGGCGGAATTTTCTGCTGAAAGCATTCCGGCTCTGCATGAGAAAATCAATGATGCGCTCACAGCGAAATCATTACAGCCTGAAAACAAACAGGCTCGTCTGTGGTGCGATGCCTACAGCACACAGGCAGGTCAGGCCGAAATCACAGGAAATCGGAAAGAAATTTCAAAAGCTCTTGTGACGGTCATCGGAGGAGATTTTTTTCTGATTCATGCGCCGGAACTGGTCAGCGGTGTGTATCTCTCGGAACAGGATCTCATGCATGACAGAGTCGTGATTGATACCCAGCTTGCATGGGAATTATTCGGCTCTTCGGATGTGGCCGGAATGGAAATTACAGTTCAGGAACAGACCTGTCTGATCGCCGGAGTGATTCAGCCGGAACAGGATTATGCTTCCAAGACGGCATACGGAACAATGCCGAGAATTTATCTGAGCTATGATTTTTATGAAAAAAACTGGAATACAGAAGCAAAGATCAGCTGTTATGAAGCAGTTCTGCCGAATCCGGTCAGGAATTTTGCTCAGGAACTGCTGAAAAATTCTCTGGAATCTGATGAAAATGCTGATTATCTCATGAAAGAGAATACAAATCGCTATAAACTTTCAAGGCAATGGGACACGCTGAAACATCTGCGGAATCTGGTAATCTGCGAGACGGTAACATTTCCGTACTGGGAGAACGCGGCGAGGATGATCGAATTTGATACGGCAGTGATTTTATTATGTGAAATTATATTCGCTGTTTATCCGGTAATTTATCTGCTTTATCTGATCAGCAAGGGCTATCGGATGACGGAAAAAACGCTGTATCGAAAGCGACTCGCATGGAAAAACCGTTATCGTTCAGAGATCAAGCAGATCTGAATCTGAAAAAAAACTGTCACAGGAATCTGCGGCAGTTTTTTTATTACTGAAAACGTTATTTAATCATAGTTTCTGTTATAGATTTTACCATTTTCTTCAGGCAATTTGTATAAAGTTTTTCAACAAGTATAGCAAAAATGATAAATATCCTGATTGGCACAAAATATTTTTTCCTGATTTTTTCAAGATATATCTTGCAAATTCCTGATTTTGTATAAAATATATTTTTTATAACCTG
>Ga0326513_10003085_pt1 | contig 12148 bp, 14 predicted proteins | sample 2_2465_0518_D_FD_203654 | JGI IMG/M metagenome (GOLD analysis project Ga0326513, IMG submission 203654) | Bovine rumen microbial communities from UC Davis, California, United States - 2_2465_0518 | ecosystem: Host-associated > Mammals > Digestive system > Stomach > Rumen | place: USA... | reverse complement strand
AACGTCCGCGCCACACCGTCAGAGTAGTTGCCCTCGACGCATACAATCTCGTCGCCATTCACCTCGACCACAATGCCCGTGTGATTGATACCGCCGCCGTACAAGAAGAATATCTGATCACCGACCTCTGGGGAGTGATAGTATGCACCGTTCCGCTTATATGCTTCCGCAGACAATGCACACGCGGCATACCCGCTCGGCACTTGATACGTCATCGCGGTGGCATCCGAATAACCAAAACACGCAATGTACGCGGCATCAACAAACACATCACACCACGGCACGTTGATTGCGGAGAAACCATACAGCTTCACGTCCCAATTGCCGTCAGCGTATTTGTTGCTCCCGTCGTACCCTTCATGATACCCGATTTGCGACTTGCACCAATCAACGAGTTTCTGTTTGGCTTTTGTAACTGTCATCATTGTCGAGCGCTCCTCCGATAAAGTGGTTTTCAGCAAGACACTCTGGGCATACTCCTGGGTCGTTCTTCCCGCTGCTTCGGTACTCTCTCCCGCACTTGCTACATCTGAGGATTTCGCAGTGTCGGTTTGCCCAAATCCGCAGACGGTTGCCAACCACTTCAAAAAAGTCATTTGCTGTCATCCGCTCCTCCAAAATCAATAGGGCAAGAGTCGCCGTCGCAACCATGCTCGTCAATCAGTTCATTGACGAAAACATCTAACTCATCTTGCGTAATCATGTTATACACCTCGATTTGAAAAATGAGATGCACTTTTTGTGCTTAATAAGTGCATCTCGATTCTAAGGTCAAAAAACTTCAAGTTTTTGAACTTACAATAGCGGTTGAAAACGATTGATCACAGGAGTTACCCCGTATTCAAAACAACTGAGCCGCTACAGTTTCACATCCGTTTCATCCACGTCTTGACAGAACTTTATCTGTGGTTAATTGCTCCAGTTAAAAATATCACATTCTGACATACCCAGTAATTACTGGTATTCCGAAGCATTATTTCGGAATATTTTGTAATACACTTTAAGTAACAAACCACTGGAGCAGTCATTTTGCGGTGAATACAATATCCATTTTGTCCTTATGTTATTTGCCGAAAAATCTAATGAGAAGAATTACAACAATAAGAACACAAAAGAAAGCTGATACAAAAATTAACGCTTCATCGATGCTTCCACCTCCTCCTTCCATCTGAGAGATTCTCCACGGTATTGACCCAACTCTGTATGGCATACTTCACTCCTAAAGTTCCCATATTCCAACAACAAGAATACAACAGGAATAAATGGTAAATACAAACACTGAACCTGCTGCCACTTTATGAATCCAGTGCCTCTCATTGTCTTCATTGACAATTGATGAACCAACTAACAGCGGTGTCAGAAAAAATAGCGTATACCACAGTTTTGCCACAACTTCCACGATATCCATACTTCACCTCTATAAATCTCCATTCATACGTTTAATAAAAACATACACATTTATAACTAATACTGGGAGACTTATAATTAATAAGATTGCTGTTATGATTTTAATAGCAATTACCATAAAGAACTCCTTCTCGACAGATAATCCCTTTTGTGGTATCATTACTCTTTGAGGTGATGTTTGTGGAGTACAAAACTACACAACGTGGTCGCCCTCGGTACGGCAGTGAAAAACGTCCACCCTATGCAAGACTCGGCATTACTCTCCCACAGGAGATACTGGAACGTCTCGACAAATACTGTGGTGATGAGGAACGGGATAGATCATTTGTCATCAAACGTGCCGTGGATGCTTGGCTCAAGGAGAGAGGTTACTGAGGGTAACCCCTCTCTTTTCTTATTATATCCGTTTTGTACTGGTAATGCAAGGTATGATTCTGTATTACTCAGTATTCCAAAGTGTGATTAATTGCTCCATTTAAGTAACTAATTGCCCCGTTGTAAGGGAAATAGTTCTGTCACTCCCTGTGCCTCCAACTCTTTTAAGATAAAGCAAGTTGTTATCGTAATCGACAAGAACAAGGTCAATCAGCGGAACATCACTATTATAGGAATTTGATGCAGTAATAAAGTATGGGATGCCTCCAAGCATACCATTGCTGTCAGCATGAGTATGCCCAGCCACCCAGAAATCAACATGACCAGAACAAGTTGTAAAATCATATTCTACACTATTGAGTGTTACAGTTGTGTGGCTATTATATGCTTCAACAAGAGTGCCGAAATTAGTTGCATTTGTCTGAATGTTTTCGCTATTGACAATAATATGCAGAAAGATTATTGCATGAGCAGGGTCATCCTCTGCAAGTTTTCCTGCAAGCCATGAAATCTGATCCCAATCGTAATCAAGCATTGTACTATGCTCAATACCACTATCAAGGACATAGCATTTTGAATTATCACCATCAAATGAATAGTATGCTTTTTTAGTATCTGTATCTCGGTACAGAATTGCTGCTACAGTCGCATCCGTCAATCTGCCTGTGCCATTCTCACTGCCACTATCCTGTTTCCCTTGATAGTTTGTATCATGGTTGCCAAGAACAAGCTTGCATCCATCAAGCAGGTGGTCATTGATTCCCTTTAAATACCCAAGTCGGTAACATGCTTCATCCATTGTTGTCGAATTGTTTAGCATATCTCCACCGCACACCATGAAAGAACACGGTGTAGCGTTATATGTTTTCTGCACTCGCTTGAAATAGTTCGCCATGTCGGTTTCGTTGCGTGAATTATCGTCAAAACCCAAAACATGAGAGTCCGTGAAAAAAGCGAAGGATTCAACATTCGTCTTTCCTTTAAATAGAGCACCGTATAAAACAACAGGAGTTTGCCAATCATACGATCCAGAATAAGGTTCGGCATTAAAAATGTCAGAGGCTAAAAGATAATCGTTTTCTTGATATTCTTCATATATTTTTTTAATGATGTTAGGATTTTCAATCTGTGCCGTGTACGGTGTATAATCAGTACGACCGCCAATTTCGACTTGAATTGCTCTATTAGGGGTTGTATTCCATTTTATATATTTGGCATTTATATCTTTATTGTAAATAAATGTGCGGAAATCACCACTAGGATAAAAATTCCAGAATGCGATATAATTTTTGTTTTCATCATAAAATTCAAGGTTTAGGTTTGACTGCCCCAGTACTTCATTGTCATACGTTGACATGGTAATAACAGTGTTTTTTACAATATCAACAGGATAATAAAGCGTAGAATCTAACCCAATCAGATTATGTTTTTCGTATGTATTTGCTTTGAGTTGGTCTATCATGAAGACGATAGGATAATTATACTCTTCATACGGGAGGACATCTGAACCAAAATTTAACTGTACAGTTTTTGCTGGAGTTGATGACCACGATACAAAATATGCAGTCTCGCCACCATTTCCTGTGATAATTGTGCGTTTGCTATACAAATGGTTAAAACTCCATCCACCATTACTAATATCATTACCGTTAATGTCGTGGAACCGCAAAGTAACAGTAGTCCCTATTACAGTTCCGTCTGCTGTTGCCATTGTGACAGTAGTGCCAGTAGGAATTTCAACAGGATACAGTACACCACCCTCAGAACCGATAAGATTACTATTAGCTAATCCGTTGCGATTAAAAGATTCCTTTAACACACTGACATCATCTGCGAGTTTAACGGCATCAACATCCGCATTTGTCCATGCGCCAGCCGCATGAGCGGCCTTGAACTTATACAGCGTTCCCTTGTAGTAAACATACTCACCAATGGCATACGATTTGCTTGCGGAGAACTCAGAGGCAACCATCGCATTCTCTTTGTCTTTGAAATGCTTGAGTCCCGCAGTATCAATTTTTTTAGGCATTCACTTGCCCTCCTTTAAGTATACAGTGCGGAATCGATATCCGCGTTGGTTGCGATGTCACCGTCTTTAAGCTGCCATGCGCTACCGTCCCAGACGTAGGATGCATACCCTTCGTCGGAGACAAGGTAGAGGTCGCCAAGATCGCCGGTGGCGGGGAGATTTGCCTTGGTCACAACACCTTTGACGGTGAAGCCGCTGCCAAGCGAGGCAATCTGCTTATTCACCTTTCCAAGCATTGCAAACGGAATAATTCCATCCATCTAATCACCCCCAACTCGTGCCATTGAAGAACGAGACTTCCTGCGTCGAAGCATCCATCAGATAGCTGCCGACAGCGATGTTCTCGGTCGGTTTTGTGGCATCGGAGGTGCAAAACCCCGCGATGAAGATCTTGCCACCCGCTGTGGCAAACTGCTCAGTGATAGTAATCTTTTCGTCCATGATTTCACCTCACATTTACGAATACAAAAGATTGTCTATATCGGTCGTGGTTGCGATGTCGTCTGCAACGGAGTTGTACACACCGCCGTCCGTCCATGCCGTACCATTATGGTAGTACCAATGACCACTTGTCATCCCGCTCTCAGAACCTACATACACATACACACGCGTGGTGTCCGTCATTGCAGACTTCGTGGTTGCCGTCAGCGGAGAGCCAACGAACTCGGATGCTTGGAGCATATACTGCCGTGAGAGGTCTGCGCTGTCGTAAGACTCCTGTGCGGATGCAGCGGATTGCTGTGCATACCACTTCGAGTTGTTGTGATATTCTGCCGCACTACTTTCAACATCCACACCGTTGCGCTGTCCAACTGCCCAGGCTTCACCGTTCTCAGCGGCAAGCGCGGAGTACCACTTGCTGTTGTTGTGATACGTTGCATCATCCTCAGAAACGTCCTCTCCGCTTCTCTGACCTACTGCCCATGCCTCCGCATTCTCCTGTGCCTCCAACGCGCCCTCATAGTGTTCTCGCACGTATTCGGCATCCTCATGCATCTGCACCAACCAATCCTCATACGGGTCTGGGAACTCCATGTCGGCATCGATGGATGCCAGTGTGGAGGTGTAGTAGAGGACACTCTTCGCCACGGATGCGTTGACGATGTACACAAGCTGCGCTGTGCCGCGTCCTTTGTATGCGGTGTCGGAATTGCGGACTACCCACTCAATTACTTCGTTCGCCGTATCTACACTGATTGGGCAAGCGTAAGGTGCGCTGTCCATACATCTCTCGTGGAGCAGTTCAAATGCTCCGTCGCCATACTCTTCCGCCCAACCACTTACATCAAACTTAATCGTCGTGACTTCATTCTCGCCTTGTCTTCCAAGAGGGATAACTACACCCTCTTGCGCTGTTATATATCTCAAAGGTTTTCACCTCCCTTATACTTTTACCATGCGATATAATACGTGCCGCTCGTAGTAGACGTGACATTCACCGTTCTCGTCATCGGGTCGGTATTGACACAGATTGCTCTGTACTCGCCCGTCATCGTCGGATTGCCCGACCAATAACCCGTTGTCGATGCAGAGAAGACAGCATTTCCATTGGGGTCGAACAACGAGCAATACACTCCTTTTGCCCAACTTACAATCAATGTCGCTTTTGCTTCGATGATCGTGATAGTGCCTTGCGCGGTCGCGGTATTGAAGTTGCTGTTCACTGCTCTGACGTACACAGTGGTAGAACCAACCGCTGTACGTGTCGGTGCTGTCGTACTCCAAGTGGAGTTGTTCGTACTATACTGAATGGTAGTTCCCGACGTGATGCTCACGCTTGCGGTCACAGTGTGTGCAGAACCATCGTAGTTGCCACTGTAGTCCCACACTCTGAGTCCCAGGTCGTCTGCATCGGCCTTTGTGATTGTAATCGTGCCGTTCACGGTTCTCGTCACAACATAGTTGCCCGTCGTATCTGTAGTCTCGTTGAGCGTGACTCCACTGAATGTGACGGAATATGTGCCAACATTCGTGCCACTGCCGCTCGCCTTGACGGTGCTTGCGAAGTAGACACCCGATACATTGCAAGTGTATGTGCTGACAGTTTGAGCGTTGCCGTATTTGTTGTATTTCGCCGTCAAACTGTCTGCTGTCAGCGTCACGGGTGCGGGGGTTATTGTAATGGTGGCGCTTGATTCCACCGTCCCCAATGTGGAGTGAATCGCTCTGACATAAACGGTGGTTGTTCCAGCGTTGGTTCTCGTCGGTTTCGTCGTACTCCATGAAGTACCGTTCGTGCTATAGCGGAATGTGGTTGCCGATTGATACTCTTCCGCTACAGTTGCCGTGACCGTGTGTGCCGACGCATCGTATGCACCGTTATATCCTGTGACAACTAAGTTCAGCGCGATGGAAGGGTCTATAGCGGAATCAGCATTTGTTTTTCCTACCATGTCAATCACCTAAGAATAGCGATGGTTGGAATCGTGATCGCAGTGTTCACCTTGGAGTACACATACACACCGCCGTCGTATGTATCGCATACGGGAGCATAGTTTCCGCTGACAACCTGGGCGGGGTTGAAGACAACAATAGCAAACATGGATGCTGTCACGCCCGTAATTGGTATCGCGCACTGATATCCATAACCCGAATACGTCGGTGTGGATTGCTGTGTCCAAGACGATGCTGAAATGTTTGTCTGATAAATGTTCGTCGCTTGTCTTGTCGTGTCTGTAGGATGAACGTGGTCTTCTCGCGAGTACCCTTCAGATGTGCCAACTGCTGCTGTGCCATTCATGAGAGGCAAAGCACTGCCTGGAGCGCCTTGCCCATCAGCACCGTTGTAGACAGAGAACTCTCCGCCAACTGCGCCTGTGGAAAGGACAACCTCGTACACATCGGTCGAACCGCCCGCACCTGTGCCGCTTTTCTTTCTGATGCTTGTGATGCTGACACCGTGTGTGCCGTTCGCACCGTTGTAGACCTCAAACGAACTTGTCGTCCCATCGTTGAACTCGATGGTATAAGTGTCCATTGCGCCAGGAGTGTGTGGCGCTGACTCGGCAACAACGCGGTTGATGGACTTCGCATTGGTGACAACAAACGCGAATGTTGCCGCAGCTTGCTGAGACGGTAGCTTGTCGAGCGTCGCTGTATAGGTGTCTATCAATCCCGAAGTGCCTGTTTTCTGAACACCCGCAATGCCAGCACCACGTGGGATGCCAAGATTCAAAGTCCCCGTAGCGGCATCAAATGACACTGTTGGGTTCTCCGTAGCTGCAACGGAAGTCACAGAAACATTCAGAATGTTTCGGTTCAAATAGTTCTCCAAGATGCTGCCAAGGAGTTTCTTTGCCTCGCCATTCTGCTCAAGGACGAACAAGTCTTGTGAGGTGATCTCACTTGCGGCGGGCAGAGAACCTATTGTGGAGTCAGCCATTATTTCACTTCCTCTTGTTTATTGCTTTCGGGCGCGACGTGCTTCATAGCGGACTCAAGGAATGCGACCACACCGACGACCCTTACATAGTCTTCATATCTGTGCAGTTCCAAAGATTTGATTTCATTGATAAGCTGCATAAGAGTGAATCTGTCCATTACAACTTCATTCATTTTTCGATAGCACGACCTTAAAGGCGTCTCCTTCCTTTAGAATAGATTTCAGATATATATAGCCGAATGCTACGCGGTTTTTACACGTGATACACGATGTTTCTTTGGGATTCTCAAACACTGCACGAATCGCATCTTCTGTGCTGTTCAAGAGGCGAATGAAGAGCAGTGCTTGAGTCTCCAAGATAACAAAGTAGTCACTATCAAACCTACGAGCAGATGCGGTTTGCACATAGTCCATAATAACCACCTATCATCCAAATGTTTCGCTTGTGCCAGCAGTAATCCACTTACCAACGCTACTGCCGCCGACCGAAACTGCGCTCCAACTGGAGTTGTAAATCTTGATAAATGCACTGTTGCCAGAAGTGCTTGTAACTTCGACATGACCAGTACACCCAGCCTCTCTCTGTGCCGCTTCAACAACGTCTTGTACGGAAATGTCACCAGTAAAGTCATCATACGTGCTGTCGCTGTAGGTCACTCTTGCTTTCACGGGAATGTGCCATGCACTGCCCGTCCAATAGTAGTCGTTATACCCCGCACGAGTGATGTTCACACCCGATACAGTTTTCCCGCTCGTCTGCGGTGTGAAGCTTCGAGTTGCAAGCTGATTACTGCTTCCATCCAACACCACGACGGTCACACGAGACGATGTGTTTTCAGTTACATTGAGGTAGATGTTATAAGTGCCTGTCGCTGTCACTCCTGTGTTGGTGCTTGCGGTTGCGGTGATAACACCTCGGTTTGTAGCGGAACTACTCTGAGCGCCAGTGATGGTCACAGAGTTCGTGATTTCGCCACCGCTTGCGGGGAGTTTCACTCTGATGGTCTTCAAATCTGTCCCAGAGGAATTGCGGATTGCGATTCGCCCGTATGTGACACCATTGACATCATAGTGATAGCTTGCGCCCGTCATATCGCAATCGAACCCGCTTGAGACATCTTGATAGTTCGTTGCATTGCAATACAAGACTGCTCTACTCGCTGGCACCGCCGCCTTGTATGTCTCAGTGTCAGCAATATTAAAATTTGCGTGTGAACTGTCACCTGTCGGTGCGCTCATGTAGATTTTTCCATCCCTCTCAGTGAAGGAATGGTAGTGAGCAGTGAGGTCATACACAACCTCTCCTTGCTCTCGCACCTTGTACCCGCCACTATAAAATGCATTGTAAGCATCGATTCGTGCAGCGGTGAAATTCTGCGGATATGTGCTTGTGCTTGGTTGAATAGCGGAATTGAAGAAATCAGCATACCCAAGACTCTGCACAATACCTTCTGAACACTGTGCTGAAGCAATCGACCCAGGAGTGATACCGCCGCCCGAAAACGAACCGCCGTAACCACTCACTGCATCACTGCGAATGTTCGATGCGTACACCTCGCCCGTGAATGTGCCGTTGCCGTTTACCGTGATTCCGTTTCTGTCGCATTTGAACACAAGATTGCCGTCTGCATACAGATTAAATCCATCGGTCGAGAGCGACCATGCGAACGAGTTTGCATCTCCGCCCGTCCCCGACACCTTCGCGCTGATTTGGTTCGCCATCACTTCGAGCGCCGCCTGGAATGCTTGGTTGGTGACAAAGGAGGAGATTCTGTCAGACAAGATGGAGAACTGTGCCGCTGTCTCCGCCAACTTTCTGTTGTATCTGCGGTCAGTGTTCGTCTCATACTGCATTTCAATCGCCGCTTCCTCAGACAGCGCAGAACCGATATCTGAGAGGAACAAACGGTTGAATGTCGTGTCTTGCTCGAACAATCCAGAGAAGACATTGTATGCCGTGATTGCATCACCAATCTCAGCGGCGGGATTCATGTATGCTCCCTTTGCGCTGTACGGTTGGTAGGCAAATCCGTATACTCTCTTCAGCAGATTATCCGCTACCTTCTGCCTGTCGCTCGGCTTCACGAGTGGGCAGTTTGCTCTCAGTGCGCTCCCAGACCTCGCCATGTCTACCGTGATTTTGCTTTCGTTATCCACAGTGGTCTTGGTCACCGTGATCACGTCGCCACTCTTCGGACTCGTGACATCGGAATAATGCACCGTGAGACCATACGTGCTTTCCAACTCGCTTGAGGTGACATAGGAATGCGTCGGGGTCTCCCACTTACTTTCGTCGGGAGAGTAGGTGAATGTGTAAGTACCGTTCGCATAGTTGTCATACACCGATGCGTTGGTCACAGACACACTCGGACTTGAAACATAGTAGTTATCGTCAAGATTCAGAACCACACGGTCGTATGGCTCGAATCGGTTTGATTTTTTGAAGGATTGAACATCCTTTCCGATATATATAAGGTCGGACATTCGATTAACCTCTCACAAGAATTTTCTTCCCGCCAAACGTGATAGGTGAACCGTCATTGGTGACAAGATAGAACGTTTCGCCTGGAAGGTCGGCAAAGGCCACAAATCGCATCAAACCTTCATTCGTCATCATAAAGCTTCCACCATACATCGCCGCGATGCTTCCAAGAACATCTCGCATTGAATACTGCGCGGGGAACTGAACAATGTAGTCGGATTGCCGCAACAGAGTGAGTGTGTCTTCCTCCGCCGTCACATCCATGAATGACAGAATCTCGTTGACGACTTGCCATGCATACGGATGTGTGTCGTCCCATTGCAGCTTTGACGACGGATATGTCTGATTCCCTCGAAACATAGCGTCGAATGCGACTATCTTCATGGCATCGGAGTCATCATCAATCCAACGCTGATAGAAAAAGAACACACCTTTTTGCAACCAACCAGACACAAGAGAATCATTGAATACACGAATGTACGGTTTGATTTCTGCCGCCTGTGGGATGTTTGCCGTAGGCTGCACGATGGTCGCATCCAATCTGCCTACGACAGCGTTGCCAATGGTTGGATTCTGCGTTGTGAAAAGCTGCCGACTCGTCTTCACAGAAAAGATTTTGTCTTCGCCATATTCCACATTGTTGATAACCAACTTGGTTTCCACAGAGTAGTTGCCCGCGCCGACTATCGTATCAAAGTTGGTGATACTCGAAGTGTCTTGCATTCGGTATCACCTCTCTATCAGCGGGAAGGTGATGCCCGTCCAATACTCGTCGCCATTCGGTTTCTTTACAAGAAAACTCGCGGGGTTGTTATTGGAGTACATCGTCACGATGCGTGTACCGTACATTGGGTCTGTGTAGCGGACGGTCACAAACTCTGGGTAGATGGCATTCAGAACTGTGGCGAGGTCGCTTGCTATCAGTGGAATGCAAGTGATGTCCAGGCGGATTTTCGTAGTCACTCGGCCTCGCATCATCGTGCCGTCCATCGTGCGCCCTGTGTTTGGCGCTTCGATGTCATTCCTCGACCATTTGATTCCGCCAGAGGCGATGAACGGAGTAATATCCACACCATTAATTGTCAATATCATTCCGTATCACCTCACAGATTCGCAGAGATTGCGTTGAATCTCTGATACTTGGAAACGATTCTCGCCATAACCTCGCCGTCCACTTTCCACACTTGCTCGCCGTGAGATTCGCTTGCACTGTTTGCTTGCATAACTGCCTCGAAAACACCCTGTTTGATACCGTCGATAATTTGGTCATTATTCGCGACAGCAGTTTTGCTCCCCCACTGGCCAACGAGTTCCGGGAGTCCATTCTCCCGTGCCATGAAAAGCTCACCTTCGTCGGGAAAACCACCCGTGGCATATTGTGGGACAGAAGAATGGGAAGATGTGGAATGGCGGGAAACACTCGCCGCTTTGTTCATCTCGTTCAACTGAAGCGTAGTCGCTCTTGCATCATTGAAGAGACCAACGACCTTTGACCATACACTGCTTACCGTACCGCTGATCGATGCGATAACAGACTTTACGCTTTCAACAGCATCATTAATCGGTCTGAAGTTATTAGTCATTCCTTGTCCAAGACCATTCATTAACTGCTTACCGATTTCCGCCATAACAGTAGACGGAGAATGTATACCGAATGCTCGCTTGAATCCATTAATAATTGGTTCACAAACGTGTTCCCACAACCAAGTGATGATGTCGCCGAATGCTTTGATACCTTTGAACAATCCGTCGATAATGTTCTTACCAATGTTTTTCGCGGGTTCTTGTGCTTTCTTGCCTAAATCTTTGATGAGATTGAACAGGGCAGTAAACAACAGCGTGGACAGCGATTCAATTCCTGTGCCGATAAGATTGCCGATATTCTGCATGAATGCCGTAAATCCGCCACCAGTAAAGAACTCAACAACTTTGTCGCGCACCCATGTGAGTGCCGTCTTCACACCTTCATAGATTGTCGTCCCCAGGTTGACCCAATCGTATTCACGAATCCACTTCATGGCATCATCGAAGATTTTCTGAAGCGCCTCGGCAAAGCTAAGTCCTTCCAAGGTATCAATATATGCCGTGAGGTCTTCAAACACTTTCGTAAGTTTATTGAGGTGCGCTACAATCTTATCACCTGTCCACTTCGCAATCGGTTGCAACCAGTTGTCCCAAAACCATTTGGCATACGGTTGTAACCAACGTAAGACACGATTCAGAAATTCAAACTGCGATGCGAGAAGATTGAGGCCAGCGGGAGCGGCATCTTCGATAACCCATCCCGCGAGCGGGAGGAGGACTTCGGTGTATGCCCAATACAGAGCGTCATCAACGATGCTGACGAAATCCATAACCGCCGTCTTCAGACGTTCCCATGCCTTTGTCAGCGGTTCAAGGTCGAGACTTTCCCACCAATCGAGAGTCAGTTCTCGGAGTTGCTTCGCCCATTCGTTCTCTGCCTTTGCGAGTT
>Ga0326513_10003084_pt1 | contig 12149 bp, 18 predicted proteins | sample 2_2465_0518_D_FD_203654 | JGI IMG/M metagenome (GOLD analysis project Ga0326513, IMG submission 203654) | Bovine rumen microbial communities from UC Davis, California, United States - 2_2465_0518 | ecosystem: Host-associated > Mammals > Digestive system > Stomach > Rumen | place: USA... | reverse complement strand
CCTCGCGGTCCGCATACCTTCTCTTGTGTGGATCGTTGTCCATCGAGAAGTAGAGCAGCGTCCCATCGGTCCATATCCCGAACGTATCCGGACCGACACGGATGCAGACCTTCAGCCATGACGCCTTCGGCCTCCGTTTGATATAGTCGGAGCTGTCCCTGAGGGCCTGGTTCTCGATGGCGTACTTCTCGTACTTCGTGCCGGAGATCAGGCGGCCGAACTTGGTCTGCTTCATTTTCTCCTCGAAGTCCCTGTTTTCGTAATTCTCTACGCAGATGAGCCCATCCTTGAACGTCTTGTACTGACCCTCGAACGGTTCGATGTGGAAGTACGCCGTGTACTCGTTGAACCAGCTGACCTTGTTCCCGATCAGGAACGCTCTCACCTCCTGTCTGTCCGGTCTGTACCTGTTCACAGTGGAGATGAACTCCAGCAGCATCTCCGCCTCATTCGGAAGATAATTACGGTTGACCCTCGTCTCGATGAACTCATCGAAGACGAGCCAGTTGACATTCGGATAGGGAACCGACTTCTTCTTCATGCTGACACTCAGAGCCACGAAGTGAATCCTGGGCTCTCCGTCCAGCCATATCGTATTGCCCCTCCATTCGATCTCCGCCGTCTCCGGCATGAATCCGCTCGAGACGATGTCCTCCACGAACTTATCCCTCGCGTCATTGATCTCGTTCTCATACCGTCTCATCCAGACGGTCTCACCCTTCGCAGCGAGGAGACACCATACCTTGAAATAGAAGGTCTTACCGGTGCCTCTCCCTCCATAGAGCAGGTTGAGCATCGCTCCGAAGCTCATCATCGGTCCGCCGTTGTACCAGAAGCCATCGTGGGTGAGCTTCTTCATCACGCCCGGATAGTTGGGCTTCTCATCGTACTTGGTCATAGCAGCGCACTCCTGAAGAGCTGCTCCTTCAGCTGATACGTCGTCTCCCTGATGATCAATCCGCCCGGTACCCTGAACTGGCTCTTCTTCCCAGGGAACGTATTCCCGATGAAGAACTGCTCCCATGCATATGTTCTCAGGAGTCTCTTCGGACACGGATCATCTTCCTTCACCTTGAACACGAGGTCCATCTTGATGTTCTCAGGCATACCGGCGCACTTGATGCCCTCGGGCGATATGGTCACATGGCCGTCCTTGTGCTTCACCTCCTCGGTGTACACGCTGTAGTCAGCATTGCAGTGGATGTACGTCTTCGGACGCAGATACTTCGCTATCGGGAACCGTCCCTCGAGCTTCCATGCACCGAGTTCCTTCTGGTCGACCCACAGGTCCTTCGGAGGGTCCCCGATGATATGGATGGAGTCGGTATCGGCATAGACAAACCTGCCGCACTCCTCGCCGTCGATCATGATCTTCTCGTCGTAGCATTTCTGCGCCGCCCTGATGGTGATGCATCTCGCCGCAGCTGTGACGAACGTCGCGTACGGAAGATACACGCCCTCGGTCACATCCTCCTCGTTGACGAAATGTATATCGCCCGACTCGTCGAGCTCGGGCCTCTTGTTGATGCGGTCCTGCCGCATGCCCATCTTCCCATAGGGACTGTTCAGGTATCTTTTTGATATGAACCTCTCCGAGCTCCCTGAGGGACTCCTCTTCTTGACCTCCATCCAGGTGTCGATGTAGTCCCTGAGGATGCCCACTCTCCCTCTGAAGCAGACGTATTTCGGCACGCTGAACAGCGTCACATCATAATGCTCGAGGAACAATTCCCAATCGTAACTCGTCATGATCAGCGTGGTCACGCCTTCGTCATGCTCGAGGTACTCGGTCGGATCGTAAAGCGGGTCGCCCTTGATCTGCAGCGTCGGCAGCTTACCGGGCTTGAGCTTCCAAATGCAGTCGACCTCGATGATGTAGAGCTCACCCTTCATGGGCTTGCTCCTCATGTACGGAGCGCCCACCGGCAGGACGGCGTTATACATCACCGAGGGATACAGGCTGTTCACATCAAGGACGCACACATCGTGGAGCTCCCTCGCCTCGTGTTCGGGATTGACATACACCCATCCGCCCTTGTAGCTGCAGCGTATCCACATGTCGTCTTCGTGCTTGATCACTGGGAGAAGCTTCCTCCATGCCGTCGGATAGGCGTTCTTGGGGTCCATGAGCCTGCACAGCTTCCCGCGGACGTCCTTGAAGGCGTCGCTCGAGAGCGTCATCCCGACATGGTTATGACCCATCTCGCTCGCGATCGCGAAGGCCTGTATCTCCGAATCGTGGACGCAGTACTCGATCTCCTCCTTCGTCGGTTTGTAATCCGGAGGACGGTACATCCTGAAGACCTCGTCCTTCTTCTCTCCCTCCAATGTCTTGTAAGGGAGATCGTAGAGCTCCGCGACATCGTTGAGGCTCATACCGGGGAACTTCTTCAGTCCGTCGTAGAATTCGGTGAAGACCTTGTGGTCCTCGGACCAGAAGAGCCGGATGCTGTACCAGACGTTCATGCCGTCGATGACGGTGTCGAAATGTTTGCCGTATTCCCAACCCTGCCTCAGCAGGTAATCGATGATGAAGCTCCCATCGAACCTGAGGTTGTAAAAGAAAATTCTCTTGCACTGCCATTGTTTGACCTCGAAAAGGAACGACTCGATGTCATTGCCGTGGAGCTTCATCTTCAGGTCACACCGGACGAGGCTCCACAGCCACACCCTCACGCATCCGTCCCTCTTCAGATTCTCCTCGGTCGTGGTCTCGAAGTCGGCAGACCACACATCCTGCCGGCTGAGCTTCACAGTGTCCCCGTCCCGCGTCTGGAGATGATGTCGAGCATCTTGTCGAGGATCTGTCTCGCGTTCTTCTCGATGTTCCGTTCGACTCCTGCGACATCCTGTTCCGCAGCAGTCGCCGGAGTCCCCTTCATCTTATCGGAATCGGTGAAGAAACGCTCCATCAATCCCCTGTTATGGGTCCAGAAATATCTTAACTCGGACTCGGTCATGTTGTTCAGAGTGGTGACCATCTCCTGGTACAATCCCTCCAGACCAGCAAGCTTCGTCATGTTGGCGATGCCCTTCTTAACACGGTCGGAATCGTACACCACGAATGGGTCTCCGAGGTCCATGAGGGAGCTCAGCTGCGACCGGATGTTCTCCCTCATCCTCTTCACCCTCACCTGCGTCCCGTGTCCGGTGAAGTGCGTGGTCTGCTTCATGACCAGGCTCTTCGTCACGCCTGCTGCCTTCGCCTTCTCGAGCATCTTGATGCCCTCCATCGAAAGCCACCGTACATCCTTCCCGATGGACACCTTATAGAAGGTGGTCCCCGAGATCCTCTTCTTCGGTCCGAGATTCGAATAACTGTAATCCCAACGAGCCATTGTTCTACGCTCCGTCGTATCAAAATGGAAGTTGTTTATGTAAAAGGTTTGGAGGCTGGCTCATCACCAGCCCTGAGGAGCCTCACTCCTCTGCTTCCTCTTCTCCGTCCCTGACGAACTCGAACTGGAGGAAGTCGCATGCACGCCTTCCTTCCCCTTCATCGAGGTGTTTGCTGACGATCTTGAACCAGCATCCGGTGAGGGCGTCGATGGTGACGCCGCCCTTGATGAACTTGTCGATCTGGCGGGTCAGCGAGGCGGTGGTGAAGAATCCGGTACCATCCGAGATCTTGATCAGGTAGGCGCTGTTGTCGAACTTGGTCTTCTCGATGTAGACCAGGTCGACGAACTCGACGGTCTCACCGACGAGGCTGGACGCCTTCACTATGTTCTCGACGTCGACGGACTGGCCGTCGTTCTGATGCAGAGCGGCATATTCACTCATTTTCATCTTTTCTCATCTCCTTTCTTATTACGAGACGGATGGCCTGGGACATGGTCTCGGCGTCTCCGCTCTCGATCCTGTCCTGCAGCCATTCTATCTGGTCGTCAGGAAGGATGACCTGAATCTTCTGACTCATTTCTTTCTTCCTCGGCATGTAGTGCCGATGGGCCGGCGGGTGTCTTCATTGGGATGCAACACGGATGGGCGCTCCGGATAGATTTGGGCGCTCATACTCCGCCGTTTGCCCGGCAGGGCATGGAGGGAATCGAAATGCCTTTCATCACAGGACGTACTCTTGATCACTCTCCATCGCCATCTTATCCAGCATGGCGCAGTCCTCCAGGGTGCGCTCCGCCATCTCCAGCACGAAACCGTGCAGGACGTTGGTGAAGGTGCGGCCGATGGAGGACGCCGCCTTCCTGATGAGCTCGATCTCCTCGTCGGAGAAGGTCACCACGAACACGTTCTCAGGCGTCATCGGGATTGAGCCTCCTCCATTCCTTGATGAGGTCCTGCAGGCCGTTCCTGGTGGCGTCGGTGAGGACGTACCACTCATGGGCGCAGCGGACGGCCGCCGCCCACAGTCCGACAGGCTTCTCCTCGCCGGACTCGGTGATCCTGAAGAAGCAGCACATCGGGAATCCCATGTACGTGTACTTCTCGTGCGCGCGGCCGTAGGAGGTCTGACGGATGACGTATCCCAACTCGCAGACGATGCCGGTGTCACCGCCCTCGCGGGCGACCTTGTTGAACTTCTTCTTGGCGAAGGGTGTGCCGATGATCATTGCTTCGCCTCCAGTGCCTCGAGCTTCTCTATGTACTCCATCACATTCTCATCGGTGAGCTTCGCGTCGCAGCGGGCGCAGATGTAGTAGTCGTTGCCCCTCGGACTGTGCCAGCAGCTCCACCATATGGAGCGGCCTCCGCAGATGGGACAGTCAGGGATGTCGTGACAGGCCAATTCCACGGTGAGTTTTTCGTCGAGGTTCGTTACTTCGCGAGTCATTGCTTCACATCCTTGCTGCGGATGAACCGTCTGATCTCCCTGAGGACGTCGATGCGGCCCTGGTAGTAGCTCATGGCTCCCGATTCGTTGATCTTCGTGCTGAGCATCTCGGGGTCCTCCTGGACCCTGTCCCACACATGGAGATGCTTGTCGTATTCCTCCGATGCATCGTCCTCGAGTCTGGCACACAGCTCGTAGACGTCTATGATGTCCTTCATTCCTTCTTTGCCTTCCTGTTGTTCTCCGACTTCTGGACCATGATGGCCAACATGCCGAGGGCTTTGTGGGTGTTCCAGTGGCCGTACATGATGCACGCTACGGCGTAGTCGTTGAAGGTGAGATCCTTCATGTCACCCAGCTTCAGTTCCCTCCATCCTTCGCGGAGGTCCTTGACCATGCCTTCCGAGACCTCGATGGTGAGGTGTACGAGGTCCTTGCTCATTCGGTTGCCTCCTTGATGGGTGTGGGGTCGATGTCGTCATACCCCTTCAGACCGAAGAGGCTCACACCGTAGCACTTGTCGAGCTCGTTCGCGATGAAATCGAGGAGATCCTCCGCCGAATAGACAGGAGCGATGACCTGTCCGTATCCGTTGACGAGCTGACCGACAGGTTCGCATGTCTTCAGGCTTCCGTCGGCGAGATCCCACACACGCTTCATGTTCTCGCCGGAGGTGTAGACGTATCTGGTCATCCCTTCACCTCGACCCTGACGATGCGGTAGTAATTCGGGTCATAGTACCCCGTGTTCCTGTCGGACTCGAGCTCCGCCATGCAGTAGCGGAGGGCCTCGTTGTGGGTCCTCCACTGGGGTCCGACCCTGAGTCCGGACTCCCTCTCGACGACCTGGTATCTGTATTCGGTGCTGTCGCTTTCGGTCATGTTGTCACCGATAATCAGATTCCATCGGACGTATAAAAGCGTATCGGACAGTAGAAAGGATTAATAAAGCATTATGCTTAACTTTTAATGCAGGGGACGTGACGAGTCCCTCTGACGGATGTGGGAGTCCCTCGGGAGACCGAGCCACACCGGATACCGGAGGAGCGGAACACCTCCCGGAGACGATCTCACGATCTCCCTGCACTCATTCAGGAGAAGTGTGGACATGAGTGAAGAGCCTACGATAGAGGACCTGCAGAAACAGATCCTTGAGATGAAGGAGCAGCGCGAGAAGGATGCAGCGGAGCTGACCGCGCTGAAGAAGGATGCGGAGCAGCGTGATGCAGACCTGAAGGCGGCGCGCGAGCTCAACGCGAAGCTTATGAGCGGAGTTCCCGGCGATGACGGAGCCACGCCGAAAGCGGAGGACCCCTACGAGGGACTGAGCGACATGGAGATACTCGAGAGGATGTCCGTGGAGCTCGTCGACAAGGTAGCGGCCGAACGCATGGCGAAGAAACAAGGAGCATGAAGAAATGGCTACCAACACCGATGCGGAGTGGACAGCGAGGCTCAACAGCATCCTGGCCAACATCAACAGCAACTACGCCGGCACCTTCACCGCCGGTGCGAACAACCTCTACGCCAGCCTGTACAACCGTATAGGGCTGACCGTCGTCAACGGACCCGACCACGCCGGAGGCAAGTTCGCCAAGTTCAACAAGACCGTCACTGACTACGGCGACACCATCCAGTTCATCAAGTCGAAGATCCTCGCCGGACAGGCCTACGACCCCGATGCGGCCTCGCCCTTCGGAGGGAGCAGGAACGCGCCCATCGCCGAGTACTGGAAGATGAACGAGTCCCTGCAGTACGAGATACAGATCACCGAGCAGGACGCCATGAGGGCCTTCACCGACGCCGACACCCTCGGGAGCTTCGTCGCCTCCCAGCTCGAGACCCTGCAGGCCTCCCGTGAGTACGACCAGTTCATCACCTGGAAGAAGTTCCTGTCCGACAAGAACAAGTTCGACGCCGGAGCCTACCAGGCCCTCACCGCCATGAACGGCGCCGACATCTGGAACACCATCAGGACCGTCACCCAGGCCATGCGCTTCCCCACCGACGAGTACAACGTCCAGGGAGACGTTGCCATGTCCGACAAGCTCACCCTGATCATCACGACCGAGGCCCACAGGCTCATCGACCTGTACCTCGCGCCCATCTACCACACCGACCTGGTCGGAATCTCCGGCGTCGACATCATCGACGTCGACTCCTTCGCCACACCTACCGGCACCGACGAGATCGTGTTCGAGATCTGGGACGACCGCGCCCTCGGTTACTACCCCAAGACCCCGAGGGCCACCAGCGCCTTCAACGCCCGCGCCCTCAGCACCACCAACTTCCTGACCGTCCAGGGCAACTACACCGCCGCCCAGTTCAGGAACGCCTACTGCGCCATCAAGCCTTGATGGCACCGAGGGGAGCCATCCCCTCGGACCTTCTCTCCGGGTGATCATGTGAGCCTGCATACGGTCAGACTGTACAACAAGGTCAACATCACGCCCGATTACTCCATAGTCACCGACCTGGCCCCGAAGGATTGGCTGACCCTGCTCAACGGCGGCAACTTCCGCGGTCAGCCGGTCCTTCCTGTGGCCACCACCGCATGGCAGGGGGTGGTCAACTACTACCGCCTCCCCGATGTGCTGCGCATCGAGGCTCCCTACAACGACATACGCAAGGTCACCTACGGGAGCATCGTCGGTGAGAACAGCTCCTCCACCCAGGACGCCTTCGAGCGTCCGATGTTCTTCTGGGTGAAGAAGATCAGACTGGTCAAGGAGGCCGCATCCTCGGCAGACTCGGCAGAGGTCAACGGCGTCGTCGTGCAGAGCGACATCGTTGAGCTCGAGATCAGCGTCGATGTATGGTCGTCCAACTACAGCAAATTCGAGCTCTATGATTCGTTCGTGGAGCGCAGGCACATGGACAGATGGGTGAGCGACGGCGCCACCCCTCCGAACATCACCCCGCTCTACTATCCCAACGCGGCGCAGGGTGTGGAGGGCTCGATGCGTCCCTCGATCAAGGAGGACATCACCAAGCCCATCGTCATCCCGGATCTGCAGGGAGTCGAGGTCAACCTGATGTGGATAGTCGTCTCCGCCCTGGACAGCGACGGCAAGAATCAGATCTTCCTCGGTGTGATGGGACGGAACGCGGTCAACGACACCGACATCACCATCTACAACTACGGCGGGACCAAGCCCGTCTTCGGATGGAAGGAGGTCATGGACGGAAGCCTGTACAGTGCCCTACACCTGAGCGCCGACTTCATCCAGAGCATCTGTGTGGTCCCCTCCCTCGGGAGCTATTGGGACGGCAAGATCACCCTGAAGCTCACCCCGGACCCGCGCATCGTAGTCGACTACAACACCAACGTCGGCGAGAGCAACGACTTCGTGTGGATCATCGTCGGCGACGGTTCCGGTTCGGATGCGCAGCTTATGAACGGAAGCGGAAGCACCACCGTCAACGTCGTCGCTCCCGATGCCTCGGTAGCGGCAGGGGACTACGACATCGACAAGCACGAGCCCATGATGTACAGGGCTCCGGCGATGGTCAGGAAGGTCGTCAGCGGATACGGCGGTACGATCTTCGATGTGCCGGACATCGCCGCCTTCGAGTCGACGTACTCCTGGAAGGTTACCTACGACCTGAACGGCGTCAACGTGTTCGTGTTCGCAGGCAGCGATGTCATCGATGCCAACGCCATCGGAGGGATGGGTGCGGAGCAGGCCGCCACGCTCCCGATCTTCAACTCCGCATGGAAGAGCTACGACGCCATCAGCAGGGTTGGTGACGACATCGCCTACAAGGCCCACCAGGTAGCGGCCATCGGAGGAGGCATCGCCAACACCACGATATCCGCTGCCGGAGGGTTCCTGATGGGAGGCACCGCCGGTGCGGTCCTCGGGGCTGCCGGAGGCATAACCGGCACAGCGACCAGCGTCTACGCCAACATCGAGGAGCTGAAGGCCAAGCGCACCACCATCAAGAACAGCCCCTGCAACGTCAAGAGCGGAGGGAGCGGTCTCGGTGCCACCATAGACTGGCGCCTCGACTTCTTCTACCTCACGCTGCAGATGGACGACCAGACGATGGAGAAGCTGAGGTCGATGTACTACTGGTACGGATACCATGTGGAGCGCACCGTCAAGGGCGCCATCTCCCTGCGCACCAGGAAGTTCTTCGACTTCATCAAGACCGACGGTGCCCGCGTGAGGGGTGACATGAACGCCGAGGACCTCGAGGCCGTCGCCGCGATCTTCGACAGGGGTGTCACCATCTTCCACCTGAACAGCAGGCCGTACTACTACGACCGTATCCTGCAGGCGGGCATCGGCGACAAGAGATACAACAACGACGAGGTATGGCTGTGAGCAAACAAGTGAGATACGAAGCCGACAGCGTCGATACGATGAGGGACGTCCTCAGGACACAGCTGAGCGCCTACTACCAGAACCTGGCCGTGAGCGTGTTCGACTGGAAGGGCCTGCCCGAGCAGACCATGAGGATCCCGAAGCGGCAGCCGGAGAAACAGCTGTACGAGAACGGATGCTTCACACTGTTCAAGCATCCCGAATCGGGTCAGTTCTTCATGCTGCCGGTCGCGTCGATGAACATACAGAAGAACGCATACGGAGAGCCCGCCGAATGGCGTGCGATGGCCCTCGGACAGCTCGCGGGTCCCATCGGAGCCATGAGACTGACCCCGGAGAACGCGGTGCTGTTCCGGAACAACGACACCTACACACCGAGCAAACCGTACGTCGAGTCCCTGATCAGGAGGCTCGTCGACGTCGAGTTCACCCTGAGGCTGAACATCAACGCACAGAAGATGCCCTTCGCCTTCAGGTCCAACAACTATAATGCGCTCAGCCACAAGAACGCCTTCAGGATGATCTTCGAGTGCGACCCTCTCGTGATGCACGACGACATGATGACCGAGGAGCTGGAGCTCATCAACTTCAACGCACCGGTAATCATGGCGGATCTGAACGATGCGTACAATGTATATGACCAGCGCATATGCGAGTTCCTGGGGATAGACTGCGTCGCCAGGGACAAGAAGGAGAGGCTGACGGCGGAGGAAGCCGATGCGAACGACGAGAAGATAGACTGCATCAAGGCCGTCAAGCTGGAGCAGAGGAAGCTGGGGTGCGAGCTCGCAAGGGAGCTGTGGCCCGATGAGATGGCAGGGCTCGATGTGGGTCTCGCCGAACATGTGCTTCCGAAGGCCCCAGAGCAGGGAGAAATGGAGAACGAGGAGGGAGAGAACGATGGTCAATCCGCCTGACATCTATACCGGTGCGCACTTCACCGTGAGGTACGGTGAGTGCGTTGAGCAGATTCCTGACTACTTCGTCTATGACGACGGGAACGGGAACCAGGTGAGCATCCCCTTCGGATTCGATGCCGCGATGTACTACCTGCAGAACACCGTCGGCCTCGACATGTCGCATCTGACGAGGTTCGTGGCAGGATGGGATGAGCTCGTCAAGAGGCTCACCCTCCGTGACTGGAGGAAGGAGCTCGGAGCGGAGACCCCCGACGATTGGATCGTGCTCTGCGCACAGAAGATCGCGGAAGTGGCGGAGAAGTACGAGCCAGTGCTGGCCATGGAGGCGAGCGCCGGCTTCGATGTGAGCAATCCGAGCAAGGAGTCCAGGACCATCCAATACGGCCATATAGTCAACGGACAGGTGCAGGACACACCCTACGGACAGCTGCAGGCCGGCAGCGACTACGTCTCGGGACAGACCCGCGAGGAGCACAGCGGTCAGGACGTCATCGACGAGAGGAACGGACTGGATGCTGACATTCTCGCAGGCTTCCGGCAGAGATGGGAGGCGACAATAAACATTATCGTGGAGGAGTTCGATGAGCTCTTCATAAGGATCACCGGAGGTGAATTCATAGCATGACTACAGACCCAAGCCAGTATTTCAAGGGAAGAACGGTCCAGGAGCAGATGACGGAGGTCATCGGCTATGTGGACACCAGGGCGGCAGAGGTAGCTACCGATGCGATCGCCAGCGACGTCGCGCAGGTCCATCAGGACATGCTCGATGCCGATGCAGATGCGAGCGCAGCGGCAGCGAGTGCGGCGGCTGCAGCAGAGACGTTGGCCAACGCCGTCAAGAAGACAGGAGAGAGCAGTCAGAGCATCGCAGGAGATGTGGCTATCGCAGGGACCCTCAGCGGAGGTGTGGTCACCGGGACCAAGATCACCGCGCCAACCCCTGCAAACAACACCGATGCGGCGAACAAGAAATACGTTGATGATGCTGACGCTGCCCTGAAAACATACGTCGACAACCGCGATGCAACGAAGATCGCCATCAACGACATCAACAGCTACGCCGTGGGTCTGACGGGTAACCAGATGGGTATAACGGGGAATAAGTGTTTTCTCGGAAGTGTTCAGGTCGGTGACAACGAACACCCCGCGACAGGCAGTTTCTTTGCCGTCACCAACGGCGCGTACAGGCGTATACGCTTACAGAACATCGCCGAGGACGTGAACACTCTCCCCGCTCAGACCGTCGGTTATCCTATCATCGCGTGGACCGACGTCAACGACCAGAACGTCGGTACTATCCTCGTTCAACGCATGACCGACGGTAAATCGCGGTTGGTCGCGTCTCTGAGGAACGCCGACGGTACACAGAAGACCGTCATTCTCGGGGTGAGCGATTGAAAGCGCTCGTCAGGAACCCCGGCGAGACCGTCCTCGAAAACTACGGCCTGACTTTCATCGACTGGAACACCGGAGCGCCGCTGACGAACCCCAAGTGGTTCGGAGGGGCGTACACCCTCGTCGACAACTATGTCGAAGTGGCCGACGGAGCCATCTACGACGTAGCCACCTATCCCGAGCCCGAAGAAGAGGTCACCGTCACAGAGGACACAGTCATCATTGATGGCAAGAAATACACCAAGGCCGAGCTGAGAGCTCTGCTGGGAGAATGAGAATATGATAGAGATACTCGGAACGGAGATGACCGATGGCATGATCATCGGAGGAGCCTGCGGAGCGGCGATCGGCGCACTGATCATCGCGAGCGTGCTGTACATCGTGGCGAAGATCAAGCATGAGACCGACATCATCGATGCGGCGAATGCGGCGAGGATCGTCGGAGAGGAGTATCCTGAGTACAAGCTCGAGAAGGTCGGGACCTGGTACAAGGGATACAAGGCTGCACTCGGGGTGTGCTTCGCACTGGCGTTCTTCACCGGTGCCGGAGCCGGTGTGCTCGGTGTCCATCTCGGATGGATTGATGGGGCTATCGAGGTCGGTGCGGTCGCAGCGCTCGCAGCGATCTTCGGCGGAATGATGCTCGACAGGTACATGGTCCATCCGATAGCAGACGGCAAGTTCGTCGAGAAGGTCGAGACGCCGCTCATCG
>Ga0326513_10003083_pt1 | contig 12150 bp, 13 predicted proteins | sample 2_2465_0518_D_FD_203654 | JGI IMG/M metagenome (GOLD analysis project Ga0326513, IMG submission 203654) | Bovine rumen microbial communities from UC Davis, California, United States - 2_2465_0518 | ecosystem: Host-associated > Mammals > Digestive system > Stomach > Rumen | place: USA... | reverse complement strand
TTATTTAACTTGTTACGTTTAATCTCCAAATCATATAACCTTATATTCTTTTATTATTTTCAGTTTTTAAATCCGAAATCGTTACGACCCTTATTTGGCTAATGTGAACTTCCGCATAACAGCCTGATACTGAGTGTAAAACGAAAACACCGTTTCCTGTTTCATCAGACATTCATCAGACATCCGGGAAATTGAGCCTTTTCCGCTCATTTCTACACAAAGGTAGTATTTTTTAGGCAAATATGCAAGGGCGTTAAGATTCTTTATCCCAAAAGGGTGAACAAGTGTTAATAGACATGAGGCTTTTGAGGCGGCTGTGATAGTGATTAAGGATGCATTGAGGGATAAAAATGAAAAATCGGGGTTCCGAGGTGTCAAGGAAAAATCTGAGAGAAACGGAAAAACCTAGCGTTTGACGAGAAAATAAAAATGCACACTTCTAAACAAAGTTTAACAAAAAACGATATTTAAATACAATCGCAATATGACAAAAGAAGAAATAGAAAGAGCATTAAAGAACCCGCCTTATAGTATTGCTATTGGAAATCTATATTCAAAGGCCTTTGACTTTCGTGAAGCGGCAAAGCGTTATCTGTCGAATACAGATGATACAAAATCGGACGAATTAGCACGTGATTCACGTTCTAAATGGGCATTGTTTTGTTGTAGCGTTGATAGTCTTTCACATTGGCCAGATAAAGATTGTGACGAAGAGTTGAAGGCAGAACTTCGAAAGATTGCACTTCAATACATGAATTCGATATTGAATGAGTTTTTCGTCGTTCAAGAATAATTGCGAAATAACCTTGACTTTGTGTCGTTTCATGAGTTGTTACGAGCAATAGCTATTGTGATATCTTATGGATAAGGAACAATTTTCAAAGCTTTTACTTGAACAAAAAGAAAAAGGGAGGGTACTCCTCTCTATCATTTCAACTATGCACGAAAGTCGAAATGATTTTGGTGACGGTATGGCTATATTGGGAGACGTAGAGTTGTATTATGTTCCTGAAGATGAACTTGACGGCTTCTTAAACAAGTTTGAAGGATGGAGATCATACATGTCAGAATTGCTTAAGACTCAATTTGGCGTAGATGACCAATTTGTTTACGATTGGGATTCTAATGTTGGAACTTATATATCCAAAAGAGAACCAATACTACCTCAACTCAAGAAGAAGGTGAATAGAGGTTTATCTCTTATAGAATCTTTCCTACAGCGTTTGGATTTCCATTTCCATGATGACGTTTATATGGAGAAAGCATCATTACAGCAACTGAAGGTAAAGTCCCCAATGGTTTTTATTAGCCATTCTTCAAAAGACAGAGACTTTGCAGATGCCTTGGTTGTCCTTCTTGAAGATATAGGCTTTGATAGTTCAAATTTATTTTGTAGCAGTATAGATGGTTACGGAATTGGACTTAGTGAAGATATCTTTGAAACTCTGCGCTCATTGTTTAATGAGCATGACTTGTATGTTATCTTTATCCATAGTCCACGTTATTATGAGAGTGCAGTGTCACTTAATGAAATGGGAGCTGCCTGGGTGTTGAAGACCGATTTCTGTTCAATATTGACAAGTGATATGGAATTCAGTAAGATGACAGGTGTCGTAAATGATTCTAAGATTTCGATTAAGGTTAATAACGATGATGCACCTGCACGCTTGACAGAGTTAAAGGACAAGCTTATCTCTATGTTTGAACTAAAAGCTATTGATGCAATAAAATGGGAGCGTAAACGCCAAATGTTCTTAGATAGAGTTACAAATAGAAAAAATGATGCCAAGACATTCAACGATAATAAGGAATCATTGAGAAAAGGATATGCTGACGCAGGCCCTGCATAAATAATCTATCAATTAGAGTTTTATTTCAAAGACATATTATGAAACCGCAAGGAAATCAACAAGAAGAGCAAAAGGAACGAGAGCAAATCAATGAATCTGGTGGTGGAAATAACAGAACGCCAGATCCTGGACCTATGAAAAAGAGGTAAGACTATGACATTAAAGGATTTTAGAGAGAGCTATCATGCCGTAACGGATAAGGCAAGCAGTTTGTGTAGATCAACGAACTACTCATTGATTGCTATTGTCTGGATTCTGTGTAAGGAGGATATAAGCAATATCCCTACATATAGGTGTGTGTTTATATGGCTGCTGTTGTCCCTGGGTTTTGATTATTTGCAGTATTTTCTTATGGCCCTGTTAGGAACTCTGAAATATCAAAGTGATGAGAATAAGGTCCGAGATAAGTCAAAGATAGATGAAACTGTGACGGATGGCTATCCTTGGTATACACCCAAATTATCATTTGCATGTTTTATATTGAAGTTTGTATTTGCTTTAATAGCTGTTTGTTGTTTGGTGTGCAAATTGTCTAACCTAGCTTGACGTATGTAATATGGCAACGGAAAGAAATACAAAAACAACGGTAAAGAAAAGCTCTGAGCCAAAGCATGTGAGAGGCGGTAAATCTTCAAAAACCACATCACCCTCTCATGCAAAAGGTAAAAAGACTCCAGATCCAGGTCCGATGAAGAGGAAATGAAGAATCAACGTCAAATCAAAAATATCAAAGAAGTGACGGAGCCATTGAAGGAGGAAATCCTGAAGGGTGAAGTTCATACGATAGAGGAGATGAAGGCATGGCTGAAGCCTTTTGGATATAGTGATGCTATCAACGATGCTGCAATCAATTTTATCCTGCGTGAGTTCGTGATGAGCAAAGTCTCTAGTGAAGAAGTTAGCAATATGGATATGATTGTAGAACTTCTTCGTCCGCAACTGGAAGTCACGAAGGAGGATATAGAACCAGTCATTATCATGGGATTGTACCATCATCGTAATCTTATTGGTTCACCAAGTTCATTTATAAAAGCAAATAACGATATACTGCCGTGAGGTAGCGGGCGGGCTCTTTTCAGGTTGTTCCTACAAGGCCTGTCAATCCTGCCCATTAAATAATAGTTTATCCAATAATAAAACTAAGTTAATATTATGAATATAGCAGTAGCAGGAACCGGCTATGTCGGTATGAGTATTGCCACTTTGTTGGCACAACACAATCATGTAACAGCAGTTGACGTCATTCCCGAAAAGGTGGAGAAAATCAACAACAAGATTTCTCCTATTCAGGATGATTACATCGAGAAATATTTGGCTGAAAAGGAATTAGACCTTATAGCGACTCTTGATGGTGCAGCAGCCTATAAAGACGCAGACTTTGTGGTGATAGCAGCACCTACCAATTACGACCCACAGAAGAACTTCTTCGATACCCATCATATCGAAGATGTCATTGACTTGGTGCTGAGCGTCAATCCAGATGCAGTGATGGTCATTAAGAGCACCATCCCTGTTGGTTATTGCCGCTCGCTTTATGTGAAGTATGCCTTGAAGTTCCTGACAGACCCTGCTTTGAAAGGCAAGAAGTTTAACCTCTTGTTCTCACCAGAGTTCCTACGCGAGAGCAAAGCTCTTTACGATAATCTTTATCCCTCACGCATCATCGTGGGCTATCCAAAGATACTGCCTGCTGATAGAAATAAGAAATGGGACGAGGAGAATGCTGCTATCGAGGCTATCAGCAACCCTGATTCTGAGCAGAATGCAAAGACATTTGCCAAGCTGCTGCAGGAGGGTGCCATCAAGGAGAATATCGACACGCTGTTTATGGGTATGACCGAGGCAGAGGCAGTGAAGCTGTTTGCCAATACCTACCTCGCCCTTCGTGTAAGCTACTTCAACGAGCTCGATACATACGCTGAAGTTAAAGGCTTGGACTCTCAGGCAATTATCTCGGGCGTTGGTCTGGATCCACGTATCGGTACTCACTATAACAACCCATCATTTGGTTATGGTGGCTACTGTCTGCCAAAGGACACCAAGCAGTTGCTGGCCAACTATGCCGACGTCCCTCAGAACATGATGACGGCCATTGTGGAGAGTAACCGCACACGTAAGGACTTCATTGCCGACGAGGTGTTGCGTAAGGCCGGTTATTATGGTGACAACAGCCAATGGGATGCCAATCGTGAGCAGAAATGTGTCATTGGTGTTTATCGTCTGACCATGAAGTCAAACTCTGATAACTTCCGCCAGAGTGCCATCCAGGGCATCATGAAGCGTATCAAGGCCAAAGGTGCAGAAGTTGTCATTTACGAACCCACCATCCCTGATGGAGAGTCCTTCTTCGGAAGTCTTGTCATCAACGATTTGGATAAGTTCAAAGCTCAGAGCAAAGCCATCATCGCCAATCGCTATGACAGCTGTCTTGACGATGTAGCTGAAAAGGTATATACAAGAGATATCTTCAAGAGAGACTAATGTAAGTTAGTTCGAAGAACCTAAAAATAAATATGAATAACCAAGAGAAATTCCATCAGATCTACGGTCGCGATGCAGAGGGCATGGCCTTCTGTCCTTACCGTATCTGTCCGATAGGTGCCCATTCTGACCATAACCTCGGTAAAATTACCGGTTTGGCCATCGATAAGGGCATCCATATAGCATACGCTCCTAAGCAGAATGGCGTTGTTGAGATGGCCTCTCTGCAGTTCTCTAAGCGTGCACAGTGGCATATCGCCTCTGTACCTGCCCAGAAGCAGAACGATTGGGCCGACTATCTTCGTGGTGCTACACTGGCCCTGTCAAAGCAGCACCAGTTGCACGTTGGTCTTTGTGGCGTTATCGAGGGTTCGCTCCCTATTGGCGGTCTCTCTTCAAGTGCAGCAGTCATCATCAGTTTCCTTACTGCCCTTTGCAAGGTCAATGGCATCAGCTTGAGCCAGCAGGAGATTATTGATATTGCTTACGATGCAGAGCTTAACTATGTGGGCGTGAGTGTGGGCAAGCTCGACCAGAGCTGTGAGGTGCTTAGCAAGAAGAACCACCTGCTGTATCTCGATACCCTCGATGGACACTACGAGCTGATTCCACAGCCTGCCAATATGAAGCCCTATAAGATAGCCATCTTCTTTAGCGGACTGGAGCACAGTCTGGCTGGCTCAAAATACAATATGCGTGTAGATGAGCTTCGCTCTGGCGTTTATGCCCTTCAGGCCTTTGCAGGCATGGAGTATGGCAAGTTCAACGAGGCCATGGCCCGTCATGTACCCCGTGAGGTTTACGAGCAGTATAAGAGCAAACTCCCAGAGCCTTGGGCCAAGCGCTGTGAGCATTGGTATACCGAGTTCGAGCGCGTTCAGCAGGGAGCTGAGGCTTGGCGCCGGGGAGACATCGAGACCTATGGCAAACTCTCTTTCGAATCAGGCTGGAGCAGCATCCATAATTGGGAGAGCGGAGCCCCTGAGCAGATTCGCCTTTACGAGATTATGACCCAGACCGATGGCATCTATGGAGGCCGCTTCAGTGGTGCAGGCTTCAAGGGCTGCTGCATGGCATTAATCGATCCAGCCTTTGAGGAATCAATCTCTCAGAAGGTAACAGCAGAATATCTTAAGGCCTTCCCCGAGATGACCGGCAAGTATCAGGTTTATATCTGCGACAGTGCCGATGGTATAAATGTTTAATGTTTAATCTACAACATGAAGTGTGTGATATTGGCAGCAGGATATGCCACAAGACTTTATCCTTTGACCGAGAATTTCCCTAAGCCCCTTTTAGAGGTGGCCGATAAACCCATACTCGACTGGCTCATTGATGATATGGCCCAGACTGGCAAGATCGATGAATATATCGTCATCAGTAACCACAAGTTTGCCCATATCTTCGAGGAGTGGGCTTCAAAGAGCAAGAATAAGATTACTGTTATCGACGATGGCACCTCTTCTAACGAGACTCGCCTTGGTGCAGTAAAGGATATCCTTTTCGCCATTGAGCAGTTGCAGCTGGACGACGACCTGTTGGTTATGGCCGGTGACAATCTGCTTGACTTCAGTCTGGCCGACTTTATCAAGTATGGTCAGCAGAAGAAAGCCACTTGTGTTATGCGCTATTACGAGCCCGATGAAGCCAAGCTCCATAAGAGTGGTGTGGCCGAGGTGACCGATGACGACCTGCTTGTTGCCATGCAAGAGAAACCTGCTGAGCCCAAGAGCCATTGGTGCGTGCCTGCCTTCTATTATTATACTAAGGAAGATAGCCATCTCATCAAGAAAGGCATTGAGAGTGGTTGTGGCACTGATGCCCCTGGCAGCTTTATTGCTTGGCTTTGTGGTCAGACTAAAGTATACGCTTGGGAGATGCCTGGAAAGCGATATGACATTGGCAATCTGACCAGTTACGAAGAAGTAAAGAAAACATTCTCAAGCTGTCATCTCTGATGGCTCCTTTCTGTGTTTTCCGTGTTTTCTGTGTGAAATTAAAAAAATAAATATATATGGCAAATATAGCAGTAGCAGGAACAGGATACGTGGGTATGAGCATTGCCACACTGTTGGCGCAACACAATCATGTAACAGCAGTAGATGTAATCCCAGAGAAGGTAGAGAAAATCAATAAGAAGATTTCCCCAATTCAGGATGATTACATTGAGAAGTATTTGGCAGAAAAGGACTTAGACCTTACAGCCACTCTTGATGGTGTCAGTGCATATAAAGATGCAGACTTTGTGGTAATCGCTGCACCTACCAATTATGATCCACAGAAGAACTTCTTCGATACTCATCATATCGAGGATGTCATCGACCTCGTGCTGAGCGTGAATCCCGATGCCGTGATGGTAATCAAGAGCACCATCCCTGTGGGCTATTGCCGTTCGCTCTATGTCAAGTACGCCCTGAAGTTCCTCACCGATCCAGCGCTGAAAGGTAAGAAGTTCAACCTGCTGTTCTCGCCAGAGTTTCTGCGCGAGAGCAAAGCGCTGTACGACAACCTGTATCCCAGCCGTATCATCGTGGGCTATCCAAAAGTGTTGCCTGCTGATAGAAATAAGAAATGGGATGAGGAGAATGCTGCCATCACCGCCATCGGAGCTTCTGATGCCGAGGAGAAAGCTAAGACCTTCGCAAGCCTCCTTCTCGAAGGCGCCATTGGCCCTTCAAAGGATTCACATAACGCGGAAGCAAACTTTACACTCTACACTCTCAACTCTCAACTCGACAAGGGTATCCCTTGTCTCCTGATGGGAATGACGGAAGCTGAAGCCGTGAAGTTGTTCGCTAACACTTACCTCGCTTTGCGAGTCAGCTACTTCAACGAGCTCGATACCTATGCCGATGTCAAGGGTCTCGACTCTCAAGCCATCATCTCCGGTGTAGGCCTCGACCCCCGTATCGGCACCCATTACAACAACCCCTCGTTTGGCTATGGCGGCTACTGCCTGCCTAAGGACACCAAGCAGTTGTTGGCTAACTATGCTGACGTCCCTCAGAATATGATGACAGCTATTGTTGAGAGCAATCGTACTCGTAAAGACTTCATTGCTGATGAAGTGCTCCGTAAGGCTGGCTATTATGAGGCCAGTAGCCAGTGGGATTCTCATCGTGAACAGAAATGCGTTATCGGTGTTTACCGCCTAACGATGAAGAGTAATTCAGATAATTTCCGCCAGAGCGCTATCCAAGGCATTATGAAGCGTATTAAGGCCAAGGGTGCCGAGGTCATCATCTATGAGCCAACCATATCTGATGGAGAATCTTTCTTTGGTAGTTTAGTTGTAAACGACCTCAAAAAGTTCAAAGCGCAAAGCAAAGCTATTATTGCTAATCGCTATGATAGTTGCTTAGATGATGTACTTGAGAAGGTTTATACTAGAGATATCTTCAAAAGAGACTAATTACTCAGTTGTAAAATGTCGCGAGACACTATATAAAAATCGATTATGAATGGGGCGGGCTCTTATCAGGGTCTCTCATAAAAAGAAAAAGGTTCAATAACCTGATAATCTTGCCCCACTTTTAAATTATGCAATTATACCCATTCTTGTTTGAACCCAATCTTCATTCTGTTGTTTGGGGTGGAAATAAACTCAGATCTTACAAAGGGCTTGAACCTTCTGACGAACCGATAGGCGAGAGCTGGGAGGTGAGTGCAGTGCCAACTAGCACAAGCATTATAGCAAATGGCGAATGGAAAGGGAAGGACTTGATAACAGCTATTAATGAGCAGCCAGAAGCAATTCTTGGAAAGGCTGTCAATGAGAAGTACAATGGCAAACTGCCATTGCTGGTAAAGTTCATTGATGCCAAGCGAGATTTGAGTATTCAGGTTCACCCCAAGGATGAGATGGCGATGCGCGAGCATGGCAAGATGGGTAAAACAGAGATGTGGTATGTCATCAAGGCTGATGATGGTGCACACCTTTATGCAGGTTTCAAGAAGGAAATTACTAAAGAGGAATACCAACAACGGATAGCAGATGGTACAATAACGGAAGTCCTTGCAGACCATCAAGTCAAGGCCGGAGATGTGTTTTACTTGCCAGCAGGTCGTGTTCACGCCATTTGTGGTGGAATTATGCTGGCTGAGGTTCAACAGTCATCTGATGTGACTTATAGAATCTTTGATTATAACCGACCAGGCATGGATGGTAAGCCACGTGAGTTGCATACTGAATTAGCAGCACAGGCATTGGATTATCATATAGAAGAAAATTACCGAACAGAATACATAGATAGCACAAACAAGGCTACTCAAATCATTGATACGCCCTACTTTGACGTTAGAGTAATGGGGATATCTAAGTCTTTCCATAGAGATTTGCGAAAATACGACAGTTTTATAATCTCTATGTGTATTGAAGGTGATTGCATAATACGAGTAAGAAGCACAGGTGAAGAGATTACCCTTAAAGAAGGTCATAGCACACTGATTCCAGCTGCTATCGCTGATTATGATGTGGTACCTCTGAAAGAGAAAACGAGATTGCTTGATGCTTATATAGATAATCAGAATAATGGAATGAAAGGAATCATCACAAGGTTTCTTCATCTTACAAATAATTAAAACGGAACAATGAGAAATAACCATGTAGTAATAATGGCTGGTGGAGTTGGTAGCCGTTTCTGGCCGCTGAGCACTCCTGAATATCCAAAGCAATTCATTGACATCTTAGGATGTGGACGCACTCTTATACAACTCACTGTTGACCGTTTTAAGGGTTTGGCGCCTATTGAAAACTTCTGGGTGGTGACCAATGCTAAGTATGTAGACATAGTAAAAGAGCAGTTACCGGGTATCCCAGCTGAGCATATTCTGGCAGAACCTGCCGCAAGAAATACAGCCCCCTGCATAGCATGGGCTTGTTGGAGTATTAAGAAGGAAGATGCTAATGCCAATGTAGTGGTAACACCTGCAGATGCAGTGGTGATGAACCCCGAAGAATTCCGTCGGGTGATAAACAATGCGCTTGCATTTACGAATAGTAACAATTCTATAGTTACTATAGGCATTAAGCCTTCACGCCCTGAAACTGGCTATGGCTATGTAGAAGCCAAAGATGCTGTTGTAGGTAAAATTTGTGGTGTAGAGGCATTCAAAGAGAAACCCAATTTGGAAACAGCAGAGCAGTATCTCAAAGCAGGTAACTACTTATGGAATGCCGGCATCTTTGTTTGGAACATAGATACTATTACTGATTGCATCACTAAGTATAAACCTAATATTGCCGCAGATATGGATAAGATATCAAACACTGGCGATGTGGCAGGAATCTTTCCACGGTGTGAAAAGATTTCTATTGACTTTGCTGTGATGGAACCTGCTGCTGCAGATGGAATGGTATTTACCCATCCTGCAGACTTTGGCTGGAGTGATCTGGGTAATTGGGCTTCTTTGCATGATAAACTTCAGAAAGATGTTTCAAATAATGGTGTGGTAGGCAATGTGAAGTTGTACGAATGTACCAATTGTGTTGTTCATGCAGAGGATGCCAAGAAGGTTGTCCTTCAAGGACTTGATGGATACATTATGAGTGAGAAGAACGGACAAATACTTGTTTGCAAACGCAGCGAAGAGCAGAGGATAAGGGATTTTGCAAGTGAGGAGTAGTTATTCAATGGTGACTTAATGAGTAATAGAAACGAGGCGGCAGAAAAAAAATGTCAAAATCTTGGAGAATAATAAGTTCTGATTTTCTGATTCAAAACAAGTGGCTGACGGTACGCAAGGATTATGTACGGCTGCCAACTGGGGTTGAAATGGATGATTACTATGTATTAGAATATCCAGACTGGGTAACCATAATTGCTATTACAGAGGACGGTAAATATGTGATGGAACGCCAATATCGACATGGTCTTCAACGGACGTGTTATGAACTTTGTGGCGGAACTGTTGAACAAGGAGAGGATAAATTAGACACAGCCAAAAGAGAGTTAAAGGAAGAAACAGGTTATGAAGGCGGGGAATGGGAGTTCTTTTCTATTACAGCTCCAAACCCTGCAGCAATGACTAACCTCTGCTATACATTCTTGGCTAAAGGAGTAAAGAAGACTTCCAATCAGAATCTCGAAAAGACAGAAGATATAGATGTTTGTGAAATGACTGAGGAGGAATTGCTTAGAGTCATGGAATCTGGAGAAATAACGCAAGGTGACATGCTTTCACCTTTGTGGCAATGGATGTTTAAAAGATTTACAAAGAAGTAAGAACAAATGGAAATATCAAATAACAAACTTGTTTTTTACGGTTATTCCTGGGATGACTACTTCTATGTGATATCTGCTAAACAAGGTGTTCTTGTTACCTATAGAGGAACCCTTGACAGTGAAGGCTTGGCTCGAATGGATGAAATACTTTATATAGACGGAGCAGAAAAATTGTCTTTGATATACGAAAGTAAGGAATTAAAAGAAGTACGAAGCAGTTTAAAGAATGGCGAGAAACTCTACTTCTCGTATGCAGAAACAGATAATTATCAGGAGGCTGCCAAAAAGCTAATAACTGTTTTGCAGCCATCATTTAATAGAAAAGTAGAGAATACATGCGAAGGTTCGCTTGTTTGTGAAGGCTCGTGTGCATTGTTCCCAGAAAAAATAGTTCTAAAATAATGAATATATTAGTTACAGGTGGTGCTGGTTTTATAGGTAGCCATCTTTGCAAACGTTTAGTGAAGGATGGTCATCTAGTGGTGGCGATTGACAATCTTTCAAATGGTGTTATATCGAATTTAAAGGAAATAGAAGATAGCCCACAATTCTGCTTCTATGAATTTGATGTGAATAATGCTATTCATTTACGAGGTGTTTTTGAGAAGCATCGTTTTGATATGGTATTTCATTTGGCGGCAAATGCAGATGTCGCTAAAGGCGAAGAAAATCCTCATGAAGATATTGAGAACACACTACTAACTACATTGAGCGTGTTGGAAATGATGAGATCTTATAATGTTAAGAAGTTCTTCTTTGCATCATCCTCAACTGTGTATGGAAATTCCGAGGAACGTTTGCAAGAAGGACGCTCAATCATGCGTCCTATATCTCATTATGGTGCCGCAAAATTAGCAAGTGAAGCCTTTGTGAGCTCTTTCTGTAATTTGCATGATTTCCAGGTTTGGATAGCCCGCTTTTGTAATGCAGTGGGTCCAAATATGACACATGGTGTGATTCCTGATCTGATAAGGAAATTAAGACAACACCCTGTTCAACTTGAAGTTTATGGTGATGGTAATCAAACCAAGCCCTATATTTACATAGATGATTTGGTTGAAGGTGTGATGTGTTTACTTGATAAGACTCACGAACCCTATAACGCCTATTTGATAGGAGTGGACTCAAACATAACTGTCACACAAATAGCTATGCAAGTGATGGATGAGTTAAATATTCACGTGCCGATTTATTATGATGGAGAATACAGCGGCTGGAAAGGCGATGTTCGAAAGTATAGCTATGATGTTACTCGTTTGCGCATGTTTGGCTGGACACCAGCCTACACGGCTGGCGAAGCTATTCGAAAAGCAATAAAAGATAACTTAAATAATTAATAAATTATATTTTACCACTATGGCAAAAAGAGCACTAATTACTGGTATTACTGGTCAAGATGGTTCATATCTTGCAGAGTTCCTTATTGAAAAAGGCTATGAGGTTCATGGCTTAGTCCGCCGCGCTTCAACATTTAACAGGGAGCGCATAGAACCGTTGTATCTAAAAAGACATTTAAAAGATGCAAAGGATGATGGTGGTTTGACCCTTCATTATGGAGATATGACAGATTCTTCATCTTTGGAAAGAATACTAAT
>Ga0326513_10003082_pt1 | contig 12150 bp, 18 predicted proteins | sample 2_2465_0518_D_FD_203654 | JGI IMG/M metagenome (GOLD analysis project Ga0326513, IMG submission 203654) | Bovine rumen microbial communities from UC Davis, California, United States - 2_2465_0518 | ecosystem: Host-associated > Mammals > Digestive system > Stomach > Rumen | place: USA... | reverse complement strand
CGGTATTCTCTCTCCGAAGAAAATTCGAAATTTCCCGAAAAGTTCTCAGCAAAACCGAAAACTGAGTAATACTAAATACTACAACGTCTTTTTGTCGAAATCATGGAGAATCTGCAGTCCGTGTTCGCAAGGCATCTGCCACGTTCGGTGGCGAGTTTCAGCGACCTCGATGACCTCGAAGTCCTCTGGACTCGGACACCATACGGCTACACCGTGACGGTGTCCGATGTGTTCGAGGATGCTCCAGCCGAGGTCTTGGACGAGATCGCAGAGAGGGTATCCCTCAGATTGGACGAGAAAGGGTCTGTGAGCCTCATCGGTGAGAAGACGTATGGTTGGCTTGCCGAGAACAGGAATGCCGTCAGAAGCCGTCTCCGTGCCAGCATGGGCGCATTATTGGTAGGAGAGAGGGGAGGATGGGAGATATGGCTGACGGACTCGGTGAGGAGGGTCGAGGTCAGAGATGCCACGAGGCTCGTCCTCGCACCGAAGCGTTACATCGATGCTCCACCGGAGGTCATGGACTGGCTCTACTCGTGCGCATCGAGAGGAGAGGTCGTGACACCGTCCTATGATGTCAAGAAATGGATGTGGTCTATATGAGCAGAAGACTATGCGGTGTCTATCCGCATTGCGACTGGCTGGCGTTGAAGTGCGTGCGTGATTAGATGGGGTCTGCGGAGACGATGAGGCACTTGAAAGGCAAGAAAGCCGTGCAGAACTTTGCGATGAGCCTGTGCGACCTCTACATGAGCGACCCCGATGCGGTCTACGAGGACGATGTCTGGGTTGACGAGGATGGGAACATCACGAGAGGCGATGCGGAATGACCAGAGAGGACGATCTCAAGAGCCTGTTCTCCGGAAGCACGCTGGTGATGGTGACTCCTCTCATCGAGGAACTGGTCTACATCGAGTCTCAGATTGAGTCTCTGAGGAAAGAGCCGATGATTAGATACCATCCGTCAGACAGGTCTATCCAGAAGATGACTCCGGCTGCGAGGCTCTACAAGGACTTGGTGGCGAAAGAGACCGATATCGTAAGGACTCTTACGACAATCCTTAGAAGGAGCGAGAGCGATGGCGATGTGTCTCCTCTGAGAGCCTATCTGGAGAGGATGAAATGAGCCTCGCAGAGCCTCGCAGTCCGTCCGAGACCGCACGTGCGCTGGCTATGGTCGGCATGGCTCGTCTGTAATACAAAATAATATAAGTGATAAGATGGATGCGGAATACGATATGCTGATGGCGGAATATCCGATGGTGCTGACCTACGACCAAGCCGTGGAGATTTAGGAGCGTGCCTACGACATCCCTAAGACATCCTACGTCTTGCTCTCCGAGGACGGCTTCCTCACGATATTCCATGACGGTGTGTCGATAACGAGAGATGTGGTGATGCCATGATGAGAATCGATGCGTGCGCTGGATGTGGGCAGACCGTGTGTCTGCATCTCTACGACCTCGATGACGAGGGCTATAAATGGCTGTGCGACTCGTGTGCCAGAGGAGTGAGGCTATGACGGACTATCTCAAGAGCCTGTAGGCTGCCATCGATGGGCTGGAGGACTCCCTCCAGCACGATGCGATGGACGAGGAGAGCCGTATGGCTCTGTCGGATGCGAGGATTCTCCTCCTCGATGCGTGCCACTGTCTGAGGGATGTCCGTGAGGCTCGATGAGAGAGCGTTCCGCACTGCGAGGGATGTCTACGTCCGTGACCTCAAGGGATACCTCGCTGAGAACGACTGGGAGATCAGACTGAGGCTGGCGTACATCATCGAGGCGATAGAGGTCGAGGACGATAATCTGGCAGCCAGAGGCATGATTGACAAGGTCATCCCCATGCTGGACGATGATGGCGAGCAGTGGCTCATCGAATCCCTCTCGGAGTCCTTGAGAGGTCTCGCCAGCCTCATCGACTGGCATACCTACAAAGGGAGTCTGTGACATGAGATGCGTGTGCGGATGCGTGACGGCTGACGATGGGGATGGCGGATTCGTGTGTCCTCGGTGCGGATGCAGATACTATGCTGAGAGTCGTTGAACTCTTTGCCGGCATCGGCTCACCGAGGATGGCGTTGACCCTTGCTGGCATCCCTCACGAGGTCGTGGCGATAAGCGAGATCAACCGCCATGCCATCGACTCCTATCTATCTATCTATGGGGAGACGAGGAACTTGGGAGACATCTCCGAGGTCGAGAGGCTGCCGGAATGCGACCTCTTGACCTACGGATTCCCTTGCCAAGACCTCTCCCTCGCTGGCTCTCGCAAGGGCATGGGCGAGGGAACGAGGTCTGGTCTCGTGTGGGAGGTCATGAGGCTCTTGGAGGTCTCTCCGAGACCACGGTGGCTGCTCATGGAGAACGTGCCACAGGTGGTCACATCCCCATTGTGGGGAGAACTCATCAAGCGTCTGGAGTCGATGGGATATCGCAATCAGTGGGCTAAAATCGACTCATCGCACTTCGGCTCTCCCCAGAAGCGTGTCAGAGTCTTCATGGTGTCGTGCCTCGGAGCAGAGCCACCGGCTCTGCCGACATCCTCGGATGCTCCTCACAGGGTCATCCGTGACATCCTCGAACCGGTCATCGGTGAGGAGTACGTGACGAGGATACCGATGGCGCAAATCAAGTGGAGAGAGCCTAAGCCCACTTACAGGTCGCACCAGTCGGACGGTCTTGTCATCCCTCTGATGGACTGTGCCGACCCAAGGCTCGAAACCAGACGGATTGTGGCTGAGAGGTCTCTGAGTCCGACTTTCTGCGCCACAGGGTACATCAAGGTTGTCAGCAAGGAGGAGGAGGAGAGAGCCAAGAAGATCGTACCCAAGGCTCAGAATCTGCGGATGGCACGTGGAGAGAACATCACCACGATGTCCAAGAGGAAGAAGCCCAAGACCGTCCAGATGCGGTTCGATGTCGAGACCTCATCGACCCCGGTGGCGGAGAACGTCAAGGAGAGTTTCTACTCCAGCCGGATGCTTTATTCCTCCTCCTCCTCCTCACCGACTCTGAGGACATGGCATGGAAGCAAGGATGCCATCAAGGTCGTTGCCGATGCAGACCTCAACGTCATCGAGATGTGGAGACGGCTCTATGATGATGATGATGATGATGATGATGATGATGGGCTGAATCCCACCGTACCCAAGAGGCTGGACAACGGAGTCACGAGCATCAAGGTTGTCAAGTCCGTGGACGAGGATTTCCTAACGGTGCGCAAGATCACCCCACGTGAGGCATGGAGGCTCATGGGCTTCCCCGATTGGGCGTTCGATAAGGCTGCCGAGGTCTCCAGCAAGACCCAACTCTACAGCCAAGCCGGGAACTCGATTGTCGTGGAGGTCTTGGTGGCAATCTTTAAGTCGATGGGTCTGGATGGTGTGGCATGAAAGTCATCGATGGGGTCAAGCAGCCGAGACGGTCAACCATCGGCTCGTGCGGATACGACATCTACTGCCCATGCGACTGTGTCATCTATCCCGACAAGCCTGTCACGTTGGATTTGGGAGTCTCTTTCGAGGACGGAGATATACCGGACGGATTCTTCGCCATGCTCGTGCCGAGGTCAAGCACTGGCTCTAAACAGGGTCTGAGGCTTCGTGGAACTGTGGGGATTATCGACTCTGACTACCGTGACACGATAAGAGCGACCTTGCTGGTGGACACCAAGCCTCAGATTTTCTTTAGGAACGACCGCATCCTCCAACTCATCCTCGTGCCGTATGGCACAATCCGTGGCGAGATCGCACCGACAGAGGAGCGTAAGGGAGGAATCGGCTCTACCGGTGCGTGAGCCTTTCGGAGAGGTTCGTATGAGCATGATTGAGATACTGTACTGGATGATAATCGGAGGAATCTTGGTCAAAATCGGAGACTGGATATGGGAATACGTTCGTGATTGTCATCGGACGGAATGCGAGCATGAGTTCGAGGAGGTCGGCACGCACGAGGTCGATGCCGTCTATCGCAGATGTAACAAATGCGGAAGCGTGATGGTCTCGATAAGCGTGCCATCGGACGATTTCAAAAAAGGTCGAGTTCACCATAAAACATCTTACAAAGTATTATATAGTGATACGTTATATCTTCAATCATGAGATGTGCAATCGAATACAACTCGAACCACGGTGACGGATTCCGCTATGCCGGACACGAATATGATACCCACATGGAGTTCCGCAAGGTCTCCGAGGCACTGGACTTCATGCGCTTCGTTGCGATGTTCCAGACGGTCTCGACCTCTCCTATCGACCGTTTCGCAATGTACAAGGGAGACAATAGGCAGCCTACCGAGTATTACATCGTCACCGACAAGGGGAAGATTCGCAAGGAGGCTGCCCTCTAAGACTCCTTACGATGAGATCGCACCGAACAACATAATACAAAGTATTATATATTGACACTGTGTATAGGGTATTGCAAGAGGTTGAGAACCATGATGTCTTACACCACCGAGCCTGTCGAGAGCAAGAAGAACGTCTACATGGTCATCGCCACCATCGATGGCGAGAAGTACATGACCAAGGTTCGTGCCAACTCCCATGCTGGCGCAGAACACATCGTCCTCGATGCCGGGATAGTCGGCAAGCACGAGGTCGCAGTCACCGGATGCCAAGCCTACGACTCCGATGATATGCAGTACAGTTACTTCATCAACGCAGCCATCGAGAGCCACACCGTGAGCCTGTCCGATCTCACCGACATCATCAAGACTAAGAATGCCGACATCAGAGCCAAGGACAACGCTGAAGCCAGAATCAAGGAGATCGAAATACAGATGGCTCTGCTCCAGCACGAACTGGACGGATGCAAGCGCATCCTCGGAGGGAACTGAGATGTCTCTCTCCGAGGGAGAGGTCGCTTTCCTCATGGAGATTCCTCCGGAGGAGAGGATATCCGCTGAATCGGTGCTTGAGGAATGCCGTCTCTATCGCATCGACCACACGACCCTCGCAGATGCGAGGATGTCTTTGGCGAGCAAGGGTCTCATCGAGGACGATGGCTCGGATGTGTGCCTCACGCATCTCGGCAGCCTCGTCCAAGACCGTCTCTACGATGCCGAGGCAGACCACGAGACGAGCCATTGGTGACAACTTTATAAACCACATCGTTCATCCATCATTGGCGAGCCGGTCTCCCATCCCTACCCGACTCGCCACTTTTTTATCCTAAGAGTCCTTACGAGCCTCGTTGGGCTGCTTGCTCCGTCTTTTTTTCGGCAGTCCGACAAATCTTTTTATTCCCATGCTCGTTTTTGTGGTGGTAGGGATATGATAAGGCATACCAACGGCTTCCTCGAAGCCTATTACGAGGACGGTCAGTCCGGTAAGGAGATCATCGGACAGGAGTTGATGGACGAACTGTCGAGGCTCATGGACGATCTCGATGGGGATGACTGGATTTACGACACCACCGAGGCTGACCGCAGAATCGGATTCATGGAGGGGTGCATCCTCCTAACGAGGTCTCCTTTCTACGGCAAGCCCATGCGCCTCATGGCATGGCAGAAAGCCTTTATCAGCGCACTGTACGGCTTCCAGACCCTCTCCGGCACGCAGAGATTCCAGCGTGCCTTGCTGCTCATCGCGAGGAAGAACGGCAAGTCGGAGATGTGTTCTGCTCTGCTGCTCACGGACTTCGTCATCGGTGGCGAGGGGAGGAACATCGTCTGCTCGTCCAACGATGACCTACAGGCAGACATCCTTTTCCAAGCGTGCGACACCATGCGCTTGATGATTGACCCTAAGTCAGCCGATACTTGGAGGAATCAGAAAGGCTTGAAATGTATGCTCTACGACAACCGGATTTTCAAACTGAGCGATAGGACACGCAACAAGGAGGGGTATCAAATCGACACGGCAGTGGTGGACGAGATACATCAGATGCGTGACAACGTCATCGTGAAGTCCATCGAGCAGTCGCAGTCCACCAAGGAGAATCCGCTGCTCATCATGATTACCACCGAGGGATTCGTCAACGATGGATTCTTGGACATCGAGTTGAGGAGAGCCAGAGCGATCATCCATGACGAGGTCGATGACCTTGCAGCCGCACGCTATCTGCCGTGGCTCTACACACAGGATTCGGAGCATGAGGTCTGGGATGGAGACGAGGAGAACCGTCTCTGGATGAAGTCGAATCCGAGCCTCGGCACGGTCAAGAGATGGGATTACATGAGACAACAAGTGGGGGTCGCTAAACTGTCCAAGGCTGACAGGTCTTTCGTGCTGTCCAAGGATTTCAACTTCAAGCAGACCTCATCGGAGGCTTGGCTCTTGCTGGAGGACTACGACTATGATCTCCCTTGCGACATCGAGAGACTGCGCAACGGCTTCTATCTCGGTGGCGTTGACCTCGCAGAGACCACCGACCTCTCGTGTGCCAAGGCTCTGGTCATGCTTCCTAACGACCCGACCAAGTACGTCATCTCAAGATACTTCATCCCTGTCGGCAAGTTGGAGAAGTCCGATGACAGGTCATCCGGTGCGAGGTACGAGCAGTGGGCGAGAGAGGGATACCTCACCATCTGCGATGGAAACTATCTGGACGTATCGATAATCGCTGACTGGTTCATGACCCTGTACCGTGACTATGGATTGAAACCGCTGTCTGTAGGATACGATGCCAAGTTCGCTTCCGGCTTCATCCAAAGGATGAATGAGTACGGCTTCGAGATCGAAGTGGTCTATCAGTCACCGGAGGTCATGGACAATGCGGTCAAGATGCTGGAGACAGACCTCAGAGCGAGGCTGGTCGCTGGCATGAGTCCGATGGACAAGTGGTGCTGCGGAAACGCAACGCTGAAAGTGGACTCTCGTGGATTCGGACTCCTCGCCAAGATGGACGGTCTGCCGTCTCGCAAAATCGATGGAGCAGTGGCGATGGCAATCGCTTGGGAGGTCTATCGGAAACATAGAACGGACTACGAGCGCATCATCTCAAGACCGCTAAAGTGATATACCAAGCGGTCTATGGAGAGCCTGTCGAGGTCGTTATGCGTCCTTTCCCACGACCTCGACCCCGGCTTCTGACACACATTGTAATACAAAGTATTATATAGTGACTCGTGTATGTAGTATCAACGATAACACGAGGCTTGACCCGAATGATTGGAAACACGCACGCTGGAATCACCGAGGAGATACTGAACACGCTTGGCAACAAGTGGGAGAAGAAGACCAACGAAATCCGCTGGTACGTCAACGACTGGATGGATGCCATCGAACTGGAGGTCGGCTACTACAAGACCGGCAACGTCTCCGATGTGGCTTGGCACGGTGACGGACGTTCGAACTGCTGGTACAAGAAGTACGTCATGGGAACTAAGGTCTGGATTGACATCGATGGAGCAGTCCACGTGGACTACTGCAAGGAGACCGCAGTCGAGAGAGCCATCATCGAGGCTATCGGAAAGAGGATAGAGGCTGCCATCTCTGTCGAGGAGGAGATCGTCCTCCAAGTCGTGCTTGTCGATGACGGTGCTGAGAGAGTCCTCATGGAGACTCGCCAGTATGAGGATATCGAGTCTGCCACCAGCCACGGCATCGACTGGCTCGAACTCCACGGAGTCCGTGCCGGAGTGGACGAGTCCGAGCAAGACCTCAGAGTCAGAATCAATGGCATGGATGTCTGGTCTTGGCTGGATGCCATCGTGGAGGCTTGAGGCATGGACTCGGACGATATGCTCTATCTCCGCTGCGAGAGGATGGACAGACTGGACGAGTACAAGCCGTCCGGCTGCAGCCTCGTCACCGAGGAGGAGCGTGAGGATGCGAGACGGAATCTCTGGCATGGATACTATCAACTCGGACTCAAGGCTTGCGAGACGATGGGTCTGACCATCGATGCCGATGAGTTCGCCACGGCTTTCGCTGATGCCATGTGGGATGCTCATCGAAGCGCAACATTTTTAATAAAACCTTTTAAATGCCATTAATATATCTTAAAACGTATGGGCATATTCGATTTCCTAAAGAAAAAACGGACTGCCGAGCCGTCTGCCAATTTGCAATATGCCGTGACTCCTAACCTTTTTGCGCCACTTTACAGCCAGTTCGGAGACGATGTCTTCGTGTCGGATGTGGTGCAACAGGCAGTGTCATGCATTGCCGGTGAGATGAAAAAGTTACGTCCTCAGCACGTTGCCAAGCGCAACGGTGAGGAGATCGCAATCGATGGGGATGTCCAAGCGGTTCTGGAGAATCCCAACCCTCTCATGGGCAGTGCGGATTTCCTCGAAAAGATCACTTGGCTGCTCTTTCTCAACTATAATGCTTTCATCATCCCTCAGTGGTCTGCGGATGGCAGACTGCTGGCTCTCTACCCCATCAAGCCGTCCTCGGTGACTTTCTTGGAGGACAAATCGGGAACTCTGTTCGTCCAGTTCGACTTTCCTAACCTGTATCAGACGATAATCCGCTACGATGACGTTATCCATATCCGTCATCGTTTCGCAGTCAACGACCTCATGGGAGGCAATGCGATGGGTCAGCCGGACAACGAGGCTCTGCTCAAGACCCTCGAACTCAACGAGCAGATGCTCAAGGGAGTGGCAAAGGCGATGAACGCTTCTTATGCCGTCAACGGTGTGGTGAAGTATAACTCCATGTTAGACGGTGGGAGAACGGATGAGGCTCTCAAGGAACTCACCGAACGTCTCGCCAAGAACGAGTCCGGATTCTTGCCTCTGGACTTGAAAGCGGAGTTCATTCCTCTGAAAAGGGAGGTTGCGATGGTTGACGAGGCTACGCTGAAATTCATAGACGAGAAGATTCTTCGCCATTTCGGTGTGCCTCTGTCGATTCTCAGCGGAGATTTCACCAAGGACGAGTACGAGAGTTTCTTTCAGAAATCGTTAGAGCCTCTGATTATCTCGTACTCCCAAGCGTTTACCAAGACCCTTTTCAGCCGTAGGGAGTCTTACGGCTACGGCAACAAGGTCGTTTTCTACAGCGAGGATTTGATCTTCATGACCATCACGCAGAAGTTGGAGATGGTCAGATTGCTCGGAGATTCCGGTGCTTTGTATGAGAATGAGAAGCGCAGAATCTTCGGGATGAAACCGCTTCCAGAACTCAACGGCATCAGACTCCAGTCTCTCAACTACGTGGATGTGAGGCTGGCGGAGAAATACCAGACAGGTGAGAAGAAAAATGACGAAGAAGCATCAGAATGAGAGCCTTTCCAAGCGTGCCTACGAGGTTCGCATGGTGGCTAACCCCGAATCCCATGCGATTGAGGGTGTACCTATCGTGTTCGACCAGCCTACGGTCATCCGTGACCTCTGGGGTGATGAGTACACCGAGATCATCAGCCGTCATGCGCTGGACAAAACCGACATGAGCGATGTCCTGTTCTGCGTGAACCACGAGACGGAGAAGATTCCTCTCGCAAGGTCGAGGAACGGAAAAGGCACGCTGTCTCTTAGCATCGAGGAGACCGGGCTGAGGATGGCTACGACCCTCGATGTCGAAAGGAATCCAGAAGCCGCTGCCCTCTACTCGGCAATCGAGCGTGAGGACATCACCGGGATGTCTTTCATGTTCCGTGTCCGTGGAGACGAGTGGCAAGGTCTCGAAACAGACCAACCTATAAGAACCATTACAGACATTAGCATAATCCATGAGGTAAGCGCAGTCACCGACCCGGCTTACCCTCAGACGAGCATATCCGCACGGTCATCGGAGGAAACCGATTCCGTCCTCGTGGAAGCGAGGAAGAGGAGAGCCGAGGAAACGGCTCTGATGCTTGAGAAAGCGAGAAACGAGGTGAAAGTGAAATGGATATGAAGGCATATCTTGAGAAAGTCGTGTCCGACAAGGATGCGCAGATTAACAACCTCCTTGCGAGGTCTAACGCTTCTAACGATGCTAACGAGGTACGTGACATCGGTGCGCAGATTGATGTCCTCAAGGGAGAGATCGCAGAGGCGAGGAAACAGATGGAGGCTCTTGCTCAGCCTCAGCCTGTCGGCAACTTCGAGCCTATGAAAGCCATCCAGAGCATCGAGGTCAAGTCCAAGGTCGAGGACGAGGACATGGAGTACAGGTCTGCTTTCAAGCAGTACGTCCAGACCGGAGTCATGTCTCCTGTCCTCAAGCGTGCCAACGACCGCACCGTCTCCGGAGACCTCGGTGTCCTCCTCCCTCAGACCGTCATACAGGAGATAATCAAGGGTCTCGATGGTGTCTACGGTCAACTCTACAACAGGGTTCGCAAGACCAACATCCGTGGCGGAGTCAAATACCCCATCGGAGAGTTCTCTGCGGTCTTTAGGAGGATTCCGGAGGAGGGGAACGGTGCTGCTCCTACCGACAGGCAGAACGGTGGAGTGATCTCCTCTTATGTGGAGTTCAGTTACAACATCGGTGAGATTCGTCTTGCGCAGTCTCTCCTCGCCAGCATCGTTGCCGTGCCTGTCTTCGAACAGGAACTCGCCAACACCATCGTCTCCGAGTACGTCAAGGCTATGGACAAGGAGATCATGACCGGAGTCGCTGCGAATATGCAGTGCGAGGGAATCATCACCGAGGCTGAAAAGGTCACTTCGAGGATTCCGGCTGACCACATCATCGAGTTCACCGCAGCCGAGGCTGCCGATTGGGTCTCGTGGCAGAAGAAACTCTTTGCCAAGATACCTCTCGCCATGAGAGGCATGAGACCGGAGTTCGTCATGACCGCTGGAACTTACGAGGGAGTCATCAAGACCCTTGCTGACGAGCAGAACCGTCCTGTCTACTACGAGACTTTCAACCCTATGGATGGTGCTGAAAGGGCTACTTTCAAGGGTCGTGAGGTCGTTTTCGTTGAGGACGATATCCTCGGCACTTTCGATGACATCTCCGTTGCCGAGGGAAGCACCGACAGCCCGTACTTCGGAATGCTCTGGATTCCCGAAAAAGCGTATGCGATCAACTCCAACCTCGAATTCTCTGTCAAGAGATACTTCGATGACGAGAAGAACGAATACGTTGACAAGGCAATCGTCATCAATGACGGCAAAGTCCTCGATGGAGCGTTCATATACCTCCTCAAGAAGACCGCTGCTTGAACACCGGATGTGAGCAGTCATGAGCGTGCTGGATGAGGTCAAAACGAGGCTCGGCATCAGCGGAGACTTCCACGATGAACTGCTCACATCCTACATCAGCGATGTCAAGGTCTACTTGGCATCCGCTGGTGTGCCGTCTGCGGTCATCGAGTCTGCGGATGCCTACGGCTGCATAGCCAGAGGAGTCGCAGACCTGTGGAACTACGGTGCTGGAGACGGAAAGTTCTCAGAGGTCTTCCGTGAGAGAGCCGTCCAGATGGCTTACGAGGTGTCGATATGATGCTGACGGTGGCGAACTTGATAGTCGCATCGGACACGGATTAGGTCGTGAGCGACAATCTCTACCACGTGACGGTCTCCCTCGATGGGGATTGGACTGGCAGAGATGCCGTGGTCAGAGCAGTCCACGGTGACGGCTATACCGACTACGAGATCACGAACGGCTCGGTGGACATCACCATCCCCGGTGGCATCAGCGAGATCGCAATCGGGGTCTACTCCGGCAGACTGGCAACGACCAATCGTGCGGTCATCCATGTTCTGCCGTCCATCCTCACCGTGACAGAGGATTCAAGCGAGGTCGCATTATGACAACGACAATTTCAGTCAGTGGCAGATTAGCAACGGTCACGACCACGGACAGGCTCGTGGCTGGAAACACATACCCTGTAACGCTGGCTCTCGACTCCGAGTGGACAGGAAGCCTGTTCATGCGTGTGAGGTTCGGAAGCCAGTATTACGACATTCCTTTCGCATCCTCGGATACCGCAGTTAACGTCCAGTTCCCTGTCGGATACCCCGAAGTGGGTCTCGGAGTCTTCTCGGAGGCTCTCGAAATCTGCTCCAACGAGGTACGTGTAAGGCTTCTTAGGTCGATATTAGAACAGGGAGTATCCGTTGTGGACTTCGACAGCGACCTCTACGACCAGTGGGCTGGCGAGGTCAGCGAACTGCTCTGCGATGACGATTTCGATGCGGAGAGCCAGAGACCTGTCAAGAACAGCGTGCTGACCGCATGGAAGAACACCGTGCCTCTGGACAGTGCGCTTGTCCACAAGACTGGAAGCGAGGAAATCGCTGGAAACAAGAAGTTCAC
>Ga0326513_10003081_pt1 | contig 12151 bp, 14 predicted proteins | sample 2_2465_0518_D_FD_203654 | JGI IMG/M metagenome (GOLD analysis project Ga0326513, IMG submission 203654) | Bovine rumen microbial communities from UC Davis, California, United States - 2_2465_0518 | ecosystem: Host-associated > Mammals > Digestive system > Stomach > Rumen | place: USA... | reverse complement strand
GTTGGCAATACCATCGCATCTATGCCCTCTATACGAACAGCCAGGGAGTAATGATCAAGAGAATTGAGGCCGGCGAAGAACCTGAGTGCATAACGTGCGTGTCGGAGAACCCCGCTTACCCGCCTTTCCAGGTGCCGGTTAGTGACCTTGCCTCCGTCGCGCTTGTAATTGGCGCCATAACTTTGGAATAGATATGAGAAAGATTCTGTTTCTTATGCTCTCCGGACTTCTCGGGTTGGGCGCAGCCGCCCAGACCCCGGAGGATCTGCACTTCTCGGTCAAGGACCGCACCATTATCTGGCAGCAGGTGTACGAGTCGTCCGCCGACTCCGCGGCCATATTGGATTATCTTTATGGCTCCGGTAATTTCGCCGACGTCACGGAGATCACGAATGGAGTTTCGTTCACGATACTACCGCGCTCGATAGACATCCAGGCCGTGGGGTTCAAGAGGGGCGAAGTATCCGTATACATCACTCTTTACCAGATGACCGCTCACGGGTTAATCCAGATGCGGGAGGGCCGATATCGAGCAACCGTTGATCATGTCGTTTTCCACGCAGATCCTGACACGCCCCTTGAAACGTATGCGCTGAGCCGTCAATCAGAGTTCAAGCCTATCTTCACCTCAATGAAAGCAGCCCAGGCGATCGACTATGAACTCTCGCATCTGTTCGAGATCCAGGAGACTGAAAACGAAGACTGGTAATGAAGTACCGGATAGCATTTGTTCTCCACGCCAAGGCCGGAGCGCCTGACGTCAAGTACCTGGAGTGCCGGCTGAAGTGGAACGCCAGCACACGGATCGTCGCGCTGTCGATGGGCTACCGGATCAGCCCGGACAAATGGAGCACGGAAGCGCAGCGCTGCAAGCCGAACTCCTTCCACGGACCCTCCAAGACTCCGAGCTCCGAGATCAACGCGGAGATCGAACGCTACGTCTCCGCAGCGCGGGAAGTCTTCGCCACGCTGGAGAACCCCGACCGCGGGGAGGTCTCGCGCCTGATGCGGGCCAAGCTGGGCCGGCACGACGGGAAGTCGGTGCCGAAGGTGATCCCTGCGTTCCGGCTCTTCATCGCCGAGCAGTCGGTCCTGTGCGGCTGGGCGTCTTCTACCGTTACCAGGATGAACGTCGTGTGCCGACACCTCGAGGACTACGGCAAGATCACGAGCTTTAGCGACGTCACGAAGGTCAGACTCGCCGGCTACCTGGAGTTCCTGCGGGAGAGCTGCGAGATGGGCGACGTCACAGCCCATCGGCAGATCGGCTACCTGAAGTGGTTTCTCCGCTGGGCCGCCGACGACAAGGGTTGGCTGGCCCTTCCGGACTGGAGGGCGTTCCGCCCGAAGTTCAAGCCGAGCGGCAAGCCGGTGATCTACCTTACCTGGGACGAACTGATGGCGGTGTGGAATTACCACGACCCCGAGCGTCCTTGGCTTGACGGCGTGCGCGACATCTTTTGCTTCTGCGCCTTCACGTCCCTGCGTTTCTCAGACGCCCAGGCGCTGAGGTGGAGCGACGTCGGCCCGGACGCCATTTCCGTGGTTACCCAGAAGACCAGGGACGCCCTGACCATCGAGCTTAACAAATGGAGCCGGGAGATCCTCGGCCGGTACGACCGACCGGACGCGCCGATGAAGGTCTTCCCCCAGATGACCAACCAGGTGGCCAACCGAGCCGTGAAGACGATCTGCAGGGAATGCGGGATGGACTATCCGGTGAGGATCACCAGGTACAAGGGAGGAGAGAGAATAGACGAGATCAAAAAGAAGTACGAGACGGTCGGAACACATGCCGCCAGGCGCACTTTTGTCGTCAATGCGTTGCAGATGGGCGTCAACGCGACCACCGTGATGCAGTGGACCGGGCACTCCGACTATAATTCGATGAAGCCTTATATCGCGGTCGTAGATGCCGCCAGGGCCCAGGCGATGAGGGGGTTCGACGCCCTGGAAAACAAGTCACCGGAGCCCGCTGGTAGTGCGGATTCCGGTGCGACTTCATCCTAAGTGACTGATTTTCAGTCAAGGTTGCGGAGAGACTGGGATTGAACAAACCCTTTTCAGAAGCGCGTCAGTGGCCGCTCACTGCGCTACAATGCGTTTTTATCAGTTCATAAGGGCTCACAAAAGACCACGAAAGACCGCATTTTAGTGCGACTTTTTTCAGAGGTCAAAAGGGGCCACGCCGAGCTCTCCCATCTCGTGGGCCACCGCCAGCCGGTGGATCTCGCGGCCGATGATGGCGTTAGTGTCCACCGCCCGCCTCTTCAGGTATTCCATCTCCTCGCGCTGCTCCTGGGTGATCGTGATGGTCACCTGCACCTTCTTCTTTGCGCCGATCGCCTTGCGCCCGGCTCCGGGACGGGCCCCGCCCCGCTTGCTTTGCGTCTCGTTCATGACGCGAATATAGACATTTGATTTATAATTTACAAATCAAAGTAACCGCCCGGACCTCACGGCGCGGGCGGCTGCACTGGGTAAATGAAAAAGAAGAAACAGATCACCGTAGTGTGGTCAGATTAGTTTCCTGATAAGCGCGAGGATCTCCCGCCGCCAGCCGATGAGAGCCAGCACCAGGAGCCAGAAAAAGGCCCCGATCTTGAAGCGTTGCCAGAAGGTGAGGGATTTCTCCACCTCCACGGTTTGCGTCAAAATCTGGCCCTCTTTTTCAACGTAGACGGTGTCCCTGACCTCAACTGCCACCGGCACTTGGATGGTCTGCGACTTGGTCCGCAGCTCATGGCGCAGATAGCCGCCTGAGACCACAGCTTCAGAAACGGCCAGCGAGTTCTCCAACCGGCTGGAGGTGTCGCGGGTCACGACCTTCTCCACCTCGACCGGTACGGCGTAGGGCACCGTGTCCCGGACAATGCGGTCGCGATACTCCACCCGGACGCTGTCTCGATACTCAATGACGGGGCGTTGAATAGCGCAGGACGACAATAAAATTGCAAATAATGCAAAGAAAATAGCGTTTGCCGCAATTTTTCGCATAGGCGTCAATCTATGGTCAGCCAGATTTGCTCCCCGCGTTTATGCGCCGGGATGAGATAGTAGTCCATCAGGTCATAAAAGGCCTTGCAGGATTCCTTGATCTGTCCGGGCCCCGCGTACATTCCTGGGGCGATGCAGCCCAGGGACTCTTCCGGGGTGTTGAACGGGTGGATGAGAACGCCGTCGAAGCCCGGGACATTCATCAGACGGGGGACCTTGCCCCCGTACCTCTTCGCCCAGGTGCGATTCTTGAATTTTGGCGAGACGGTATCCATGTCTACCAGGTAGGAGCCTTTGGGAATGGCGGTCTGGCCGTAGATCTTGACGCGTTCAATCTGCGTGATTGGCATATCCTGATCCAATCCGCGGTCTTCGTCTTCGAGGGAGTCGCAGAGATAGCCGCACTCGTCGAGGACGAACTCCCCGACGGTGTAGCCCGCTGCGCTCCGGTACTTGTTGCGGTGAAGGTTAACTATCAGCATTTTCTTCGTCGTTGTATTTGCATCTCTCACAGCGTTTCTTCAGGCGATCCTCGTTGGCCTCGTCTACGGGGCAAGGAGTTTCCAGATCCTTGAAGCGGTGCTTGCATTTGTGGGTCACCATCAGCACAGCAGATTTCTCGGCGGAGTCAAGCTTCTCACGGTTCCTCTCCTCCTGCATCTCCTGGATGTATTTCTTCTGTTCTGCGAGCAGCTCCATCAGCATGTCGTATGGCGTCTTCCGTTTGTCCTCGCGGGCTTTCACCCATGCCCAAAGACCACCACTACCGACCAGCACGCCGGCGGCAACCTTAGCGATCTCTACCCAGATAGAAGTCTCCATGGTCTATTCCTCCCGCTCTTCTGCGTCGGTTTCCGCCTCTTCCTGTGCGCGTTGCGCGTACAAGGCGGCGAGGGTCTCCTCGTTCTCGTTGTACTCAGACCGCCAGGCCTCCCGCTCCTCCAGCTTGGCGCGATAGGAGTTCGCCACTTCACGGGCGGCGGTCGCGCTGTGCAGGTAGTAGGCGTCGGAGATCTTGTTTGTGATGTAGTCCAGCGACTTCATCTTTGCCTGGAGCTCAAGCTGACGCGACTCCAAGGCGTTGATTCTTTCCTGTGTTTCCATTTTTGTATCTGTTTAATTTGAAGTTGTATTTCCGAAGCAACAATTCATTGTGGGTGTAACCCGGCTTGGCGACAATCGCCTTGCGGCAGTCGTCATACAGGCACCAGCGCCACCACTCCGGACTTACTTCTTCAATGAAGTCCCGGAGGATCCCATAGGCGTTGCGGCGTTTGAAAATCCCGAGATATGAGTTCACGGACTGAAGGAAGTGCTCCAGCAGGTGAAGCTGCGGATGCCGATTCCACTGACGGATTCGAGCAATGGCCCTGCGGACGGTGCGTTTCCCGACATAGATGCGGTCCATCCGGTAGCGCGCGCTGATGAACTCCCCGCCTTTGGTGTAATGTTGTACCTGGCGCTTGCGCGGGTGCATCCGATAGCCCAGATGCTCGCGCAGCCAGGCCTCCTCGGCGGCGACATAGGCAAGGCCAGCTTCTTTGTTCTCCACGACCCAGCGCATATCATCGACAAAACGGACATAGTGCATCCCGGCCTGCCGGTGGTCGAATTCGTTCAGGGCGTAGTTCATCGCCACCTGCCAGAACTGATGGCCGAGAGCTCCGCCTTTCGCCGGGTCCCGCGCGAAGACGACGGATTTCCCCGGCGCGATGTACTGCTCCCACATCCAACGCGGTGAACGCGGCCGGCTGTTGACGGCGGGATACGCCCATACGACGCGCATCAGAATCCATAGCAGATCCTCGCGGTCTGGGCCGCCCGGGAAGCTGCGCTCGATGAGCGCGCGATAGTCGTCGTAAGCGTGCTGGAGATCTGCGCTGGGGAAGAAGGCAGAGATGTCGCGGGAGATGACCCAGCAGTCCCGCGTGAAACCTTGACTGACATCGTAAATGTCCGCGAGCAGCCGGTTGATCGCTTGATCCGGGCCGAAGCCTTTCCGGTTGTTGAAAGTTCGGTCGGTGAGTTCCTTTTCGACCAATGGGCGGACCCGGATGTCAAAGTGATCCTGGATGATCTTCATCTGCATCAGGCAGGCGTTGACTTCCCGGTCTCGGGGAGTGCGGGTGATCCAGGAATAAAGCAGGGCAGGAAGGGATCGGTCGTTGACGTCATCGAGCAGCCGCACCAGGTCTCTTTCCCAGTGCAACTCGAAGTGGACACTGTCCACGCTCCGCCGCTTGTTAGAGCGGCAGTGCTTGTAGTCCTTCTCGATCGTTTCAAGGTCCATCTTTCCGTGTAGAATAATTCAGGACGGGGAGCGCCCTATTGGCGTTGTTCATCGTGTTGTTGTTGGCGTAACCGTTCGTACCGTTGAAGTACCAGGCGTTGTTGGCGTTGTACCGAGACGACGACCAAGCGTTGGAGCTCTGAACCTCACTGTCTTGCTCATAGCCGCCGTGGCGGCGGAGGTTCCTTTATTCTTCAGGGGACTGCCGGATCAGCCTTCGCTGCCGGTCGTGCCCTTCCTTTGCTGCTTAATTGTTCTTTCCACGCTGCGCTTCCATTTGGTTGCACCTTCGTCGAGCGATGCCACGGCGTTCAGCAGTTCCAGCTTTATCTGGTCCGGGGTCATCGGGTCATGCTCCGTCCGGACGCGGATGGCGTTCATGTCTCCGATGATCCTGAACAGCCGGAGGAAAACCGCAACGTGGCCCCACATCCGTTTGAGATGGTACAAGCGATCGTCCTCGAAATCGTAAGCCAAGGAGAACTCCCGGATGACGTCTTCAATCTCGCAAATGATGCGCGAGGCGTATCTGACCCTGTCCACCTTCGTCATCATCACCTCTGCGCGGAGAAGAAGCGAGAGGATCCGCTCCGCATCGAGGATGATGCTGGGTTCCGGGCGTTCGCCTGGAACAAATGTAGGTTCGTAGTATTCGCTGCGTGGCATGGCTCGGCAAGGGAAGAGGGGCGGCTTGCTATCGACGCGCCGCCCCAAGTTTTAAGGTTAAGCGCTCGCGCCTGCGGCGTTCGCGTCCAAAAGCAGGACGGGGAGCGCCCCAAGGGCGTAGAGCATCGCGCCGTAGATGGCGTAACCGCTCGCACCGTTGAAGAACCAGGCGAGGTTGGCGGTGTACCGAGACGACGACCAAGCGCCGGAGCCGTTGCTGATGGCCGTTCCGCCCATCGCGTTGAGCGTGGCGTTGACCTTGTCAGCTGTGCGGATGTTCGTCGTGTTGTAGCGGAGATCCTTCGTGAAGGACTCCAGCTGGTCGATGTCCGGCAGGAACCATTCGCCCTTCTTCAGCAGTTCGTGGTCGAAGGAGATGCCGGCGCAGTAATCCGCGGCGGGGAAGGCCACGACGGGCGTGCCGTTCTGCCCGGTCCAGGTACGGCCGGCCATCTTGTAGGTGTTCGTCTTGCCGTCTCCGTAGGTCTTCTTGTCGCCCATCGGCCCGTAGGCAGTGGGACGCACAGGCATCACGCTCTGCATGAACCGGAGCCAGCCGGCTTCGCCTTCGCCGTAGGTGGCACGGAGCAGGGCGCAGCGGTCGCTGCCGCCGGAATACGCACTGGTTCCGAGGTAGCCGGGCAGACAGACCGGATACTGCCGTTTGATGCTCGTGACATCCGAGGTCGGATTGTAGGTCGCGTTGTTCAGGTCGGAGCGGAAGTAGGCCAGCGCCCGCGGCATGTTCAGGATTGATCCTTCACCGGAACGCGCGCCGTTGTAGCGGAGCATTGCGGAGGACGCGGTGATCTCCGGCAGGAGGTTAGCAGTGAGCGTGAAGCCGCTCTTGCCGGCGTTGCTCGATTGCTGCCAGGCAGTGAAGTGGAACTGGAGATCCACGTCGCTGCCGTTCTTCACAGCCACCCAGTCCTGCGTCTGGAATACCTCGTTCGTGGCGTCCTGGAAGAAGGCGTTCAGCTGGGTGATAAAGTCATCCAGGGCGGAGGCGTTGTAGGGGACGGTGAAGTCCACCGCCGTGCCCCAGTCCGCTGCCGTCCGGATGGAAAGCACGCCCGTGCGGTCTGTGCCGTCCAGGGTGTAGCCCGTGAGCTTGAAAGAGTAGATGTAGGACCAGACTTTGGACGCGCTGTCCCAATAGCCGATCAGGACCTTCCCGCGATAGTCCTCGTGATCCACACCGACAAGGACCACACCGACCTTCGTGAAGCCGACCGGAAGGGTCGTGGCCACGAGGGTCTTGTAGGGGATGAAGCGGAGCGCCCCGGCGGCGTCAAGATAGACGGCGTCGCCGGTCATCGCGCTCTGCACGTCGACGACCACGTTCCGGCCGTCGAACTTGGAAGTGCGGTTTGCGCCCACGAAGGACACACTGCTCTCAGAGTTGCTTTTCGCTGCGGCCTGATATTCGGCCTCGCTGGAAAAATACTGTACCATATTCGTGCGATGTTAAGCGTTTACCCAATCGGAAACGACGGTGTTGTTCTTGGCGTAGTACAAGCCGCCGCTGGATGCGGAGGTGTTGATGTAGAGCTGGCCCTTGAAGACCGGAACGCCGTCCCACGGCAGATTCGCGGGCCAGTTTGCGGGAATGATGCTCGCGTTGGGGGCGCCTGCCGCATAAAGGACCGCAGGAGCACCGAAGCAGCGGAGCTCTTCCGCATCCACGGACGCGGCCTTGACATCCCCGAAGCGGAACAGCATCCTCTCCAGAGCTTCCAGCCGGGCGACGGTGGCGACAAGCGCCTCGGCCACGACCTGGAACTTCTGGTAGATCTTGCCCGCAGCGAGGGCGGCTACGCTATCCGGGTAACCCTGGGCGTACTGCGTAGTGACGTAGGCGGAACCGGTAGCGCCGACCAGGTACTCCAGGCCCCAGTCCTCGATGGCGAGGCTCGGAGAGATGCTGGCAGTGCCGGTGGCCGGTGTAGCCAGCTCATAGAAGACGTAGGCGTCGGTAGGCGTTGCGCTGGCGCTCGTGTAGCTGACGGTGGTGCCGTCTATGGAGAGCACGACGCCCGGGCAACGAGCCTCGCCGTCCGACTTCATCCCAGAGATGACCGCGGAGTGCGTATAGGAGCCGTCTTCGTTTTCGACGGTGGTCCACGTCGGCGCGACTCTCTCCACCCGGCGCGTCCACGTCGCCGCGCTGGCGCCGAAGTCGATGCGGTCGGAGACCGTCTGCGCCACGAGCATCAGGTCGTAGGAGTGCAGGGCATGGATGATGGAGGACAGGGTAATGGAAGATCCTGCGTCGCCGGCGGCGTCCACCGCGATGTACTCATCGTAACGGCGGGACCATCCGATGTGCGCGCAGGTGCTCGCCAGGGTGATGCCCGACACGATCAGGTAGCCAATTTGGTCGGTGGTGAAGAAACGCAGGCCGTTGGAGTCGGTGTAGGCGCACGCAGATCCGTCGCTCACAGAGGTCGGAACGCCGGAGGCCAGCGGCTTGAAGCGCACGGTGGGCTTGAGGTTGTTGCCGTTGGAATCCGTGAACAGGACACCGTTGGGCTTGAGGGCGGCGCCGTAGGTGCCGAAAGCGAGGGCGGGCACCAGGAAGTAGAATCCGTCGCCGACAGCCGTGGCGCCGCGCAGGAGGTTGAACCCGCTGGTCTTCAGGGCGGACGCGAAGAAGTTCGTGATCGGCACGATGCTGACCACCTTCGCCCCGGCATCGGAAATGATGGAGGTGTCGCCGGCCGTGGTTCTCACGGGATCGGACCAGGTGTCCTCGACGGACAGCGCGTCCATTTCATCCCAGCTCTCCAGGTTCCCAGCGACCTTCGGGACGACGCCACCGTTCTCGAGGTTTTCCTGGAGATCACTGACAAGGTCTTTGAGCGCGTACTCTTCGACATCGTTGGCATTCCAAGCGCCCGCAGCGTGGGAGCTCGTGAATCGCCAGAGCTTGTTGGAATAGAACACTACGTCGCCGGGCGCGTAATTGTCCGTGGTTACGAAAGCCGGGAAGCCCAGCACCCCTTTGTCCGGAGTATCCCGGAGCGTGGCGGACAGTGCCTGGTTCTTGGCTTCGTCATAGACAGCGGAAGAAAGGGTGTTGGGCGCAACCTTCTTACCGTCGTATCTGATGAGATTTCCTTGTACTGTAGTCATTTTTCTATGAAATTTGATTGTTAGTCATCGAGAAGGCTGGACGGATCGTCGCTTGCCTCGAAAGTGAGAGCCACGTCGTTTTCAAAATCGCTCAGCTTGACGGGCGTTCCGGACAGGTCTTCGTACTTGCCAGTGCGCCCCACCTCGGAGATGGAATCCGCCGGAGCTGCCGCTGCGCCGGCCGCCGCTCCTGCCCGGATGTCATCCAGGTCGGCGATTTTGTCCTGCTTGCCGTTTTCGATATTGTCAAGCCGGGCATCCAGCGACGGATAACCCCCCTTCGCTTCGTCTATCTCAGCATGAGCTTCGGCAGCTGCACTCCTGGCGACTGCAGCAGCATCACTTGCATCAGATGCCGCGGCCGTAGCCCGACCTGCCGCGACATTGGCTCCGGTAGCAGCGTCGTCCGCTCTTGCTTCGGCACTCCGGGTATCCTGGATCGCGGCCTTGGAGTCATCTATTGCCTGATACAGGGCCCGCAGTGTCCGCTGGTATTCGTCCTGGTATTCTGCGTCCGCAGGATCCGTAGTCTCCTCCAACGTGACAGAGATCTCGTCGACGTGGTCAAGACGGGCGTCCAAGGAGTCGAAATCGCCCTTGGCTCCGTCGATCTGGTCCTTGGCATAATCTCCTTGCTCCTTGGCAAAGTCGCCCTTGTCTTTCGCATAATCTCCTTGCTCCTTGGCAAAGTCGCCCTGCTCGTCCGCATAACCGGCCTTGGCGTTTGCCAGATCAGCGGCATCGGCGGCCAGGCCTGCTTTCGTGTTGGCGAGATCTGCAGCATCAGCAGCCAAAGCCGCTTTAGCATTAGCGAGATCTGCGGCATCGGCAGCTGCGCTGGCTTTGGCCGTAGCCAACGTCGCGGCGGAATCAGCCAAGCCTGCTTTCGTGTTGGCGAGATCTGCAGCATCAGAGGCAGCTCCCGCCTTCTCGTTGGCAAGGGCGGCGGCGTCAGAGGCAGATCCCGCCTTCTCGTTGGCAAGGGCGGCGGCGTCAGCAGCAGCGCCAGCCTTTTCGTTGGCCAAAGCTGCCGCGTCATTTGCTGCTGCAGCGCCGTTGAAGGCAGCGGCGATGGCTTCGTCCAGCAGAGACGTGGAGACGTCCTCCACGACCAGGTCGACGCTCACATCGGGATCGGAGATGGTGATCGTGCCGGTTGCTTCTGCGGTGGACTCCACGAAATTAAGCGCCGGCGCATCGTATGTCTTCTCCTCGCCCTGGTAAGTACAGCGCAGGACCACCTTGCAGACCCCCAGGTACTGCGGGTCGTCGGCCTCGTATCCCAGGATCAGCTTGGTGTGGTCTTCGCTATCCACCGCGACCGAAAGCCGGGCCGCGACCTGCCTCTGCTCCTCGCTGTACGCCAGCGCGAAGATGTTGGTCAGGCCAGTCCAATCCACCGGGATGCCGCTGTCAGTCAGCGACACCCGGATCGTGACGTCGTTGGTACGGCGGACGTTTGGAATGGTGATGGTTCTGTTGCTCATATTCTTTAGGTGTTATTCTTCAGGTGCAACCCAGAGGACGCCCTCCAGGATCTCTTCGCAGTTCCGGAACGGATCCACAATGATGGTGCGCTCCTCTTCCTTACCGGGCCCCGGCAGAATGACGGGTGTCTGCCTGTTTTCCTTCGCCAGGATGTGGTAGGACTCGTAGCTCATGGTCTTCACTCCGGGCAGCTCGATTTCGTCTGCAAGCATCTCCGCCTGCAGTTCGTGGAATCGCTTGCGCTGCTCCTCAGTTGCCTCGCTGATCTTACCGATCTCGAAACCGGCGTCCTTCGCCAGGGCGCGCTCACGCTCAGCCACTTCGTCAAATGCTTTCCGGAGTTCGCGGCGGAACTTCGATGCCTTGTAAGCGTCAGCCACCGGCACGTCGTGCTCGGTAGTGTCACAGATGCCGTTGTTGAACAGCACGATGATGTCTTTGATCTTCAGTTTCATCTCGCGTCGATTTCGGGTTTGGCGTGCGCATTGTCCTGTCCTTCCGTCTGGCCGCCACCGGCATTGCCGGAGGTCTTGCCGACCTCGTTCCATAACTCCACGAAGATCAGCACGCCGGTGATGGCGGAGACCACGATGGAGACGATGCCGGTGAACGTGAAGAAGGTCTGGCCGCTGACGGCGGCGAAGTTCAGCGAGCCGATGCCCGCGCAGATCCCTGCGAAGAGGATGACTGCCCCCTTCAAGCCTTTCAGGAATCTCTTGGATTCAGTTTTGTTGTCCATATCTGTGTTGTTAGTTAGAGAGTCTGATGAAATGCCCGTTCGTGAACGAGATGCCCTGGTGGCTGAACGTGAAGAACACCTTCAGCTGCTGCCCCTCGTCGGTCACGAGCGCGGGGTTCCCGGTCGCGTCGATGGCGAGCGCCTGCGCGGCGGAGCACACGACATAGATGTCCGCCGTGGCGCCGGCGGCGATGGTCTTGCTCGTGATCTGGTTGTATGTGCTCCCATCACGCATCGTCAGCCGAAGGCCGCTCGGAGACCCGCCGTTGAACGTCGTGGACAGGGCGATGCGCATGTCCGCCGCGTTGAGCGTGATGCCGAACGTCGCCGGGGCCTTAACGCGCAGTTTAAGCGCGACATTGTAGTTCCCGTTGATGTTATAGTAGCTGTTGCCCGTTCCGGTGTACTGCGTCATGTCCGCATAACTCGACGCCGTCGGGTTGCTGACGAACGCAGCGGAGAGGATAGCGACGTCGGACACGACCTGGGTGGACACCGTGATGACACCCTTCAGGTCAAGCACGCTCCCGGCGGGAATGGGCTTGAACAGCGTGACAGGGGTGTTCTGGCTCCAGTCGTCGTATTTCGTATCGGCAAGGCAGATGTAATAGTATTTCTTATCTCCGAGCCGGCTGAGATCTCCGTCGGTGAGCACCGGGCAGGGTACCGCGCTGGCATAGCCGCCGGACGTGTTGAGCTGGATGGGGCTGCTGGCCGTCTTCCATGTCCAGTTGTCCGATGAACGCCTCGACCTGTTGTCGCAGAGCAGCACACAGACATACCAGCCGTCCACATCCGGGAAGTCCGCGATGCCGATGGTGTCGTCACGGGTTCCA